>Ga0210040_10011168_pt1 | contig 10204 bp, 7 predicted proteins | sample CryGeyCG12114_NA_FD_185462 | JGI IMG/M metagenome (GOLD analysis project Ga0210040, IMG submission 185462) | Groundwater microbial communities from aquifer - Crystal Geyser CG19_WC_8/21/14_NA (SPAdes) (version 2) | ecosystem: Environmental > Aquatic > Deep subsurface > Groundwater | place: USA...
TACGGTTAATTGTTGCTTGATTATGATTAAAAATTATTCCTGCAATCCCGGGATCCCGTTAATGAATCCCGGGGAAAATCCCGGCCCTAAAATGTCCGATTCCCCGGGATCCCTGGGACGGGATTCCCCGGGGTTATCATCTCTAATAATAAGTTTGCTCTTTATGCATTCAGTATCCGTCCAAACAGATCATTTAAAAAGTAAGCATATGACTCAAGTTGACACCTTTAACAAACAAATTTATTAAGTAAAACTGGTTTTAATTTTTAAAAGCATTTTTTTCAGATACTCTTTTAACTACTACTCAACGCTGCTATGCAAGGTGCATCAAAGAACACTCCATTGTTAAAAAATATTTTGGCTTTTCCAATCTTTCAGCTGTACCGACTAAAGGAATGTGTGTAGTATACTTTCTTGCATACAGTACAGATCATAGGACTTACTATACTAACTACACTCTGGTTATCGCATTACATCCTCTAGGTATACTATTTATTATTCTAATATTGTTATCATCGAAAAGATCATCGTCGTGAGTAAACGATAGAGTCAAGCCATGTATGTAAAATTCCCCAGCCATCATACTATGATGCTTACAAGTCATCATAGAATCTGACTATCTATCTATAGCCAGCCAGTAAAAAAGGTATAGAACGTGTGATCCAAAGGCCAAGATATATTTTGCAGGCAATTTATCTATGTCGTCACTGATCTGGAAGATAAACGGAAATGGATTCATTAGATTTTTCCGTGTACATTACTCATACATGGGTTGCCACCGCCCTCCTGCATGATCCTTCGTGCTTAGGGGACACTTGGAACAAAATGAAATAACTTTTAAATCTTCTCACTCTTTGCTTCATAAAAAAATGGAAAATTCTTTACCAAATATTGCACGTGTAGTCCCTATGCATGCATATAAACGTACAAGATACTAACTAAATTAATGAGGCATGCTTGAACTTCGAGCTATGAATGAAATGAAATGAAGACTACAATATTTCATGTGGTCTCTAATCTAGCTCACTCTTACAAAAGAAGTTAAAAGTTCTTCATTGTTTTAGACTTATACGACGTGCTTACTTACTATAACACTATAGCTAACTATGATTTGAGTATGGTGAATCTGAATGTGTGGAGAAAACGAGTTAACCCCTGTGGTTGACATATTCCACACCAACGTCTCATAAACTACATCTTGAATGGAAAAAGCTACCGCAGATTGCGCAGTTAGTTTCGTTAGCTAATACTGAATCTGTAGTAGGGGTAGCAATAACTATTGTGCAGGCACGAATAAGGAGCACAGATGGAAAAAGAGAACATCATCAATATGAGATGTCCAATGGAGACCATGAGTCTGAACATGGAGTTTGTTTTTCCAATGGCGTGTGTGGTCCGTCCTCTTTCCTTCCTGTCTTCAGATCAGATCACGTCATCTCACAACACAGAAGTCAAAGAAAAGTAATCAAATCATTAGATAAAAAGTCATATCTACTACAAGACATCGAATAGAGGACTATACTGCGTCTATGTTTCAAGTAATGAAATGAGGTACTGTAGTTGGGTGGCGGAGTTTTGAAGAGCGTGAAATGATTTTTAGAGTACCTACAACGATCCCTGAAAATATTATCAAGTTCCTTGTTGATGTTGTTCCGCTTAACCCTTATGCTACCATGTCATATTATATTGCAGTTTGGTGATATCGCTATTATACACTTTTTGATGCTGTGAAAATTAGCGGCCGTACGGGGATAGTAACATATTTTTGGGTTCATATTGAAATTAAAAACTTCTCTAGCTTTATTTGAGCGACATTTTTAAGGAACAACTCCGTCACCCAATTTCGGTACCCCATGGTATTGCAACAAAGTATGCCACTCAGTATCAGGTCCTGTACATTTTGAATAATTTTAGAAGTTTAAACATTACGAACTAAATTTCAGTATCCGACGAAAAAAAAAATCCAAAACTACAAAAATGATAAAAAAAATTGACAGCTGATTGCTAAACTATGGTTGCAACTGCTCATGCGCAAAGTTGGGAACAAAGGATGAAGGATGAGTCATTCACTGTCACCAAAAAGGAGGGAATACAAAAATTTCAAATCAAGATGATAAGTTTTTTCGTTTTCATTGTTTTGAAGATTGGTTTACTTTTTAAGTGAAAGTTTCAATTAATTTAATAGTGTGTTTTTCCTGTTCAAGCAAAGGGCTTGGATTTTAGCCCAAATTCATCTTGTAAGTATAATAGCAGTGCGTTTCTCGTATTTTTTTCTTGTTCTCTTCATATGATTTTGTTAACTGACTTACCAACCACCAGCTTAGCTTGACGTTTATCTCGTATTTATTTATGAATGCCACACCTTCTAATGCCAGAAAAAAAAGCAAACAGTCACTCTCAGTTGGAAACGATGGGAAATGTGTTTGTTTTGTTTAGAGTTTTAAGAAGCCAGATCCTCCCAATGCATTTCATCACTTTTTAATTACTCCCTCTGGTTCGACTGGGCAGGAAATCGCTACCATTTCTGTACTAATATGCTAATCTCTTTGTCCACTTATGGCCAGATTATAAAGATGATAAAAACAAGATCTGTACACTTCAGTCTATCTGTCTCCTCTTCAGCAAATCCCCTATCATTCTCACTCATATATAAACTTCTTTACGATACGTATGACATTTCCATATACTCAACATGTTATCTGTTTCATGTCGTCGTGTTAAATGCTTATCAGCTAGTCAGTAGTAAGTTGCTACTATTTAGTTAAGCAAAAGTCTTTTTCAACGCATTTTTTTCTTCTAGAGAAAGTTTCCTGCCGTTTTCTTACATGTACACATCTAACTAACTTACAAACTAACTAAACGTATCAACAATACGATTCAATCCTAGACTGGTTGCCTTTATAGAACTCCTTATTTAGTTTGTTAGACTCCAAATGAACTTAATATTTTTGACTCGCGTCACAATACTACTAAAGTTTTCTGGTATGACTCAATTATCATCTCACATTCTCATGCACTGCAAGCGAACTATTCAAGGCTAAACTTTTTGTAATTTTAATTTCGTCGCATGACCAATGCTCATGTCTTTTGTTGCATGATTGGATTTAGATGAAGATGACACTGACTGACAAATGTACACGAAATTCGAGTATACATCAAGTTAAAGTTTAGTAATGAGAGCAAGGTTGAGTATTGAGTTTCCCCAAGGTGAGAATATTATTCAAATGGAATGAGTGAATTCGTTCCATTGGAATTTAATTGGGATTAAAATTGGATTGATAAGATGAGAGACAAAAAATGTGTACGGAAAGGATACAGAGACACGGATGAAGTTGTTGATACATTTTATCATTGATGGTGACATGTTTTACAGTCTGTCGCACTGACAGACTGAATGTAAATAAATGATCAGTCATTTACAATGCATAGAGTAAAAGTTAGTTAGTTAGACATTAATATACTGCTAGGATAATCAATCGATTGATTTTTACTACAAAAGATGGTCGTGTGTAGTTTACGCACTGTGTTTTTTGCGTATCAAGAATGAGGATGATGGATTGATCCCTTCAATTAATTAGGAACTAATTGTTCCTCTTTGTGCGTGCTTGTAACTAACTAACTAACTAACCATGCTGGTCCTTTTACAAGCACTTCTGGGTTTCATCAATATCGGCTTTGTCTCATGTAAATGTACCCGAGGAATTAAATTGAATGCGTTTTCACTCTCACATTGTCGGTGAAATTAAAGCTCTCCCATAATAATAAAAGGGCCGCTGAAGTGTGCTACAAAGCTCGATGTTGGCGTTTTTTTCTTCCGTTAATTAGTCTAGGACTCATCTTGTGTTGAATACTTTTGTACCCTTGGCTGTCTAGTCATATAGGACATTCAGTTTTGCTGATATTTATTTACGAAGTGTTATGAAGTGGAGAATATATATGAAATGCGGTTTATGTGACTTATTTGGATGAAAAAAGCTACATGGATGATAATATTATGTGCAATCACATATTGCCAAATTGGCACAGACATATAGACAGCTTGTGACTGTGAGTAGGAAATACTAACGGGTGAATTGAATTTAGTTTAAAAACTGGCCTCATTTAACCCTTATCTTGTATTTTCTGCCAAAATCTGCTCCAAATAGTGCACACACGTGAATGACGAGTGATCCAATATTTTCCACAGGAAAGTACGCATTTACTAGTCTTGGATTGGAATAAAAGTATGGTAATGTGGAATAGAGTTCATTCGCTCCTAAAGTATTGAAAGTTGCACATTTGTAATAACCTTACAAGCGCGCAAAAAATTAGGAATAAAAACAACCTTGGGAAAACGTTATGATATGAGAACTTGAAAAATAACGAAAACCTAGTTTGCTAAGTTGGTTACAAAACACGTATATATTTGTTCGGAAAAATAGCAATTAGAACATGAACTTGATCACACACTGTATCATACTAACTACTAAGTTTATATTATGCATGTCTGTGCACAGCTCTGACAAAAGCTGCAGCTTTTTTCTACCGTGTATATCCTTTACAGGAAATGCATTTTCTCTTAATTACAATAATCCTCGTATGTTACTTATTAACTTCAAGTTAGCCTCAATGATATGTTCACCCCAGTTCTCTCACTCTATGTTTGCAGCCTGTTTTCAAGATGTGGGTGAGAAAAGGTGTGGTATAGGTGGTAACCGGTAGACAGAGTTAAAAAAATTCGGATGCAGTTTTTTCACTTCATACTTTGCTCTCTGGGAATCAATAAACAGGTTATTTTCCCAATTAACGGTCGCGTATCCTTATGGGCAAACGAAAAAATGTAATTGATGTGCTAATATCCTTATACTGCCGTTTTTACTACTGCCTGTACTGTTCTATTTAGTACATGGTTACAGACTAATTGCTTTGCATACACTTTCAAATCTTCCAGCATTATAATATTATCCTTCTTACGGTGAATATGCATCAATGTTTTTTTACCGGCCCTGGGAAAAAGTTGGAAAAAATCATTTTTTCCGCTAGTCATCGTTTTTTTTTTAAAAAAAAGAACAAACCACTTTAACAATGCAAAATAAAGTTGTTAATACATAGTAAACCTGGTCTTGTATGTGTGTACTGCTCCTGCAACAACAAAAATATTACGCAACAACATGGAATGGATGGATGATTGAGATTTTTTTCAGATGCAAGTACATGTCTCGGTTTTATACATGTGACCGAATGGGATACTATTGCTGGTTGGTAAGATATGAATGACCAAAGACCATAAGGTCAAATTCTGCTGTCCAAACCAATGAGGAGAGTGTGTGCACCCTGTCTATATATAGACTTGCAAGTAATTATTCTTGTGCGTTACCTGTCCAACTGCAACATGTAGCATACATCTGTGTCTTGTTATCCTGTCCTGAATAAATGTATTCATCAGCAGATGCTGCAGCGCATTTTAATGAATTCCTCCACAAAATCTCTACGTACTCTCAGTTAGCTAGTAAATGTAATGTACCCTTTTTACGCGCTCTTTCCTAACCGACCCATAATTTTTTATTCAAAAATTATATGCAAATTCAATGAAAAAGTGAGTGATGGTATACATATGGTTGCAATACTCATTGGAATTTAAAAAATCCAAATACCCATCGAGTGTATCAAATTGTATATTTTTTATTTCAAGTTTTCAATGCTACACAATAACGACACGATCACACTCGCAAAATAAAATTTGTCATATTATTAGACCGCATACATTCTAACGTACAACCAATTCTTTCTCTCTTCGCACACAAGATACAACAAACTAAAGATAGAACATTAACTACCTTGCCTATCTACATTTTGACCACATTAATCATACTTAAATCTGAAATCTGCCACACCTCATAAAATTAACTAGCAATTAAACTAAACAACTAGCATTTTTACACAATTAATCATGAAACTAAACTAGCAATCTAAAACTTTAAGGTAGTTGGTTAGTTGAATTCAACATAAATATAATAATACACAAGGTTCTCATCATTGTCACATGTTAATCTAGAGGACGAAGACATTTCTGTATTGTAGATAGCATACGTACTTACACAAATTTTTATCATCACTTGTATTTGCCTAGCTAGCAGCCACTAATTAATAATGATAATGACATATGTGTGAATTTATTAAGCTGACAGACTTGAAAGATAGATGTGCACCGACAAGTACTTATTCATTTCCTCCCTCTATATGAGCAAGATGGACGCGCGATATTAGATTCCCTTAGTAGTACGATAGGCTCAACAAAAAAATGATATGAGGTGCAAAGAGTTGCACACAAGTAATGATTAATTACTTTTGAAATGGAATAGATACTCATTGAGTATGTTCAATGAAAAGTATAGAGACACAAACAAACTGCTCACTCACACACTACTAAAACAGGTGAGTAATTAGAATTATTACACGGGACTCTCATACTAGATTAGGATTATTATGGTTAGCTAGTTAGTAGGTTGTGGAGTATATAGTTAAAGGTATTATTTATTTAGATACCGTTCGCCGCATCATCAACTATGACTATTTATCTGCGAAGGAGAAATTAAACTGACTCTGCTCAATTACCTGGTCAGTTGCATTCATATTCAAGGGATGTACATTACGTGCATATGCCTCAACTACAGTAATTATTATTATGCTTGTTGCAAAAATAGCCAGTGGATAGATGGGACAAGATATGTGTATTAAAAGGTAGTACATAGGTTCTAGCTAAATTTTTAGCAACTACGATATATTTGGATTCTGTTTTGGAATGAAATCATCAATAGCCTACATAACAAGCTAAGCTAGATAACTATAGTTTAATTAACTATGGACTCGACTGTAGTTAGATTATATGAACGGATAAGTTACAATAACAAGAATGCACATTTACAAAACTACGTCTCGAATACCAAAAAACTTAATTAGTTTGAGAGTTTATCCATTTTAAGGCCTGTTCAAAAAATATACGCCATGAAGGCTCAATTTGCTTTCCCGTTTAATACAGCTTCAAAAAAAGAGTAATTCATAACTTTTTCATACTTTCAATTTTCCAAAGACGGAAAAGACAAATCCCAAAAACTTTCTCGTCGGGCAATCCCACTGCATTCCATAACAAAACTAACAATACTGTTAAAAACTTTGGACGCATCTAAAATTTTTTACAATTTCTAACATTATTCCAGAGCAATTCATAACTCCCAAACTAACTTGCTAACCTATAATTACATATTACAAGGCAAGTTACACAATAATATTGATAGAGTTTAAGTTTAAACCATAAACGCACCTCTCTCTCACAATATCCCATCGATCAGAGCACCCAATAGGTTTTTCTCTATCGGTTAGATATTCCCATTACATGCTTCAGACAAGGCTTTGTATATGAGACTAGATGAAGACGAACCATTGCTCTCATATGGAACGTGGTGCTGTTGATGTCCATCGTTATTATTGTGACTACTACTACTGTTGTTACCATTAATGATGTTATCAGGATTCTCATCCGGACTGCTACTCCCGGGTGCACCATGATGATCATTATACGGTGTAGACGAGCCCAAATCCTGAGGCTCCATTTTCATTCCATAGGAAAAAAATGAGTTGTGATTCGCATCCAACATGGAGTAACTTTGAGACGGTGGAGAATACTGGTGGAAATGGTTATTGTTATTGTGATACTCTATGGGAAGTCCGAAAGCGCGCGCACCAGACTCATCCGGGCCCTCTGGTGACCAACCTCCGAATTGTTGTTCATATTGCTGTTGTTGTTGCTGCTGCTGTTGATGATGATGATGGGCAAGGAACATGGGGTCATAAAAGTCCATTATCCGAGGGGGTTGAGTACCCCCATATGGCTGGAATTCAATATCATCTCCGTTGTTATGGTTGCTATGGTTACTAATACTATTGGTACTGGACCCATGAGTGAGGAGTGAGGCGGGGATTGAGTTTTGGAATTGCGCAAAAGGGGAAGATCGTGGGGAACATGGGGGGTTTCCGAATTTCGTAATCAGTTGCATCACTGGGTTCCCTTTTTCTCCGTCCTTTTCTGATGTTTCGAGTGGGGACATTTCTGGGGTAGGCAAATTCACTTGGTCTACGTTGCCAGCCATAAGTGCGTTGATTTGTCTTTGGGTTTGGGCATGTGTATTATCCATGGGACCTTCAAGTAGGCTTTGTTGCAACAGTGTGCTTCCGCCTGCAAAGAAGAAAAATGCTTTCAAAGGTTGATACGATATAAGATTAAGTTCGGGTCCGAATGATATTCTTAGAATTCGTCTGCATTATATGATCTAACCATAAATAAGGTATTCGCAGTTTAATTTTAGTTCGCGAAGCATCAATATGAACTGGATGTGCCCTAATTGGACGACAAAGTGTCAGTCAAATTTCCAAATTGTATACTGACGAAACCATTAATCTAGATTGTAATACTAAACTTGAATGCAATGTTCAATGCTGCAATAATAACGGAGTGTTGCGTATTCGTGGAATTAATGTTGCAATAATAAAGTTATGAGGTGTGCTACATAAAAGTTACTTGTTAATTCTAACAACTCGAATTTCCTGGAACCTATGGCTCTATGAGTAGCTTTAATAATATTCGGCAATGACAAACTATAATTTTCGTGTATCACAATGCAATGGAACTAAAACTTACCAGATAAAGGTCCACGCCTAAAATCTTTGTTATTATTATCAGGATCAGGACTGGCATTTGGAGAAGCGTCTGGAGTATGGAATCCAGGGAATGGTGAATTTGAACCAAAAGGATCTCCAGAACCTCCATTATTACTATTCACATGTGGATTGCCATTGATGCCAATACTGGAAGAGCCATTGGGCTGTTGATTGGGCATTAAAATCTCATTAGGACGACGTCCACCTCGCTTTGTAGGTTTCCTGCGCCTCGGCCTGTATTTGTAATTGGGATGTTCTTGCATATGACTCACTCGAAGTCTCTCCGCTTCCTCCACAAATGGACGTCGGTCAACTGGAGTGAGACTTCGCCATTTTTTTCCTGTGTCATAAAAGATTGAGAGAGTTAGTTAGTTATAGTAGTTGATCAGTTGATGTAACATTATTATAGGGAGATAGCTTAAGTTGGTTACTGCTATTGGTGAAGAAATGCATGTTTTTGAAGACTGCCAGAGAAGGGAATTCATTAATCACAGAGAGGGCAGGTAATTGTCCATGCAGGAGATAATAATAATAATAGGATGCCGTCAGGGTGTCAATCAGAGAGATGAGATCATTACTCACACTTGTCCCTCTGGCGCACGGATTTTTTTACGGATCTATTATTATTATAGGATACTGTGCGTAGTACGTATGGCAAGAAAGGAGGTAGAAAAATTCATAAGTCAGTCAGTCAGTCAAGCAAGAATATACAGTAGTCAAGTTATGAAAATTTGAGCACGTAAAGAATAGAAGAAACTATTTCTGGAATGAGTACTGGAGCTAATTATATCTGGCATTCCTTACTAATTTGATATGAATTTAGAATTGGAGCACTTTTTCTGCAGGAGAGGAGCTACTATAATTAAGTAATTTAGTTTGCTTTATCATGTTTTGACTATGGATAACAATAAATAAAGGATGGAATTAAAATCAGCTGTGCGATCAGTATCAGCTTACAGTATTATATATACGAAAAATCAATTTCCGGACGTCCGGACCACTTGTTTACTAGACATGTCAACTTCGCACATTCGCACCTTCCAGTAAAGAAAATCTTTTCTTTTCCCACAAACCTTCGATTTTTAACTCAAATTCTAATTACTCCACTTTTATGAATTACTTTATTTCCTAATAGTAAATAATAGTAGGTGAATTGACAGATAATTGCAAGCAAATACATACATTTAATTTTTGTTTTTGCCATGTCTAAATAATTTAGTTTTATGAAGTAGTAGCAATGAACTAAATCTGCATCAGTGAATTGTGATTAAGTCAGCCAATAGCATATGATAATTTCATTCCTTTGCATCTCGATGAACAATAAATCATACTACACTTCTTATCTTATAATAAGTATGCATGTATTTAAATGAAGCGCATACACCATGGGTGGAAAATAATTTTTTTTTCAGAAGTGGCCCCATATCCCCAAAAAAACGGCCCCACTTTTTTCCCCACAGGGGTAGAAATTAGTGGGGCCGTGTGGGGCCAAGAGCTGTAATATGTAATA
>Ga0210040_10011169_pt1 | contig 10203 bp, 16 predicted proteins | sample CryGeyCG12114_NA_FD_185462 | JGI IMG/M metagenome (GOLD analysis project Ga0210040, IMG submission 185462) | Groundwater microbial communities from aquifer - Crystal Geyser CG19_WC_8/21/14_NA (SPAdes) (version 2) | ecosystem: Environmental > Aquatic > Deep subsurface > Groundwater | place: USA...
GTCGAGGTGAAGGATGTTTTCTGGTGATGTGGCATTTCAGACCCCTCGCGGTGAAGGTTTCAGAGCAAAAAGGACATTGAACACGATCAGGAGCAGGCGTAGAATTATTCGTTGCCATAGGAACGAAAAATTTTGGAGAGCGAGGAATTGTTTGAAAACAAGAAAAAGCCAAAAAATAATCTGAAAATCAAAAAAAATAATTTGATTAGTTTTATCTGCAATTAAAAAGTGTTAAATAGGTTCAAAAGTTTCAAAAAAACCAAAAAAAATATTCTGGACGTCCTTTAGAAAAGCTTTCCAGAATTTTCCTCAAGAAAATCGGTGAAGAAATGCCAAAAATATTGCAATAAAGCAAGAGCAAATTTCCGCACGTCCGTTCAGCAGGAAAGACAAACCTGCGCCATTTTGGTTCTATGGTTTATCGGCACTTCCATTTTAAACAACATGTATCAAATATTTGCCATAAGTGATTTCACTTTGCCAGCACGTGTTATATAAACCCTTGGACTCATATTCAAGACCTGTATAACTTTTCAATTTTAGTCCGGTTGGTGCAAAACGCCCCACCGTTGAATAAATCTTTTGAAATGGAACTTGATAGCATCCAAGAAAGTCGGGAAACAGTTAAGTATATTTTTTATTCCGATAACCAAGCACAGGTACCCGGTTCTTATTTAGAGGCAACCTCTGCTGGACCCCTGTCCTTGTCACCAACCAGCACCATCTATGCTTGGGGCTATTCAAGTTTCGGGTCCATTTTATGGAATTCACATGGTAAACTGTGTAAAAAGTTCTGGAGTGAAGGGATCAAATTGAAAAATCCAGCTGATATGATACTTTGTAAGAATTTGGGCTCTATATTGTCGAAATTAGAGCCAATGGATAAAAATATGAAAATTTTGAAAACTAAATTAAACAGATGCTCAGAAAAAATTGCATTTGTTGACAAGGATGAAGTAGTGAAAGAAATTTTGGCACGAATGAATAAACCTGGTAAATCTGTAAAGTACGTTTCAGGGGATTCTGCTAATTTAAGAATAAGCCAGCCTATTTTCTGGGCTGCAGGCACTCATCTCTACAGAACTCAAGATCTTCATTTACAGCGCTTAAAAAGGTTTGTAGAAATGGGAATTTACAATTACATGAAATCGTTAATGAACCCAATTAATGAAGTATTGAGGGAGCTGGACACCAATGTTGACAGTGTGGTTTCGCTGAATTTTGAGTCCAATATTGTCACCATATTTTATGTGTACTTGTTTTGCAATGGACTCATTGTACTTGCAGCCTTGTTTTATAAGGCGGCTACTGTCATGTTCATTGCAATCAGGGTTACTCTAATTATGCTGTATATTAGATATTATAGGCTTACATAATGCAAAACAATTACAAAATTTAAATAAACTAATTAAATTTCACTCATGATGAACGGAAATTTTCAAAGGCTTTAAAATCTGAATTATATCATTTTCAATCTGCGTTTTCAAATTTTTAACGGCTTTAGAATTCGAATTTTAAAATTTTCTACAGATTTAGATTCAAAATTATAAAATTGTCAAATTATATATAAAATTCAAGAATTTCAATTATTTGATATTATTCAGTGCTGTAGAATCCTTACAGCAAAAATTCTAATGCTTTACATTTACAAAAAGTTTTCTCGTGTTATTCTACCATTATATTTAGTTTCTACAAATTAAATCACATCAGTATTTTGTGGTAATGACAATTCAATGTTAATTTTTCCGTTTAAAAAATCAATTGAATAAAGTTTGTTCACAATTTGCAGACAGCAAAAAACGACGATCTTTTTATTTTGCAAAACACGTATAGACCATCCGGAAAAAGGAGGTAAAATTTTTCCTGTCCTGTGTGTGATAAATTTGTGTAGCAGGATAGAATAAAATTTAACTTCTTTTTGCGGACAAGGTATAACGTAAAGTGAAGTTGCTCCAGCACCTTCTTTCCCAGGGAGAGAGGTCGATGGAGAAGTCTCAATCCTTAGTATAACTATAATATAATGCACAAATGGCCGATAGATTGATCACCGTCTTTGGTATTTATAAGTTGCAAAAGATGCTTAACCAAACAAAAATTTAACCAATCCTATTGCAATTTAAAGCATACTTCACTGTTTTTTTATGTCCACCTGATGTGGTTTTATTTGATTTGCGGTGATGCAACCCAACAATAAAATGAAACAAGTGTAAAATCATTATTTGGCCACTTTTTTCTCCTTCAGCGTTTTCCCCTCCACTTGGTTCATTTGAGGACAGTCCCCACTTTGGCTTGGCACAAATGTTCCATTGTAAAATGATGAAGGTAATGGAATCCCGGTCGCGGCAGAAGTAGAACGCATGTAGGCTAGAAATGCCTCATGTAAAAGTGCTGCTCTGCGCATATCTTCTTCCCTGAAATCATGCATTAGTCAGTCATATAATTATGGAATACAGCTAAAACAAATCTAGACTCTAGACAAGAGGCTATTGAAAAAAACTTGAAAAACGACAGCACTCACTTTAACCTATTGAGTTCTTCTTCCCTCCGTTCGATGCGGGTTTTACATTGTTCCATGTCCGACTCCATTTCTTGAATTTCTCGAGTTTTTCGTAAAGTCAACGTGGCGAGCTAAGAGAATGTAATGTAGATAAAATAATGTAATAAATGTAATTGCATGTATTTTTTACTACATATTAGTAAGAATGATTCATTTGATCGATACGCGAAGCCATTTTAACTCTCATGACTTAGAATTTACCTGTTGCTGCAAATCCAAAACTTGAGCTCTTAGAAGTTTATTCGCCTCTTCTTCTTTTCCCAAAACTTCCATTTGCTCTTTAACTTCATTTTTGGCTCGAGTTAATGCAATCTGAGTGATATTATCTTTCTCACCAGCCTCCTTTAAACACAAAACAACGTTAACTACTAAAAACTGAATAACTTTGCGTAATCATCACCATACTTGAATTCTGACCTCATTCAAATGGAAAACTTGCTGCTTTAAATTCTCATTCTGACGGCGCAAACTAACAGTCTCACTTTCAAGTTTTCTAGAAATCCCATCTTGCGTTTGCAATTGTTGCTCTAAGGCAGCATTTTTCTCTTGCAATGCTTCTAGCTGAAGTCGAATATTTTTCACCGCCTTTTCATTTTCTTCCGTAATGGATTCACGTTGACGAGACAAATTTTCTTCAGCTTCAGTTTTTGCAGTGACATATGAAATTTTGAGTCGTCGAACTTCCTCTTCGGCATCACATTTTCCACGTTCTAAAACTTTTATGTGTTCCGTTAATGCGGATTGCATTTCATGGATTTGCTTTTCAAGCGCTTGGATTTCATTTTTTTCTGCTGTTTCTAACTCCAGTTTCCAATTATTCCATTTCTCTTTTTCTTCTTGTAGTTTACCTAATGCGTATGCAAGAAAGAATTTTCGCATTTATTTTTTAATGTAGAAATTAAAAAAGTATGTGTTTAAAAAAATTTACATTAAACGAATTAATTATACGAACCTTCATAAAAAGATTTCATCTCGTCTGCACTCTTTTTCATCGCCTGAACCCGTTCATTTGCATGCATCACTTGCTCACTTCTCTCTCGAAGTTCCACATTGAGTCGATTGATTTTTGCTTCGAATGAATCTTTTTCAATTTTGTTTCCTTCCATTTCCTCTCTAAGGCTGGAAAGTTTGGCTTCATAAGAGGCTCTTAATTTATCTATTCCGAGTTTCCCTGCTTGTTCTGAGGCTTGACATTCCTCCTCTTTTAGCTCTAATGCGTGTCTCAAATTCTTTTCTCTGTCTTCGCAATTCCTTAAGTATAAGTTCAACTTTTCTATCTGTATGGATTCAAATACTTTTATAGTAACACAATATTTATAATGTCAAAAGACGTTTGGCTTACTATAAACCAACCTCTTTTTCCAATTCGCTTGATTTCTGCTGCTCTGCGTTCAATTGGTTGTCTAAAGTTACAATTTCTGCTTCACGGTCCCTGTGAGACGCAAGTAAAAAATTTCGATTAATATAATGCATAATTTATTCAATTTTCAAAATTAAAATTCGGCTTACGAAAGGAGCTTTTTAAATGCTGCTTCTTCAGTGTCAAAAACATCAATCATTTTTTGCAGCTCCCCTTGAAATTGAGTTTCCGACTTTTGAAGCTGCCTTGTAAGCATTGTAGTTCGCTGCGAATAGTCTTGTACAATGTTTTCTCGCTCACTTTTTTTCTCTAAACAATGCTCTGCATTACATAATTCACATTCAATTAATCTTCAAGCAAACCATCCCGTTCTACATTTTTTGCACATATTCAACGGACCAATATAGCTAGAAATCTCATCTGGGATAAAATTGCCACACAGTTGTAATTTCAAAATGGCGGACGAAGGTTGCTGTAAAACGTCCCATAAAGCCTTGGCCCCGACAACTCCCACAGAATTCCACCTCAAATCCACTTCAATCATCACAGTGTTATGTTTCAATGCATTGGCAAGATCAACAGTGGACTCATCGGTGATCTGATTGTTTCTCAAATCAAGAATTTCTATCCCCTGGTTAAGAGCTAAACCATCCGTGAATTCCTTGAATTGTTCTTTGCTGGCACCAAGTGAGTTCCATTCTAAAACTAGTCTAGGAAAAAACATGGTAAAATTCATTTTCCCCCTTATAATTTGTCAATTTCATGCTAAAAAATATTTCTTCCAAGATATATTACTTTTTGAGTTTATTGTTTGTCCTAAGAAACGCTCCTAATGGACAAATCATGTTCGATTGAATATTATTGCCTCGTAGTTCCAAAGTTTTCAATATTTTGTTTCCACCTAGACCATCCAATAAAGCCTGAAAAAACCCGGATTTTAATTCATATGCAAAATTCATCATCAAAGTATTTTCATCAACTTTGTAGCGTTTCAACACCAAGTGTTGTCCAGAAATCAAATAAACTAAAGAAATTAAGCCCGTATGTGTATTAAGTGACACCTTGTGGTACAAAAATTAATCGAAAAATTATTCCGGCATGTTTGTCGTTTGCATATAGCTTTCATTGAACTCTCCATCTTTCACAAACCTGAAACCCTTGTGGCAAAAGCAGACAGTCACTCAAATTCAAATGGTAAATAGGAGCATTTGTAGCCAGCATTTTGCCAATAGCAATGCAATCCACGCCTCTCAATCCCCGCCCTTTTAAATCTACAACAGTAGAGTCATCGCCGAAATTCGCTTTTTCTAACGGAGCTCCGACAATGTCCAAAGGTTCACTATTGTATACTTTACAATGTCGATTGTACTCCTTCCGAAGATCAACTTTTATTTCTCCGTTGTGGCTTTCTTCTTCATCACTGGTAGTGCAACCGTCTCCCTTCATTTTGGCTGATTGTTAGCAAAAGATTGAGAAAAATCAAACTTTATAAATGGACTGCCTGATACCACTTGTATGCGATTGTATGAATAGAATGCACGATATTGATTTTCTGTCATATTCCCGTAGTAAACAAATGCCAGCTGAATACTTAGGGTATTACAGTGGTACCATGGCTACAGCAGAGAAAACAAAGATGCATAAAATATTTTTTCCCCAGTTATACACAGAAGAGGTATAGAAATCTAACTGTTTATTTATAGTAGTTAGTTAGTAAGACATTTTTAACGTATATTTTGTGTACAAGTAACTTTTCATGATTATCATGATTTTTTTTTAGTTTCAGTCAGATTGCACAAACATTAAAACAGGCTCCTAAATATGACTATCACACAGCGAACCCAGAGTGGGATACTTCTATCTTTTTGACTGATCACACTTTCATTGAATGGTTTGCTGAGACTAAATATTCTTTTTTGCTCCTCATGTAGACGATTTCGCAACTCAGGGTTTGTAGTTATGACATAGAGTTGCTCTTCCAGATCTCTGTATACGGAGCGGTAGCCTGGAAAATGTGTGGATGAAAAAGTTACATAGAATACGTTTGAGTTTTTTAGTAGTTAATGCAAGAAAAAGTAGCACAGAATTATACCGAAATTCGGTGATCCGACTAGAGTTACTAATGGTAGATTTTCCCCTTTGGAATAATACCATAAGCCTTTAGCATGAAAAGTCCATTCAGGTCGTAAATACTCTCTCATCTGAATTCGTTTATCTTGCTCTTCAGCGCGAACTTTTCTCAAAAATTGAGTTGCTAGTAAAGTATATGCGGCAGGAATACCGCCAGCAAATCCTTTCGCACCTAAGAATCCGTTTGCCTGCACACATGAAAAGCATATCCGTATAATGACCATATGACTGCTGAAAACTGAAAAATATAAATAAAAAAACCTTAGGATGAGCCATCAAAATATCATAATTGGCATCAGAACGATCCACAATCTTCTGTATATAGTCAGCAGTTAAGTTGAAGTATCCTGTGGCAAGCTTCACTTGACTACCAGAGGGAGCATTTTCAAACACTTTACTGGTCGCAAATTGATCCCCAAAAACGTGAAGAGGACCCATTTGCAAAATAGGGAATATCCAAGTATCTTCATTTCCTAGTTTGGCTGACTCTTCAACAAAAGTTGAAAGTCGTTTTACATTTTCACGTCTACAAGATTCGTAGAATGTATTCACATGAGATCTGGCAGCAGCGATGAATTCATTTTGATCTCCTTCACTCGGATGAATCTTCCAATTTGGATTCAAGTCTGTGGTATTGTCTTCATTCAGACGGAACGAGAAATCACACACTCGAGAGACTAAATTTTCATGGAAATCGGAAAATTCTTTACAGTTTTTGATAATAAAGTAACGATCTTGTCGATCGGTGAAGTAATCGTTCGAAAGATTAGCTCTGAAATGAGAAATATTATTTACGAGCTTGTTATGAACACAAAAGTTGAATAAACTTTGACAATAGACATAGTTATATAAAGACATACCCAGAAACAATTAGAGTATCATCAAACAAGTAAACTTTCATATGCTGAACCCCAATAATTTCATTCCATCTTTGTGGAAGAAACTTTTTCCATATCCCACGAAGTGTTGGCGTGTGGTAAAGAAAAACCTACGTAAGATGAAAAGCAAAAGTCTTCTTCAATTATTTGTTTTTTCAAAACCCAAATGTATGCAAACTCATTAGTTTCATTTGTACCTCACAAAAATTAGATTTTTTCATCAAGGGTAAGAGCAATGTTCTAGAACTTTCGTCAATTCCCCTGGAGCCTCTGCTATGATCTAACAATACAGTGACTCGAAGTTTTGCATTTTTTTTCACATTGTTTTCCAGTATCTGGACCTGGAAATTTGAAACTAAAATTAATACGGGTACCCGTTTAAAAATTATACTAAAAACATATTCAATGCTTCGTTTACCAATTTCTTTTCTTTTGGACCAGTTCCTAAATACAAAGATGCTATACAGACTCTATATTTCGCTGATTCCATATGACTAGCTAACGCACAGTAGAATTCTTCGGGAGAGCTTAAGATTTGCACATTCGAACTCGGTACAGGAAATCCAGGTCCGAATTCTGATAGCCATTTCCATTTAGCTAAGGATATACTGGACCTCACAGTTTCATTTTTTGGCAATGGTACTTCTTTCTTTGGCTCCATTTTTGGGGTGTTCAAGACAGGAGGATCCGGGATTTCATGAGTCGTAGTTCCTTGAACAAATGATTGACTGTAGAATCGCAAGAATGGACTGAAGGTCGTCAGTCCAATTAGGGATTTGTGATACACCCGAGCACTTATTCGAAGCCGAGAGGGTTTCATACATGATTGAAGACGAGATTCCGGGTTATATGGTGTAGACAAGAACGAGCCTCTACATTTATTTGCAGCGGTAATCGTTTTATGCTTGTGAGTATATTTCTCAATTCGGGTTGCACAACTTGCAACACTGTGTTTTCTCAGCTTTGGAAGACTGACCATAGTGGTATTGATTTACATAGATTGTTGTGAAAAAAGGATAAAAATAATCTGCATAAAAACAAAAACAGAATCGAAATCGACTTTTGTGCTGATATGTGTTCACCGATTTCCCGCATTAATGTTTGAATGCGAGTACAAATGGGCACAGTGAGGCCAGTGAAGCTGACTAAGAATGAAGCTGATGATTATGAAAATTAAAGATAACGAAACACATTTACATACTGAATATTTATAGACACAAAAACAATTAGCAATGCAATGCAAAAGTCAAAGTTAGTTCGTTAGCCTCAAGCTCAAGTTGGAAACTTTTACAATAGTGAGCGAGTGAGCAGACATAAAAATTTCCACTAAATTTGGGAGTTGGAAATATTGCATTTTCACGTCATTCTTGACAATAATTAGTTTCGAAAGTTTGCCATGATGCCGATGTTAAAATCTGCAGCAACTGTCATGTCCATGTCCCCTCTTAAATAGTAGAAGGAGCCAAAAAAACATGGTATGCCGCTATTTCATGTTCGGTATCTTAATCGTATGAATGTCAAGTTGCACACAAAAATATAAATGGTACACAACGTAGCGAAAGGGAAATGTAGTCGCATTATAAAAACATGCAGCTACGACAGCACCATGTATGCTTTCACCGTTACTATATCAACTATGCTGAATGCAAACACAACAAAAACTACACAAGAAGCATTTATTCTGATCCACTTTTTGCCATGTTTTATCAAAGGGTCTGTTATTTGAAAACAAAAACATGATAATTTAAGAATTTCTACTAAAAATGGAAGAGATAAGACCTGGCACTGGAAGAGCAGTGCCGGGTAGCAGTTCTGAAGGAAATGATAGTGCAAAATCAATCCCCCCTGTAGTTCAGAGACCACCATCTCGAAGAAAATTTGGCGAACCTTTGCCAGGAAGACAAGTTAAGGCATACAATTTCCTCATATTGCACTAAAATGTAGATTTATACAAAGATAGCAACGTGTGTACGATCTTCATTTTATAAACCACACGTAGTCCATCAAATTCAAGTTGAAAATAGTTGAAAATGTAGTCTTTCGTTTACATAATTCACGGCATTTTTCATGCAATAACATTTAAGTAGTCAACCTGCAATTTCAATATGAATTGCTGTTTTAGAATTTGAGAAGGATGTATATAGTCATTCATTTTAAATGACTATCATATGGTCCTATAGTTGTGGTGTTTCGCTTTTGAACAAAATTCGTGCTCCTACCTAACTAAACATGATTTCCCATGTAAACGGTGTTTAGCGACCCGAGAGCCGGATGAGTTCAGCCATGGGTGGTAGCAGAGATGGTCCGAGACCAAAAAGTCGCATGTCTCGCATCACTTCAGGCATTACACGTCCAGGATCTTCAATGCGTCAAGGATCAGGAATGAGAACTGCAACCACCAGACCCCTAACTGGGGCTTCGAGTGGAGCAATTCCTATCCCAGTATCGGTAAGCTCAAACACAAAACACATTCATATCAGCAAATATGCAATACAGTCACTGAAAATGTCAACTAAATATGTTTTACTTCATATACAATTAATTTTTTATCATGGTTATGAATTATCTAAACATGAGTGATTAGTAAATATTCCAATAGTTGTATAGTCAGTTAGTTAGTTAGCATCAAGTACCATGCACACTCTGAGCTGAGCTGATGGGGTACAAACTTTGGACTGTTTATTCCCACAGATGGGTGCAATAATGGACCGTCCAGTGACTCAACAAGGCGTATCAGGTTTGCGGTCAACCGGTAGTGGATACGGGAATCGTCGCATGATCCATGACAAGACCTACTTCCTTGGTCTCTTGCATACCAAGATGACAGAGATTCGTTCGGAAGTGAGTAAACTGCACACGCAAATTGAATCGCTCAGTAAAGAGCACTCTACATACTTGGCGTACGAGAAAAGGGTGAAGGAGAAAGCTGGTGAACTTCAAGGTAGGCCAAACTTTTAATATCAAATCGATGATGAGTTAAATAACGATTTGCGTAATTCCCAACTTTGTTTCTCCCTTGATGAAAGTTTCAAACTTTTTCCAACTTAAGTTCCCTATATTTTGCATTAGCAAGATACTCAGTCAGTAATAAATAAATAACAACTATATATAGTAATAGACATTATTTGGTTGTTCGGATTGTATGTAACTTTTTAAGTGACAAGCTTTCGAACAGTTACTCTGTTCTTCTTCAGGTCAATTCAAAGTTTAGGGAAAAAATTTCTCATGAATTTGTAGAGATGTAGAGGAATGTTTGTAAACGAATTGCAGGTTGTTGT
>Ga0210040_10011171_pt1 | contig 10200 bp, 11 predicted proteins | sample CryGeyCG12114_NA_FD_185462 | JGI IMG/M metagenome (GOLD analysis project Ga0210040, IMG submission 185462) | Groundwater microbial communities from aquifer - Crystal Geyser CG19_WC_8/21/14_NA (SPAdes) (version 2) | ecosystem: Environmental > Aquatic > Deep subsurface > Groundwater | place: USA...
ATTTACTATTAGCAGAGGCCAATAATTGCAAATAAAATTAAATCGTGGCAAATGGAAAAATAAATGTTTTGCACAAGCTAATTATTCGTAACGGACATTCTTAATCACTATTGCATGCAAATGGTATAGTACCAGAATTCAGTATAATACCCAGCTTTCAGCAACGCCTGACACGAGCGCACAATAATAAGCGTACGCTACCCATAAATACGGTTTCACTGAGTGAGTGAGTTTGGTTTCATTGAAGTGTAAATAAACAATTCAAAACTTTGTTTCTTACAGCTTCTTAGTATGCTATGCAGAGTCATAATGCGTACAGTATGTATTCATGCAGGAAACATTACGAAATGTTCATTGACAGAGTGTGCAATGCATGCAGATACGCAGCCAGAAGAAGTTAATGACTCCGCTGTCCGGCTGCGATAAATATATTCTTATAATGCCAGAATGATGGGGAAAGTCGCTAGACATGACATTTCATTAATGCTGTACTGTTGTACATAGAAAAGTAAAAGTTCTGTGCAACCTTTGTGTACTGGCCTTTATGCATTGTCATTGTAGTGTAGCCAGCAAATGAAAATAAGTGAAAGGTTGAAATCATGGATGCTGATCTGCTATTATGCATATTGTTTAGTAAATGTACGCATTTTTTCGAGTAGTTAGTAACAAACGTGAACAACGTTGTGTAAGCATGAATTACTGAAAAATCCAATTGTGTAAATTTCGCAAAAAAATTCTTACCGGTGGACATTGAACAATGCCTCCCATGCCTCCGAAAAAGTATTCTTGTCCGTAGACAACAATACTGGTGTGCCATATTCCTTCAATTTGCTGGCCTATTTGTGTTAAAATATGCTTCATTCAAATACTATCTTAACTCTTATGCAAAATATTATCATGTTTGCAGCTTTCTTGGCCAAATTTTCAACTAGCGGCAACAGAAAATCAAGATGGTATATAAATGGAATCAAGAAAATTGACTTACCCAAAAGGAGTGGAGCAAAAGTTCGAGCCAAGCCCTGAGTTAGCTCGTAAATATACAATTGAACTAATTGAGCTTCATTCGGTGGAGAATCTGAGCGTTCTCCACTATTGGCAGTGGTATTGGACGCCATGCTAATCGTATTCGTAATTCGTACCTGAGTTTTCTGAGTACAATAAACTGAAATGTATTACAAGTGTTAAAAAAATGCAAACCGCAGTAATTATAACATTCCAGTCAGTTTGCAATGAGCTGTAACCCAGAGGATTTTAAATTGCCTTCGTATTACGCAATAATATAGGTTTAATTAAAATTCAGAATTTGAACTTGTAGTACGGAGGTTGAAGGTTGATTAAATACAAAAACATACTCACTTTTTATATACTGGAAGACTTAAATGACGCTCGAAAATCACAAGTCAGTAAAAATTGCATAAACTCCGAAAATTGCCCCTTCAAAACTTGAACGCCGTTGTGTACAAAGAAGCAGCAAAACTAAACTGACGGACGTTTTTTTGTAATGCTGTAAGTTGAACGACGAATGACTTTTAGAAATTTCGTCCATTCACGATTACAGTGCAAAAATGTATACAAACTACAAACAGGCTACAGGCAAAAAACAAAATAGACAGCTGGACCCGCGAAATATTTTGGGATCGATGGCTCGCCGAAACCCATTGAGCACTTCCGTAGCGCTTATGCGATCAATTTGTATTTACTGTGCGTAATACTTTCCTGCGTACGTTAAATAAACAAAGGGTGTTTTGTTGTCAATTAATTAATACAATTAACAAGCTCACCGATTTAATTGAGAGGTTTTCCGTGCACCAGTTGTACAACTTCTCTTCACAATGAATTCTTTTGGATTCCGGCTGTAAGTTATGAATGTCTTGGATTTGTTTTTTCAACTTCCCAGTTGTGTGGAATTTCTCAATCTGTATTTTTTATTCTTTGGACTTTTTTTAGATGAACACACCTTTCGGAAACTAGAATTTAAAAAATGGCTTCACTCGGCGAAGGGACGGGTACAGAAGATGATGAAGAAATCTGGGATTTTCGACAACGATTTCATAATACTGTTCGAGAGAATGTGGTAAATATTGTTTTTGACTTGGAACGTTTTGTGTGTCATTTTGGTTTGGATCGCTCACAAACGCTGCTATGTTTTGTTTTTGCGCAGATTTTTTTCCTGTTTTTCCTATCGCTATCTGTCGTCAGTTACATTTTAGTCGGCATATTTTGGAAGAAGAAAGACAAATCTAGAGATGGGAGCTCAATCATTTCGCCAGCGGCAGGGGATGATGACGATTCTCTTGTTTATAGAATTTGGTTTGTGCACTTATGACATAATATTGAAGCGTCGTACATTTAAGAACCAAACAAGTAGAGGACTTTGGCAATGTTTGACCTCAACTTTTTTGCAGCTTTTGGCTTTGTGTTTTCTCCTTGAGCATATCCATCGGAGCAGCCCTGTTGCTTCCCATTTCCATCGTGTCTAATGAAATACGTCACATTTACCCTACTGCATATTATGTTCTCTGGTTGAACGAAACTCTAATACAAGGTTTATGGAACTGGATTTTCTTGTTTGCTAACATATCCCTGTTTCTTTTACTACCATTTGCCCATTTATTTATCGAGTCGGAAGGATTCTCCGGTTATAAGAAGGTATAAAATATATATTCATTATATTTATGGATACGACATTCAAACGTGTGATAAGTTAGGAACCAGTTTCTGTAAGATAATAGAGATGAACGATTGTTATCTTCAACTTTTATTTTACTTTTGTAGGGCTTGGCTGCAAAATTTTACGAGACAGTTGTTATTTTAACAATGGCTGGATTCGCTGTTTGGGGCATGGCGTATATTCTGGCGGCAATCCTTACCCCGGAAAGAGCTGCATTTAGTGGGATATTTTCCTTTGGTTTTGGAAACCAATTGCCATTTATATATTCCTGTATTTCCTTCTTGGGAGTACTTTTACTATTGGGTAAAGAGAATATCCAATATAGTTCAACTCAACTTGTAGGAACAAGAAACTTAATGGATGTCAAACTCATCTTAACGTACGTTTATTACAAACTTTTTTTGCAGTTTGTACACCATTGGGAGTTGGTTACTTATTCAGCCTGTTAGGTGGTCTCATTATCAGTCCCCAGTTTATTAGAAACCTGGATGAAGAATGTATGATTGCGGAATTTGAGTTGGAAACTCTGAAGGACAAGCTGAAAAAGAAAAGCGAAGCACCCAATGCTTACATGGCTTCATTAAAAATGACACGTCGAGTTCTTTCGTCTAGTTTCAAAACAGATAGGGATGCGACTGTTGATGTGAAACCAGGGAATGGGTTCACTCAAAACCATAAAAATTCCGATAAAAAAACTCAGGAAGATTCTGAAATTTTGGGAAGCATGAGTCCGGAGTTTTTGAAACAGTACGGACATATGATTCAAGTTAGTCCTCGTTCTGAATTACTCCCAGAAGAAGATGAAGAATCTCTAAAGGCTCGTATTGAAACTTCTGAAAATGAGCTCTATGCGTTAGGTACGATGGGGAATCCTGTTGTAATTCGGATTTGAGCTTTTTCTGATGTTTTTCTATCGTATTTTTTTTATTTTTTGTAGAAAAACTGAGAAGAATTCCAGGATGGAAAAGGAATTTATTTTATCCCCTAGAATTCCTCTTTGTTCTAGTCCTCACTGCTTTAACAGTTTTTATGGTGGTGATAAATACTTTGCAACTGATTGTAGGGCTTAAAGCTTTACCCTTGAGTGCACAGGCAAGTGAATTTAGGCAATTTATGCATTTAAAAAGTTGTAATAGATTTGAGATTTCAATTTAGTAAACTGAAATACTTTCATCACCGAAACTTTTAGACATTTTCGTTGGGCCTGTCATCCATGTCCGTGTTGGGCTCATGGGGTGCAGCTTTAGAAGTTATCCTTATCATTTATTTAATGACGACATCTCTAGTTGGCCTCTACAATCTTCCCGGGATAAAATCCATTCGCCCAAAACCTTCAGACTCCCCAACGTCTCACATAATTTACAACTGCGCCTTAGTTCTGATTCTTAGCTCAGCCTTGCCATTGCTCTCCAGAATCTTGGGGATTACAAACTTCGACTTGTTGGGAAACTACGGTAAAATCGAATGGCTGGGCAATTTTTATATAGTCTTGCTTTACAACATTATTTTTTCGGTTACCTCAACTCTATGTTTAGTAACTAAAGTGACTCGGGCAATTCGCCAGGAATTGGTTTCACGGTACGTGCGTATTTTCTTCTCTATTCAACAGCATCAACTCATGGTCAAAAATTCAATTTGGTAATATTTTGACTTTTTCTGCTTCGTTTCAGATTAAAATCCGTTTTCCGCATCCGACTAATATCCCGGCTGTGGAAAAAACTGGGATTTTCTCAAGACAATTTGGAGTCGAAAGTTATTTCAGCTCCATCTACACCAATAGTAAGCGCCAATCGGGATGGTAATAGTAAAGACAGACATAGTTTAAATAATATCAGTAAATCTAAGGAACTCTTCATCGATGATAATGGTTGTACTAGTAATGGAAATGGCACTAGCAAAAAAGAAGACTGATTTACACTATAAACTCTTATAGTATGTATGTAGCACGCTGGGAATGTATGAATTATTTATTGCCACACTTATTCTTCGACAGATTGGGAGTAGGGAGATATTGATACATATAAATGCTTAGATTTTTAATTAAAACAAGGATCAGTTATTTTTGTAAATCTTGTGATGGATGATAGGTTCCCGTGTTGTTTAAATGTTTGACAGGCTTACTTTTTACTTTAATAAGTTCATTTGTTAGACTGCACAGACTGCACATATGCAGGAATTAAATATAAGAAAATATATGATGGTTTGCATAACATCTACAGCGTATTTCATGAAAATAAAGAATATTTTGTTGGATTATTTACAAGTCCTCATATTTTCCAATCCGCTGAACTTTGTCTTGTAAATGACTCAATTCACATTATTTTGTGAGGACTGATTGTTTTAGTGTTGTTTATGTTTCTTCTACTTCTTTTGAATAGATTTGTTGTATGTATCTGTGACATCGAAACCTTTGTTTTGCACTACTTTTTATTAAAGTATAGTTGCCTAAACTATTGTCATTCAAACTTAAAAATCTCTACAAATAAAGAAGACAAACATGAAGTATTATTGATTTTACAGATTCGTTTTTATTCTCGTTCATCAAAAATACATACACTACTAACATCCATTCAAAAATCAATACAAAATATCTCTGGTGATATTAAGTCTCTTGGACTAAATACAAAATCATGTATCACATTCGAGTCCTTTGTAGTTAATCTACAAATACAAACATCATCCAATCCCTGTTCATCCCCAAGCGATATAAAAATGACATTAAGACTGAAGAATGAATCAAACATTCAAAAATCAAAGAAACCTTTAACTAATTTAACTTGCAGTGCAAGGAAGTAAATACCAAAAAGGTAGAAAAAGTGGACTACTACTAACTAATACCTGCAGTGAATAGAAGGATACCCAAAAATAAGACAAATCAATCAATGAGAATCAATGAAAATGAGAATTAAGAAAATTACAATAAACTGTCCAGGCTAAGCTACTCCAGGAAAAGAATAATAAAAGTAGATATAAAAACAAAAATTATTTTAAACTACATCATAATTAGAGTGTGCCAACATCTTTGGCCAACTGAAGAAATTTCTTAGGGACACCTCCTGTGCCTTTCGGAGAATTCTTTTTCCCCTTCCTTTTTTTTCCACCTCTGTTTCTCTTGAGCTGTCCTCCACCTTTGTTTCCAGACTTTTTGTTAAATGGTTCTTGTCCATTCTGACGAGTATTACCCGCTGCAGTTTTCCCACCGGGAGGAGAATTGAACTTTTTGGGTTGATTTTGAGGGCGGACTTGTTTGGAAGAACCAGGAGATGGCGAATTGTTTGGCAACTCTGGAAACTTTCTCTTCCGTTTCCCCTTTTTATTCTTCTTTACAGCTTTGTGTTCGGCCCCTGGCACACGTTCATAATCAAGTCCCACACAGTTGGTTTCTTTCATTTTCAATGTTTTAGCATCAAATTTTTTCAACGTTTGTTGGATAGAGGAAGACAAAAATCCGACCGCTGTAATTCAATCACATACCTTAGTTTGCAACTAGACTACCCACAGGATAGAAATACAGGCGTGTCAACTGTGTTATAAAAGCTTATATCAAATACAAGTAAGTTACAGTTACTTACTGAGCACCGGGTCCATTTTCGAGAGAGACAGAATCATTTTCTTAATTTCTGTGAGTCTAAGGCTTTCACGACAGTCAAGAGCCACATTACCTATTACACACAACTCGGTTAGTTGATCATGGTAGTAAACTTTTAAGAAATGAACGAAACATCAAATACAGCTTACCAATGACATCAATATATGCTCCAAAATTTGGACTCTTGAGCGAATCCTTTTGCCATTCTTTAAGCCAAGAAATGAGATATTTCTGCACAAAAGTAGGAAACCAAGCCGAACTTTGTTGCAAACACAGTGCAGACAACGCTTTAGTAGCCTCCTTCAACTTTTTATCGCTCTCCAAACCTTTGAAAAATCAAAACGTGATGATTTCGCAGACAAACTACACCTAAAAACTAAAACACAAAAAGTTTTCTTTAATTACCTTTAATATTTTCTATAATATAATCCACGAAAGTATCGAAAGTAAATTCCGGAAGCTTTATCTCTCTCGACCTTTCCAAAAAGATTCTCAACTCACTTGAGAATTTAGCATCTTTGAACCGTATGGGTCTCATAAAGCAATAAATAATCACTTGATCGGTAATATCAAATTTCTCTGTAATCAAGACACATACAAATTGTACTCTATTTCAAAAAGATTTTTTCTTTCCATCAAATTACAGCAAAAATAATAAAACCAATACAAACATTAAACGTACCAAACGGTAAATACGTAAACGCCTCCGAGTTCGAGCACAAATAACCATGACTAAAGGGAAATGCATGAGGAGTGCGCCAGTACAGCATATCCAAAAGTAACTCCCTGGCGTCTGCAAGTTTGCAACGCATACAGAGCATTCCAAAAAATCTGCCCAATCGTTCTAAAGCTTTAGAGTCCTGAAAATAAAAGAAAAAAGTAATTTAAATCCCTTTAGAAAACATATATACTGATGAATAGGAAATCCTAATTTACCGTGTACATCACACTGAGATCAGGGATAACTTGAGTACAATAATACTGAATAACAAGCTTGGCCAAGCTTCCATATTTGGCTGGCATAAGATTCTTCAAGTGGAAAATGATTCCAAACATTCTTTTGGCTACTCTGGTCATTAGGCCGTCAGAATAGCTGCTTTCCAGTACACCGACTTTACTATCTTGAGCCACCACATTGAATAAATGTCTACAAAATCAGTGAAACTCATAAGAACAATGAAAACTTTTCAAGATTATCACCAAGTACAAGTTAAATTTAACAACTCACTTGGCCAGAATAACAGCAGGTGGTGGGTTTTCCAACGCATCTTCTAATTCTTGAGCAACAGATCCAAAACTCTTTTCAATAACATTATCTTCAAACTTATCAAATCGATTCAGAAACTCTTCGGCTTTTTTATTATTTTCATCTGAAACATACAAAAAAATGTTGAAACTCCCAAAGCAATAGTCCCTGTTTCAAAAAACCATAAAATAGCAAAACAATACTTACCCGTATTTAGCAGAGCCAAATTCTCAATCTTGTTACCATCAACAACATCTTCTTCCTCATCTGAAGGAATCGGACTGCTAGGAGAATCATCAAACTTGGAACCAGAGGAATTATCAGTAGACCCACTGCTATTATTATTAGCCTCTTCTTCTTCTTCGTCACTGCTGATAACAAGTCCATCATCATCTTCTTCCATCTTTTCAGCTTTTATTACAGGCTTTGCTTCAGTCTCCTCATCACTCTCCTCTTCACTAGTACTAAATCCGAAAAGTACCGAATTCTTTTTCTTCAATTTCGCTTTCTTGGTCGTACCAGCCCCTTTTGCCGATGCAGTACTGGCAGTCCTAAAACTCCGTTTAGCAGGAAGACCCACTACGGACTTTTTAGCTATCACCGGTGGGATACTAGCTTTAATGGACTTGGATGAAATCACTGAAGGCTTCACAATTGGCATGTTACACTTTGTCACCGATGACATATTTTTGGATGAGTTAGACGCCTTGATATTTTTTTCCTTTGAAGCAATGTCAACAGCTACAGTAGACTCTCTAGGTCTACTAATTCTTGAATCCGAATTCGTACTCTGATGAGCAATCCGTTTCTTACTCTGTAGTTCGTATGTCACTAAAGTTAAATTATTACCGGGTGCTTCTTTTTTCACAACTGAGGGGCTCGCCAAAAGTTTACTATTGTCTGGTATTACTGGTTTATTTTTTCCTCCAGTGGTTTTCATCTGCTTAGTAGTTGAAGAATCATTCTGACCAAACGCATCTGTAGCCGTCCTTTTGTTTTTAGTTGCTCCGGGAGCCAATGCAGCTCCTTTTGGATCAGTAACAGTATCTGGTGTTTCAGATCTGAATCGACTTCTGGTCATGTGCGTTAACAGGGATTTTCCTGCCACATCAATCTTCACCTCTTTTGGGCTGTCCAGTTTGTTCAACACTTCAGTTTTTAGAGACCCTTCTTGTTTCTGCTTCATTATTTTTTCCTCAATCTTCAGTTTCTCGCACTTGGTCCCTTCGGATACAGGGACAATTTCGTTGCAGCTTTTTGCTAGACGAGATCTCACGGTAGATTCACTCTTTAAATTGGGAGTGGATGTGGCTGGTACCGCTGACTTCTTACTTGGAGGGGAGAAAAGACTTTTGCTAATTTCTGAAAAACAACAGAAAACGATATTATCATATCATAGGAAACGCATGTAGAAGACCTGAGGATACTAATATAAATACATACCCTTTAGTGAAGCAACAATAGGTTTGAAAGCCTTCGCAGGTGTTCGTGACCTAGTGCCTGCAAAAGTTACCGGATGGGACGCAAAAGTTCTGGATCTAGAGCAACTTGCCTTTCGTAGACGCAATGAATAACCAAATGTGTAAGGATCATCTTGCAGAGTCTGAGTCTTTTCCATAACTGGAGATTTTTTCTCTGCTACTTCAATTTTAGATTCGTCTTTTTTGGTTAAATTCAGTGACTTGATATTTTTTCCAGTTCTAAACTTCAACGTTTTAGGAGCTGTTGAAGCCGCCTTTTTGACTTTCGGTAGCATCTCTTCTTCAAAATCACTTTCAGAATCCGACTCGGTGCTAGAACTAGAGCTAGAAGAGCTTTCTGACAAATTCGGTTCCTTACCACCCAGGCCATGCAATTTTCGTGGCTTGACATTTTTTATTTCCCCATGGGCTGATAATTTTTCAATATTACTAGGAGATCCATAGCATGAAATGGCAGGTGGTGATGAGGAAGAATTCAGTTTGCTATCAGAACTTCCAGAAGAAATATCGCTTGATTTACCAGGACTTCCAAGAAACAACTCTGCTGTTTTTAGTTGGTCCACTATCACTGCTTTCCTTTTTGGTGCAACTCCACATTTCTCCAACAGAGGAGGCGACGGGGATTTTCTTGCCGATATTTTATCGTCCACAAATTCCCCTAGTTTTTCAATCACGTCGAACTTCTCTTCCATCGATCGACTCTCTTTTTCAGAGTTGTCTTCAGTCTTTAGAGTTGGGTCATTAATCTCGAGCAAATCTATAAAACAGAAAAGAGCCAAGGTTAGCAAACCATTCACTTCACGAGATACAATTTGCGGAGATATCTTACCAGTCTTAGGATCACGTACAGCCTTGGTGTCAGATTTTGCATCAACAATACCATTGCTTTTGGTTTCCTCTTTGCACTTCTCAGGCAAGTCTCCCTTGAATTTAATTGTTGGGATCTTACTTTTCTCTTCAGTATGCCCCTTTGCACTTTCTTGAGTCTTGGGCACAGGACTAAGACCAGTTTCAGCAGTGTTAGGCACAGGACTAAGACCAGTTTCAGCAGTGTTAGGCACAGGACTAAGACCAGTTTCAGCAGTCTTAGGCACAGGACTAAGACCAGTTTCAGCAGTCTTAGGCACAGGACTAAGACCAGTTTCAGCAGTCTTAGGCACAGGACTAAGACCAGTTTCAGCAGTCTTAGGCACAGGACTAAGACCAGTTTCAG
>Ga0210040_10011172_pt1 | contig 10199 bp, 11 predicted proteins | sample CryGeyCG12114_NA_FD_185462 | JGI IMG/M metagenome (GOLD analysis project Ga0210040, IMG submission 185462) | Groundwater microbial communities from aquifer - Crystal Geyser CG19_WC_8/21/14_NA (SPAdes) (version 2) | ecosystem: Environmental > Aquatic > Deep subsurface > Groundwater | place: USA...
GTCGCCGACATGGGCGAGCGCCGCCGCGACCAGCGCGGCCATCAACGCGTCCATGAGGTCAGGAAGCGAGCCGTACCGAGCAGGCCGCCGCAAACACCTCGCACGCGGAAACGTCCTGGCGTTCGGAGCGCACGGCATCGGCCAGCACCGCAAGCCAGCCGTGCAGCAAGACGCCGCATTCACCCCGGGCGAGCGCCGAATCGAGGAAATGGGCGACGGTCACCGCCGGGTTCAGCCCGGCGCGGTGTGCGATCACGCGAATCGCATCAATGTCGGAGGCGAGATCGGCAGGGCGGGCATGGACCGCGCGGCCGTCCAGCAAGGCGATGCGGGCGGCAAGGTCGGCACGTACCAGATCAAGAGCACCCATGGCGCGAACTCCTTCGGCCGCGAAGGTGCACATAATGAGGTTACAGGCCGGTTAACCGGCGCTGGCGGTTGACTTGGCGGCCCTGTTGCGCCATGCGCCGCGGCTGATCGAGCGGTGGCGACCGGTGCCGCCGCTCTCTTGCATTTCAGGAACAGGGCTCATGGCCAAGCCGACTACCGTCAAGATCAAGCTCGTCAGCTCTGCCGACACTGGTTTCTTCTATGTCACCAAGAAGAACCCGCGCACGAAGACCGAGAAGCTGTCGTTCAAGAAGTACGACCCGATCGTGCGCAAGCATGTCGACTTCAAGGAAGCCAAGATCAAGTGATCCGCTGCGGGTCGGGCGACACGCCCGGCTCGTGACGTGGTGACCTAACGCAAGAGCGTCCGGTGCATCGTGCCGGGCGCTTCTTTGCGTGCTGGCGTTCCGGCCGGATCGGGCCTAGCCTGTGCGGCATGTGGAGAGCCTTGCTGCCAGCGTTGATCGGCGCGGCCGTGCCCGCGTCGGCGCAGCAAGCTTCATCGCCGCCGTCGCTAACTGCCGCAGCAGGCCAGCCGGCGGCAACGCCGGGCGCTGCTGCTGAGCAGCCGGGGTACGACCTGACGCTGCAATCCATGGATCAGCGCATGACGGTGCCCGTGGTGGTCGCGGGTGCCGGGCCCTTTCGCTTCATCATCGACACCGGCGCGCAGCGAACGGTGATCTCGCGTGAGCTTGCGGGGCAATTGGGGCTGCCCAGCGGGCGGGAGGTCCGCGTCACGGCGCTGACCGGCACCAGTACCGTGGGCACGGTCACCATCCCCTCGATCAGCGTGTCGACGCTGGGCGGGCGGCGGATCGAGGCGCCGACGTTCCTGGCCAAGGATATCGGCGCGTCGGGGCTGCTGGGCGTGGATACCCTGCAAGGGCATCGCGTTCGCATCGACCTTGATCGCGGGGTGATGTCGGTCAGCGCCGCGCAGAAGCGGAGCAGCCGACAGCGGCGCGACCCGGACGAGGTGGTGGTCCGCGTCAAAAGCCGCTTTGGCCAGCTGGTGGTGACCGACGCCTATGTCGACGGGGTGCGGGTCCGGGTCGTGCTGGACACGGGAACATCGGTGTCGATCGGCAACGAGGCATTGCGGCGGCGACTGCCGCGTGGCGGTCGGGTCGGCGGGTCGGTGCAGTTGATCAGCGTCACGGGCGAGACGCTGGTCACTCCCTATGGGGCGGCGACGGTGCTGCAACTGGGCCCCATGTCGATCAGGGACCTGCCGATCGCCTTTGCCGACGTGACGCCGTTCCGAATGTTCGGGCTGGAGAGCAAGCCCGCCATGCTGCTGGGCATGGATGCGCTTCGGCTGTTCCGGCGGGTCGACATTGATTTCGCGAATCGGGAAGTGCGGATGCTGATCCCCGAAGGGACCGCCAAGTCGCGCGAGGCGGGCTGACCAGGGCCTTGCGCGTCAGACGGTGACCTGTTCGCCCAGTTCCAGGATCTTGCCGGGTGGGATGTGAAGGAATTCGGTGGGATCGCTGGCATTGCGCTGAAGGAACATGAACAGGCGGTCCTGCCAGGGCGGCATGCCCTCCTTCGCTTCCGGCTTCAGCGTGTTGCGGCCGATGAAATAACTGGTCCGCATGGGGTCCAGGCCCTTGCGATCGCCCTTGCCCGCGAGGCCCAGGTCAGCGGGAACGTCAGGCGCTTCCATGAAGCCGTAGCGCAGCACGACCACCTCGAAATCATCGTCCAGCCGCTTGGTCTGCGACCGTTCGGCCGGGTCAACAAAAGGACGGTCGGCGGTGCGGATGGACACCACCAGGTTGCGCTCGTGCAGCACCTTGTTGTGCTTGAGGTTGTGGAGCAGCGCGCCCGGCGTCGCGTCGGGATTGCCGGTCAGGAACACCGCGGTGCCGGGCACCCGCTCCGGCGGGCGCTTGGCGAGGGCGGCGACGAGATCGGTGAGGGGTATGCTCTGGCGAGTCTCGAACGCGCGGACGATCGAACGGCCGCGCACCCAGGTATAGATCAGGAAGCCGATCAGCGCGGCAATCACCAGCGGCACCCAGCCGCCCTCCACCACGCGCAGGATGTTGGCGCCAAAGAAGATCAGGTCGAGCGCGAGGAAGGGCAGGATGGTCGCGAGCGCGCGCAGCCGGGACCAGTGCCAGCTATACCGCACGACGAGGTAGGCGAGGCAGGTGGTGATCACCATCGTGCCCGTCACCGCGATGCCATAAGCGGCGGCCATGTCGGACGAGGTGCGAAACTGCACCACCAGCAGCAACACGCCGGCAAGCAGCAGCCAGTTGATCGCGGGCAGGTAGATCTGCCCCGCGAACGCCGCCGACGTTTGCCGCAGGCGCAGGCGCGGCAGGAGCCCGAGTTGCACCGCCTGCTGGGTGAGCGAGAAGGCACCGGTGATCACCGCCTGGCTGGCGATCACGGTGGCGGCGCCGGCGAGCAGGACCAGCGGGGCGCGAAGGGCAGGGGGCGCCATCAGGAAGAACCAGTCCTGGTTGACGAAGGCGCGGCCGCCGGCCTGTGCAGCCTCCAAGGACGCGAGCGCAAAGGCGCCCTGGCCCAGATAGTTAAGCGCCAGGGCCGGAAACACTAAAGTGAACCAGCCCCAGCGGATCGGCGCGCGCCCGAAATGGCCCATGTCGGCGGTCAGGGCCTCTGCCCCGGTCACCGTCAGGAACACCGCGCCCAGCGTGAACAGCCCCGCGGTGCCGTGGGTAACGAGATAGCTGACCGCGTAGCCCGGCCAGAACACCCGCATGATCGAGATCTCGTCCGCGATGTGCCACAGTCCAAGGCCGCCGATCGTGACGAACCATAGAATGCAGAGCGGCCCGAACAGGCGCGCGACGTGCGCGGTGCCACGTTTCTGGACAAAGAACAGGCCGACCAGGATGGCGATGGTCAACGCCCGCACGGTGCCCTCGTCAAAGGTGGCCGCGGCGCCCGGAATGGTGCGCAGCCCTTCCATCGCAGACAGGACCGACAGCGATGGCGTGATGATCGCGTCACCGTAGAACAAGGCAGCGCCCGCCGCGCCCAGCACCAGGGCGGTGCGCGAGCGGAATCCCGCCGAGCGCCGGGCGAGGGCGGCGAGCGCGAGGACGCCGCCTTCGCCACGATTGTCCGCACGCATCAGGAACAGGACGTATTTGACCGTGACGACCAGGATCAGTGCCCAGAGCGCGAGGCTGAGCACGCCCAGGATCTCGTTCGCTTCAAAGCCGCCCGCGGCTGCCTGGCCCAGCGCTTCGCGAAAGGCGTAAAGGGGGCTGGTGCCGATGTCGCCGAAGACAACGCCGATCGCGCCAACCGCCAGCCACGCCATGGAGTGGCCATGTCCGGGATGGGTGGCGGGCAGATCGGCAGTGTTCTCTCCCACACCCGGCGCGGTGGCGGGAAAGTCGACGGGGGTTGAGGACATGGCCGGAACGGCACCTTGGCGAGGGACGGGGCGCTTTACGCCCTTTTCGTTTCGGCGCAAGAAGGATTCGCTGCAGCGCACAAGTGCTTGAATTCGCAAGGTCGTGGCGGCATGGCGGGACCATGGTTCCCTTTTCGTTCGGCGGACAAGCGTTGATGGCGCTGGCAAGCGGCGGCCTGTTCTGGCCCGCACGCGAGGCGTTGCTGGTCGCCGACCTGCATCTGGAAAAGGCGAGCTGGTTTGCCAGCCGGGGCCAGATGCTGCCGCCTTATGACTCGCTGGCTACCCTGGCTGAGCTGGAGCAGGCGCTTGCAACGACAGGCGCGCGCGAGGTCTGGTGCCTGGGCGACAGCTTTCACGACGCGCAGGGGTGCGAGCGGCTTCCGGCGCAGGCGCAAGCTATGCTGCGCGGCATGACGACGCGCGTGCGCTGGACGTGGATCACCGGCAACCACGATCCGGTGATCCTGGACCGTTGCGGCGGCGAGGTGGTCGAGGAAGCGGCCGTGGACGGGCTGATCCTGCGGCACGAAGCGCAGGCGGGGGAGCCGCGGCCGGAGCTGTCAGGGCATTTTCACCCCAAGCTGCGCGTCACTGTCCGGGGCAAGCAGGTGGCGCGACGCTGTTTCGTGGCGACCGAGGCCAAGCTGGTGCTGCCCGCCTTTGGTGCGCTCACCGGCGGGCTGGATCCCGACCACCCCGCCATTCTGCGCGCGGTTGGCGCAGGGGCGCAGGCCTGGGTACCGGTCGAGGACCGGATGCTGCGCTTCCCGATCGCCGCCTGACGCCTAGCGGGCGAGCTGAGGATAGGCCGCGCGGAACGCCGCGACCTTTGGCTTGTCCCAGCTGACGATGTAGGGGTGGGCCGGATTGCGATCGTAGAAGTTCTGGTGGAAGGATTCGGCCGGGTAGAAGCCGCCGCTCTCCAACCGCGTCACGATCGGTTTGGGGAAGGCGTGAGCGGCCGTGAGCTGCGCGATATAGGCGCGCGCAACGCGGGCCTGGTCCGGGCTTTGCGGAAAGATCGCCGACCGATAGCTCGGGCCGCGGTCCGGACCCTGGCGATTGAGCGAGGTCGGGTCGTGCGCGATCGAGAAATACACGCGGAGCAGGGTCGCATAGCTGACCTGGCGCGGGTCGAAAGTGACGCGGATCGCCTCGGCATGGCCGGTCGTCTCCGTCGAAACCTGATCGTACTTCGCGGTGTTGCGCGTGCCGCCGGCATAGCCGCTGACCACGTCGCGCACGCCCTTAACCCGCTCAAACACGGCTTCCATGCCCCAGAAGCAGCCACCCGCGAAGATGGTCGTCTGAAGACCGGCCGCGGGTGCCACATCGACCCGGGCGGCCGGCAAGGTCACGGCGCGCTCCGCCCCCGCAGTGCCGGGCATCAACGCGGCAGCGGCGACAAGGCCGGCGCAAAAGGCGGGAATGGCGAACTTCAGCATGGAAGCGATATGGTGGCGGTCAGCGCGGCAGCAAGCGGGCCCTAGCGAGCGACGGCGTGCGGCGCGATGTGGCCGACCAGCGTGCGGGTCGCGTCCGCCGGCTGCATCGTGACTATCCCGACAATGCCGAGCACAAAGCCACTGGTGACCTGCCAGGCGACGCTTGATTTCCAATGGGTCAGCATGGAACTTCTCCGCATGTCATCGGCCGATCGGCCGTCCATTCGCGCGGTGATAGTTCCAGCAACCTGAAGCGGAGCTTGGCGCTCCGTTCACCCCAGTGTCAGCGAAGCGCGGCGCAGGCGGCCTGGATACGCCCGCATGCCTCACGCAGCAGATCGTCGGACGTGGCGTAGCTGATCCGCATGGCGGGCGAGAGGCCGAACGCGGCGCCGTGCACCGCCGCGACGCGGGCGTCGTCAAGCAGGTAGCCGACGAAATCCTCGTCCGTGTCGATCCGCTTGCCATTGGGCGTGGTGCGGCCGATCAGCGGGGCGAAGCCGGGATAGACGTAGAACGCGCCCTCCGGCGTCGGGCAGGTCATGCCGTTGATCTCGTTCAGCATCGACACGACCAGGTCGCGGCGCGTCTGGAAGGCGGCGGCGCGGTCGCGCAGGAAATCCTGCGGCCCGGTCAGCGCGGCGACGGCAGCCGCCTGTGCGATCGAGCAGGGATTGCTGGTGGATTGCGACTGAAGCTTGGCCATTGCCTTGATCAGCCAGGGGGCGCCCGCGGCGAAGCCGATCCGCCAGCCGGTCATCGCATAAGCCTTGGAGCAACCGTTCACGACCAGCGTGCGCTCAAGCAGGTCCGGGCAAACGCCCGCGATCGTTTCGAAGCGGAAGCCGTCATAAACAATATGCTCGTACATATCGTCGGCGAAGATCCAGACGTGCGGGTGACGGCGCAGCACCTCGCCCAGCGCCCGGAGCTCGTCGGCGGTGTAGGCGGCCCCGGTGGGATTGGAGGGCGAGTTCAGGATCACCCACTTGGTGCGCGGGGTAATCGCCGCTTCCAGCGCCTCGGGCGACAGCTTGTAGCCGCTTTCCGGCCCGGCGACCGCGAACACCGGCGTGCCGCCCGCGAACTGCACGACATCTGGGTAGCTGACCCAATAAGGGGCGGGGACGACCACCTCGTCACCGGGTTCCACCGTGGCGACGATCGCGTTGAACAGCGTGTGCTTGCCGCCGACATTGACCGTGATCTGGTCGGGGCGGAAGGTGAGGGCGTTGTCGCGCGCGAACTTCTCGATAACCGCGGCCTTCAGCTCGGGCGTGCCATCGACATTGGTGTACTTGGTCTTACCGTCGCGGATCGCCTTGATGCCGGCTTCCTTGACGTGGTCGGGGGTGTCGAAGTCGGGTTCGCCCGCGCCAAGGCCGATCACGGCGACGCCCGCCCGCTGCAATTCCATGACCCGGCTGGTGACCGCCAGCGTCGGCGACGGGCTGATACGCTGAAGCGCGGCGGAGGGGTGCATAGGTTGTGGCCTTTGGCGAGAGGGCGGCGCGGCTATAGCGGCGCGGCGGAGCCTTTCGCAACCGCAACAGTGGCCGGCATCAACCCGCGCAGCGCATTGCCCATGTAAACACCCGCTGAAAGGTCCGCGCGGGTCAGCGATGCCTCCTGCGCGGCGCCGGTCGCCAGCAGGTCCGCCCGCAGCACGCCCGGCAGGAGCCCGTGGTGGAGCGGTGGCGTCAGCAGCACGCCCTCGCGCTCCACGAACAGGCTGGTGAAGCTGCCTTCGGTCAGGAAGCCGTCCGGTCCCTCGAACACCACTTCGTCCGTGCCCGCCGCCCGGCGTGCCGCATCGTAGAAGGCGCGGTTGCCGGTCTTGTGGCGAAGACGCCAGTCGGTGGGAGTGACCGGCAGCGGGACGACGGCGAGGGTCAGCATTTCCGCGACGACCGGCGCCGGCCCGACCTCCACCGCGATTGCTCCAGACCCCGCGAGCAGCAGCCGCACGCGCGCGGCATTCCCCAGGCGAAAAGTCGCGGCTTGCAGTTCGTTGCGGGCATTGTGCCGGTTGAACGGGATTCCGAACGCCTGCGCGCTCTGGTCAATGCGAGAAACGTGGCGGTCGAGAAGCAGCAGGCCCTGGTCCGGGTCGAACGCCATGGTTTCGATCAGATCGGGCGCACGCGGGGTGGCGATAAAGGCGCCCTTTGCCGCTGCCTCATCCCACTCGGCCTCTGCCTCGCTGTCCGCCACGATGCCCCCGCCAAGGCCCAGGGTCGCCTCTGTGCCGCCGTGCGGCACGGACAGGGTCCGGATCGCGACGTTGAATTGCGCGTCGCCATCCGCATCGAGCCTGCCGATAGCGCCGGTGTAAACGCCGCGCGGTGCGCCCTCGAGTTCGGCGATGGCCTGCATTGCGCGGACCTTGGGCGCGCCGGTGATCGAGCCGCAGGGGAACAGCGCCGCGAGGACGTCGAGCGCGTCCTTGTCCGGCGCAAGGCGGGCCGTCACGTCCGACACGAGCTGGTGGACGGTGGGAAAGGTTTCGACGCGGAACAGGTCGGGCACCGCGACACTGCCGGGCGTCGCCACCCGCGCCAGATCGTTCCGCATCAGGTCCACGATCATGAGGTTTTCGGCGCGCTGCTTGTTGTCGGACGCGAGCGCGGTTGCGAGGCGCCGGTCCCCCTCCGGCTCGTCGCCACGGCGTGCGGTGCCCTTCATCGGCCGGGATAGCAGCCGGTCCCCGTCGAGGCGGAAGAAGAGTTCGGGCGAGCAGGACAGGATGCGGTGGGTGCCGGTGTCGATCAGCGCCCCCCAGCCGGCGCGCGAGCGGGCGCGGAGCTGGGCATAGGCGGCGAGGGGGTCGCCGATTAGGGTCGCGGTCGCGCGAAAGGTCAGATTCGCCTGGTACACGTCGCCGGCGCGAATCAACTCCTGCACCGCGTCGAACCGGGTGCCGTATTCGTCGCGGGTGATCGCGGGGCGGACCTGGCCGATCCAGGCGCCTGCCGGGTCGGGGAGCAGTGCCGGAACGTCGGCGACCTCTTCCCACCCATCGAACAGGCCGAACCAGAAGAGCGGGGTCGTGCGGTCGGGCTCCATCGCCGCGGCGGGCTCGAACGCGGTGCCTGCCTCATAGGACAGGAAGCCTGCGGCATGGAGCCCGTCCTGCCGGGCCCGACGCAGCCGGTCGAGGGCGGGGCGTAGCTGCGCGACGTCCGATCCGCTGACCACCTCCACCGGCGACCGGTACAGGCGTGCGGGCGCGCCGCCGGGGCGGGCGTCGTCGAGAAGAAGGAAGGGCGTGTCCAGCCGCATCGGCGCGCGATGCCCTGACCGGGCCTGTCAAACAAGCACCCTTCGCTTCGGGGCCGGGCGCCACTATGTGGCGGCGCATGACCACGCCCGCCGTTCCCGTTACCGTTGCCGCCATCCAGCTCGCCTTCTCGTCCGACATCGACGCCAACATCGCCAAGGTGTCGGCTGCGGTGCACGAGGCGGCGGACAGGGGAGCGCAGGTGATCCTGCCGCCCGAGCTGTTCGAAGGCGAATATTTCTGCCGTGTCGAGGACGAAGGGCTGTTCGCCAATGCGGCGCCCGTGACCGAGCACAAGGCCGTGCTGGCGATGCAGGCGCTGGCCGAAGCGCGCGGCGTGACCATCCCCACCAGCTTCTTCGAGGCGGACGGGCCGCATTACTATAACAGCCTGGCGATGATCGGCCCCGATGGCGAGGTCCAGGGCGTGTATCGCAAGAGCCACATTCCCGATGGCCCCGGTTACGAAGAGAAGTTCTATTTCCGCCCCGGCAATACGGGGTTCAAGGTGTGGCCCGGCCCGCGCGATACGCCATCGGCCAAGCTGGGCGTGGGGGTATGCTGGGATCAATGGTACCCCGAAACGGCGCGGGCGATGATGCTGATGGGGGCGGAGCTGCTGTTCTATCCCACCGCGATCGGGTCCGAGCCGCATGACACCAGCCTGGACACCGCGCGGCTGTGGCGGCGGGCGATGGTTGGCCACGCCGTTTCCAACGTCGTCCCCATCATCGCGGCGAACCGCGTCGGAACGGAGCATGGCCAGACTTTCTACGGCACCAGCTTCATCGCGGACGAGCGCGGTGACATCCTGGCCGAGCTGGACCGGGAAGAGGAAGGCGTGATCGTCGCGACGGTGGACCTGGCCCGTGTCCGCCGGCACCGCGCCGCCTTCGGCTTTTTCCGCGACCGGCGCCCGGAACTGTACGGGCGGCTGGTGCAGGATGTTTGAGCGCTAGAGCTCCCGCACCAGTCGCACCGCCCGGGCGAGCCAGGGCGGGTCGCTGACCACCTGCTGGCGGCTGCCGGGGCCCGGCGGCAGGAGGTGGAGCTTGCCCGTCTCGCGTCCGATCAGGCGACCGAACAGGAAGCGACCGCCGGGACGGGGCACCAGCACGTCGCGGTTGGTCGCGCGGCCCCAATCGGCCGGGGCCAGCGTTTCACACCAGATCGCATCGCCGGCGCGATAATCCCCAACGCTGCCGGTCACCGCGACCGCAACCCCGCCTTCTGCCGGTGAAGGCGGGATGATGCTGGCGGCGTGGCGCGGGGCGGTGGCGCCGTTGGTGTCGAGGTTCGCCGCGACGGGCAGTTCGTTGCGCACCGGCAGCTTCACCAGGTCCGCGGCGGTGACGCCCAGCGCAGCGGCAATGCGGTTCAGCCAGCCAACCGACACGGTTCGCGTGCCCATTTCCAGCCGGCCGATGGTCTGGGCCGTGGTAGGCGGCACACAGGCGCGTGCCACCTCCTCCAGCGTCATGTTCTTGGCGCGGCGGACGTCGCGGATGGCGGTGATCATGGTAGGCTCCCGTGAACCGATCTGGTAAAAACCTCTGTCCTACAGCTAGGTCGTCGTGGCAAGCCCTGTCCGACTCGAGAGGCGGAGGCGGTGGTGCGCGAATTGGTGGAGCGGGTGGTGGACGCGCGTGGTGTGGGCGGTGCGGCACGGGCGGGC
>Ga0210040_10011173_pt1 | contig 10199 bp, 4 predicted proteins | sample CryGeyCG12114_NA_FD_185462 | JGI IMG/M metagenome (GOLD analysis project Ga0210040, IMG submission 185462) | Groundwater microbial communities from aquifer - Crystal Geyser CG19_WC_8/21/14_NA (SPAdes) (version 2) | ecosystem: Environmental > Aquatic > Deep subsurface > Groundwater | place: USA...
AAAGTATTATTCGACCGCAAAGAGAGTGGTTATTATGTAGGCCGTACCCAGTACGATTCGCCGGAAGTAGACAACGAAGTGCTGGTACCTGCCGCCAATACTTATTTGCGCATCGGCGATTTTGCCAATGTCCGCATTACCGAATCTACTGATTTTGACCTTTACGGTGAAATAATCGCCTAAACTTAATTATTATTGATTTATACCGGAATCCCTGCTTATTAGCAGGGATTTTTTATTTTCTCTAACTACTAACCGCTACTTCCAGCATTTAACTTGTTACTGATTTCTTATCTTTATTAAGAACAAGACGGGTAATCCGTAAGCCCAAAACCACTACTGCGGCCGGAATAGCTAAAACGGTTATTATTTTCATTGGATCCATGGCTTTGCTTTTTAAACCATGTTACGCAACAGGGTAAGTATTTGATTCGCCTTTATTAGTATATTGTGAAAAGTACAAATTTGACTGCTGGTTAACTTTGCCGGTATTTTCATTTTTTTTATTTTATACAAGCTTGAATTTTGCAATAATATAATTATTTTTATGGTGTAATTTAAGGTTTATGGTACTTATGCTGCTTTTAGCCTGATTTGCCAGCAAAGTTATATTTAATCTTTGTTAATATATAATTTATCGTTCGTATGAGAATAGTTTTAATTCTGCTCTTAATTTTCCCAGGTATGCTCCGGGCGCACGATAAACGGGAAGATGATTTAAGAAATCAGTTAAGCCATGCCCAAACAGATTCGGCTAGGGTACGCATTATCTGCGAACTGAGCGATATTTATTTCATAACGGATCCGAGTAAAGCCAGAAAGCATGCGCTCCTGGCCGAAAAGCTGGCTACAAAAATTAATTACTTAGCCGGAAAAGCCAAGGCTCTAAATTTAATAGGTTTTTCCTACATGGTGGCAGGAGAATATGACCGGGCAATGCAAAACTATTACCAGGCCTTAGCATTAGGAGAGCAGTCCGGCCAAAAATCGGTAGTGGCGAAAACTTATTTAAATTTGGGGGTGATTTACTGGAAATTAAACGATCCCACCCGCGCTGTCCAGCATTTTGAGAATTCCTTTAAATATGCCAGCGAAATAGGCGATTCGTTAGCCATCAGTAAAGTTTACAATAGCTTGGGCAATATATACGAAGATAAAGGATTATATGAGAAAGCCCTGAAAATGTTTAAGAAAGCCGCTAAACTGCAGGAAAAACTTACAAACAAGCGGAGTTGGGCAATAAGTTTACACAATATAGGTAATGTGCATTATTATTTGAAACACCCGGAAAAAGGGCTGCCTTATTTATTTCAATCGTTACGCATCAACGACGAAATACATAATGAAATGATTAAAATAACCACCCTGGCCAGTATTGCTAAGATTTACGAGGCAACGGGTAAGTCTGATGAAGCATTAAAATACGCTACTCAAAGTTACGATAGGGCCGTAAAAGCAGAATCCGGTAGACGCATTGTTTCTGCGGCTACATTATTACATAAGCTGTATGCGGCCAGAAAAGACTATGAACAGGCTTATAAATACGTTTTGGTGTTAGAGGAGCAAAATGAAATTTTAAAAACAGAGCGGCAAAAAGCAATAGCTGCTGAAGTAACCATAAAATACGAAGCAGATAAAAAGGAGCTGGAAAATAAAACCTTAAAAGCGCAGAAAGAAAAGCAAGACATAGCATTAGAACACCAGCGAATGAAATTGATTTTTGGGGTAGGTTTTTCCCTGGTTATGCTGGTGTTCGTTTTAATACTGTATTCTAAAAGGCAAAATTTAAAAATTTCCAACCAGATGTTGCAGAAAGCCAACAGCCGGATGCAGTTGCAAAACCAAGAGATCAACCGTCAGAAAGAAGAAATTAGTTCGCAGACAGAAAGACTGAAAATACAAAATGAGCAACTGGAAAGAGATAATAACTTTAAAAACAAAATATTTTCCATTATCTCCCACGACCTGCGCAGCCCCTTTGTCTCTATGTCGGCATTCATTAATCTGATGCAGGCAAATGCCTCCGTTTCAGCAGAGATGAAGCCTATTTTCGGTTTATTTAGCCGCGACATAGATATTATTATCAATATGATTAATAACCTGCTGGCTTGGTCTAAAACGCAACTGTCCGGAGAAAAATTAAATATGAAACTTACCGATCTGTACTTCCTGACCGAAGAAAACAGGGACTTGATTGCGGCCGGGGCAAAAGAAAAAAATATTCGGATTATTAATGAAGTACCGGATGATACCATTATTCTGACCGACAAGGAAAGGTTAAATATTATTATACGCAATTTATTGGCCAATGCCATAAAATTTACGCCCAGTGGGGGAGAGGTACGTTTGTACGTTGAAGAACAACTCCACAGCATTGCCTTAGTGGTTAAGGATAATGGATTGGGTATTCCGGATAAATATCTTTCTAAACTTTTTGCCGAACAGCGTTTCACCACTTTGGGTACTTTAAAAGAAAAAGGTACGGGCCTGGGATTGATGCTCTGTAAAGAATTAATTGAAGGAATGCAGGGTAAGATTACGGTAGAAAGCCAGGAAGGTAAAGGCAGTTCTTTTTTCGTTATACTGCCTAAATTAACATCAGATATTATGCCAGGCCCGAAAGAAAAGCATGAGCCTTACCTGATTGCCGGTTAGACGGCAGTTTTAAAAATGAATTTAATTATTTGGTTTTCTTAAAACTTACATCTCTTTACCCTTCTTACGCATGTCCATTGAGAATAATCTTTTGGATTTTACCTTTCAATGCTTTTTTCAGGGAGTGCTATTTACCCAGCTAATTAATGTTGTTATAAACTTGTATAACACGCAACAGCGTAAAGAATACTTCTTTTATACTACGTATCTCCTAACGGCTATTCTTTACTTTTTATATAAAACCATTATGTTATACCAAATGGGATGGGAATACGGGGCATATCCTTTTCCGCACAATGGTATAAATTATATACTGGCAAATTCAATCCACCTAACTTATTTAAAATTTGCCGAACATTTTATCGGTACAAAAGGCCAATATCCCCTAATACACCGGATAGCTCAGTTTACCGCAAAGTTTATTTTATGTTATCTCTTTCTTAATGGCCTTAGTTTACTCTTTTATCAGGCTTTACTACCGGTTTATGCGCAGTATACCTATGCGGCTATTTTGGCAGTTATTAGTATGGTACTAATCTGGCAAATGTTCCGCCAAAGAAACAGACTGGTAAATTATATCATAACCGGCAGCACGGCCTATATTATTGGTGCTTTGCTGAGTTTGGTGGCAGCCGTTTTGCATGTAAATGGTATCTGGCCTCATTTCAAGTATTCTATTATCTTAACAGAATTAGGCGTGCTGTTAGAAGTATTTTGTTTTACTGCCGGCCTTTCCTTTAAATCTTTACTGGCAGAAAAAGACCGGATTGCAGCCCAGCAAAAACTACTGCGGCAAATGGAGGAGAACGAAAAATTAAAAGATAAGCTGGAGCAGATAAAAGCCAAAGTAACCCGGGAATTGCAAGACGAAATGGGCGCCACCCTTACCGGTATTTCGGTCTACAGCGATATAGGTTTAAAATATAACCAGCAACAAAATACCCAGGGCGTAACGTCTATGTTAAAGCAGATTGGCAAATCGGCCCGCCAAATGGTAAATGAGGTCCACGATATAGTTTGGATGATCCATTCTCAGAACCATAAGTCGGCCATTATGTGGCAAAAGGCTAATCAGTTTGCGGCCGATGCAGTGCGGGGAAAAAATATTAACTTACATTTTAATATTGCGGAGGATGCCGAAAAGTTGCCCCTAGACCTGCAGTTACGCAAAAATATATACCTCCTCATTAAAGAATGTATTGATAACGCGGTAAAACATGCCGGATGTAAAAACATTTGGGTGAATTACTTGTTAGAGCAGCAAAATTTAATTTTAACTATCCGGGACGATGGCAATGGATTTGTTTTGAATGAAGATTATGCGGGTAATGGATTATTTAATTTGAAAAAACGGGTCCGGAACTGCCGGGGAGAAATAGATATTCAAAGTGATGCTGCCGGGTCAACGTTTCGCTTTGAATTTAAAGTGGAGGAGGAGCTACTACCGGGCTATATTTAAAAGCCTATGGAAAGAAAAATAAAGCTAGGGATTGTAGAAGACAACAATATTTTTATCGAGTCGCTCCGGCATTACTTTCGGGTAACCGGGGTGGTAGAGGTGGTTTTCTTTACCTACGAAAAAGAAGAAATTTTGACCCTCTGTAAAAAACATCAGCCGGAAGTATTGCTCATGGACATCAACCTGGGTTACTTCAGTGGTATAGAGGCCCTGAAAATGGTTAAACAATCTTTCCCGCACATTAAAATTTTAATGTGTACCGTTTTCAACGATAACGAAAACTTATTCGAAGCCATTGCCCGCGGGGCCAGTGGTTATATTTTAAAGAGTACGCCCGCTTCGGAAATTGAACTTGCTATTACAGAAACTTTTAATGGGGGTGCGCCCATAACCCCGCAGGTCGCTTCGCAATTATTTCAGGTATTTCGGCAAAACAACATTGCTCAACTCTCCCACGAAAGCCTCACTTCCCGCGAAAATGAAATTCTAAGTGCCCTGGTCAGGGGACTTTCTTACAAAGAGGTTGCCCAGGAAATGAATATCAGCATGAGTACGGTGCGTACGCATGTAGAACATATCTATACCAAATTAGAGGTTAACAGCAAAGCAGAGGCGGTAGCGAAGTATTTGAAAACCTCCAGATAGTTTGAAATATTATTGATATTATACAATTTAAAGATATGTATAAGTTTTATGATTATTCTTGTTTTTGGTTATAAATAGCAGGTATAATTAGCAAGGTTATAAAAATATTAAGCTAAAAGGTAATGCTGTTATCAAAAATTTAAATTTTTAGCTATCGGATATTTGTCCGATTGTGGCGGTATAGTACAAAGTGTAATTTTGATTTGATTTTATGCTGGGCATGAAAAAATGCTTAGTTATTTTTTAGTTTAAATCAAACCAAATACATTTAATGAGACGGCCATTATTACACTTTACATCCTTTTTATCATTTGGAAGTTTAGCTACTACTGGAGTGAGAGTGGCTTCCTCTTTATTAAGTTATATATTTGTTACTGTACTATTTATAACCTTACTGCCAGCCACTGGCTGGGGGCAAATTCCGGGCTTTATCATTCAAAAAGCAACCAATGGGGGCAGCGCCGTTCTGGATCCGAACAAAGACGGCTACGTTTCTAAAACTGCTGCCGGCTTTAACGTTAGTGATAGAGGGGCTGATTACAGCGAAATTAATTATAATTTGTTTCCGCAGGTAGCAACTGAACCGCATTCGGATTTAAAAACCGGCGGTTCAACCAACTTCACCGACTTAATGGAGAATCCTTGGTATGCTTACTTTGATGGCACTAATTTATTGTTTCGGGTACGGGTGGGAGCTAACTCCTCGGCCTCCAAAGGTTTTAGTGTTTTAGTAGATTCGGATAAAACTTTTGCCGGCACCGGTACCAATCCGGGTTTCGAGTACGAGATTTTACTGGCTACCAACTTTGATGTTCGTATTATTAATTTAACCAACAACGCCGTTATATACACGGCATCTTACTTGTCCAACTCTCAGCGGTCCGTTGCTTTAACCAATACCAACGGTAACCCCGATTATTTTATAGATTATTTTGTGCCTTTGGCAGGTTTTAACGGGGCAATAACGGCGGCATCTCCTTTACGTTTATCCGGAATTTCCGTAACCAGTGCTCAAAGTGGTATTACCGGTACGGCCGCGGATATAGGTGGCCTAAACGATTTAAGTTATATTGACCGTAACCAGGCCTGGAGTGCAGCCATTAATTCTTTTACGCCTACCAGCCTGAACGATTTATTAACCGGAGGCTTTAAACCGGCTATAACTAATGCACCGTTTATAAATGGACCTATTGTAACAAGTGATCTAGCTGTAACCGGTACTTCTACCGAAGTATCCGGCACCATTATAGCAGTTTATCAAAACGAAATTTTATTAGGAACCACTACCGTTACCGCCAGTAGTACCTGGTCGCTTACTGTTGCGGCCAATACTTTAACCAAAGGCAGCACCATTACAGCCAAGGCTAAGAATAATGATAAAAGCTTATCTAATGCTTCTAACGTAATTATTGTCGGTCAGGCCGGGCAAACCGGTCAAGTCAGTTGTACTTCTCCTCCGCCTGTACCTACTCTGGGAACAATTCAAAACAATAACAAAAATATATCGGTTACCATACCTAATACCACCACTTCAAGTTTTAACATAAGAATTTTCCGGATTACAGAAACGGGTCCGGTGCTGGTTACCACTTCACCCTCTTTGGCGGCCGCAACTACAAGCTGGAGCTATACCGGTACCTTACCTTCTAATGGAGAATATTATGCCGATGCGGTGTATGTGAATAATACTAGCTGTATATCTGCCCGTTCCAATTCGCAATGTACAGGCAATAGTACCAAAATTTTAACGGCACCTAATTTTGTCACTACCAACATATTGGCGGCTACTACCAGTATTACTATTACAACTACTGCCAACACCTACAATACTTTATTTGCCGATAATATACAAATAGCCGGAGGTACTGCTACTGGTACATCTTATACGTTTTCCAACCTTACGCTTAAGACTGGCCAGGTTTTACGCGTTGCTGTAAGTGCAAGTGGTAGTTGTGGCACCAATTCGGCCAGCGTTACAGTAGGCCGGATTGCTCCGGTAATTATAGGTTCTTACTGTGCTGTATCCGGTGGCTCTACACTTACCTTTACCGGTACCGGCACCGAGATTGGTTCTACTATCCGGATGTATAATTCAGCGGGTACGCAGTTAACACCTACTACAACGGTTAACTCCAATGGCGTGTGGTCGATAGTGGTTAGCGGTGTTACGCCGGGTAACTATTATGTGCGTTCAACGGCGGCCGATGGCACGGGCAGCAGTGTAAACTCTAATACTATAACCGTAACCTCTCAGACAGCCACCACTGGTTTAACCATAAATGCCCCTATAAACGAAAGTACGGGTTCAAACGGTAGCGTATCCGGTAACGCCCCGGCAGGGTCTGCAGTAAAGGTTTATATTGATGGCTCTTTGCTGGGTACCACTACTGCATTATCGAATGGCACTTGGTCTTTAACCGGTTTATCGTCGCTGGAGCTGTATTTGGGTGGTTATATAACCGCTACCGTTACCAGCGGCGGAACGTGCGAAAGTACTTTGGTAAATGGCACTGCCGTAATATGTAGTGTATCTCCGGCTGCCGTAACCGCTACTTTTGGTGCTGCTACCCTAGCGGTATGTAACGAAGGCACTGTGACCGCCACCATATCAAATTCAGAAGAGAATGTTGCGTACCAGCTCACCTTAGGAGGTGTAGCAACCGGCAATGTAACAATGGGCAACGGTAGTACTATAATTGTTGCTTCCGGCCCCATAACAGCTGCCGGAACCTTGCGCATTGTAGCCCGGAAAAATTTTACTGCTTCCTGTCAAACTACTTTAAGTGCCAGCGCTACCGTATCGTTGCGTTCACCCATACCTGCTATAGCAGCCGTTTCGGCCACGGCCACCCAGGTGTGTTTTAATGCCAGCACTACTATTAGCGTAACCAGTGTCCCGGAAGCCAATGATATATACCAGCTCAAGAAGAATGGAGTGGTGTATGGCTCCGAAGTTACCTACAAATCGGGTACTTTAACCTTTAACACGGGAGCAATAACCGCGAGTACTTCCTTCACGGTCGTACACAAAAACGCTTCGGGTTGCACCGCTACTTCCAATGCGGTTACCGTTAGTCCACAGGGTCCATCTAATAAACAAAGTGTATCGGTAAATAAAAACTCTATTTGTATAAACGAAACGGTAACCATAAGTGTAGCTACCGAATACAGTGCTACCCCCTACACGTACCGGGTTTTCCAGTCTTTAGCAGGAGCCACGGCTACCCAGGTGGGCAGTGATTTTACCGGCAACGGGTTGGTAAAATCGGTAACCACCCCTGCCCTGGATAAAGAGGGTATTTACACCTACACCGTGCAGGCTTTTTCAGGAACTTGTAATGTAGTACAGGTGCAATCGCAAACCGTAAGTGTGGGGCTTAGAGCAACTGTTGCTACCGTTGGTAGTCCTATTACCACCTGTTCTGCGGCAACTTTATCCGGGAATCAACCCGAATACGGCCGCGGCACCTGGACCATAAAAACTAAGCCCGTTAATGCTCCTGATCCTGTTTTTTCGGATATAAACCAGCCCAATGCTACTGTAATGGGGTTAATGGCAGGTAATTATGTTTTCAGATGGACAATTTCTCAAACTTGTGTTAGTAATAACCTTTCTAATTACGCAGAGCTTACAGTTTATGCTAACTGCCCGCTTGCATATAATGTAAACTCTCCTTACTACATAAACGGATACGAAACCGGCGATGAGTTGGCTATTATCACCAACACCGAAAGGTTTGACCCAAAAAGTACGGGCAACTTCAAGCTGGTAGCGGGTACATTACCCAACGGGGTTTCCCTCAACCCAACTACCGGTACTATTTACGTATCGAACAGCAATCTTTTAAGTAAGTACAAAGGCCCTTACACCTTTGATTTAACGGTAAGCGCTACCGATGCTGCAAAAGTAGTTACCAATATACCGGTAACCATAAGTTTTTACCCCGAAGCTTCTGCAACTTCTATTTACCGAACACCGGTAGTACTACTACCGGTAGAGTTAATCTATTTTACGGGCAAATACACCAATGGCGAGGTACAGTTGGTATGGGCCACCGCCACCGAAAAAGACAACAAGTATTTCCAGGTAGAAAGAAGTACCAATGGTACTAATTTTCAGATTGTAGGTCAGGTTGCCGGTGCGGGCAATAGCATACAGGTAGAAAAATATACTTTCAGCGATAGTAAGGCACCGCAAGGCACGGTATATTATCGCCTGAAACAAGTAGATTACGCTGATACCTTTATTTACAGTAAAATAGTAGCTGTAAAGAACAAGGCTAACATTATATCAGAACAACTAATAGCCTATCCTAATCCGACTAATAACAAGATGAACCTGGCAATTAATGCCGCAACGCCTGGTGCTTATACCATAGAAGTCCGGGATTTAACCGGTAAATTACTGCTGGTAAACCAGGTTAACCTGGATAGCAAATCAGCCGAAACCAACCTGGATTTACAGTTGCTTCCAGCAGGCACTTACCTGGTAACAGCCCGCTCTGCCGAGAAACAGTTAGTGACCCGCATCATTAAAAATTAAAACTTTTAAACTATTGAAAAGCCTTGTTCCGGGTATAAAGTCTGTTTAGAGGTTTATTAAATAACAGCATTCCCCTGTTGACAGCAGAGACGTTAAGTTCTCTGGATAACTTTAATCTTATGTCGAGGGCACGCCTCACCCATAAAGGTCTTTCCCCTGTCTCTTATTATTTCTTATTTCTCTAAAGGCTAATAGAAGAGTTTAGATACTAGCTACAATTTATATGGTTTTACGCTGTGATCTCTGTGATAGCTTTTCTCTGTGTTCTTTGTGATGAAAAATATATACCGTAGCCTTAACCGGTAAAGTTATTGATCTATAATGTTTAAAATTAAGCTTAATAGGTTGTTTTATTATCAATTATCGAAAACACTAAACTGGTTCTATAATTACCGCAAGCCAGCTTACCGTAACGTTAACGTAAAATCTTCTTCGGTAGGAGGCAGGCATTGTTTTTCGTTACACGCCATAAACTCAATGGTACCGGAAAAATTTTGCGGGGTTTGCGTCTTTACTTTTACCACTTGTACAAAATCAACTTTATCAGAAAAGTATTTTACTTCCATGTCAAAGGCCTTTTCAACTTTCTGTTGCAGCTTCCCTACTTCCTGCGGTTTGCCTAAAGATAAAATGGCGGTATTCTTCGTAAAGGTAACTGCGGTGGGAACGGGCCCACCTTTGGGCGTATACTGCGAGTAAATATGCCAGCCCTGGCTTATATTGGCGGTAAGGTGTACTTCATAAGTTTTTTCATCTAATTTCTTGACAGAAAAATTCCACTGAACCGGCTTTAAGATTTGCCCGAAAGAAGATGTTATAAGTGCCCCCAGCAGGTAAATTGTAAATAAAAGTTTTTTCATGATAACAGTTATAATAATGATGAACTTAAGCTTTTTT
>Ga0210040_10011174_pt1 | contig 10199 bp, 2 predicted proteins | sample CryGeyCG12114_NA_FD_185462 | JGI IMG/M metagenome (GOLD analysis project Ga0210040, IMG submission 185462) | Groundwater microbial communities from aquifer - Crystal Geyser CG19_WC_8/21/14_NA (SPAdes) (version 2) | ecosystem: Environmental > Aquatic > Deep subsurface > Groundwater | place: USA...
CCGACCATGGACATTCAGGCAGAACCACTCGTCACAGAGCCAACGCCAGGTGATGCGAAAGGTGTTGAGCCAGAAGAAGCTGGTGAAGCCTTCTCGACAGCACCAGCCACCCCTGTTGCCGAGGGTGATGCCAATCTCTCTGGATTGATTGCCAGCAAAGACACGGAACATGAAGACGTGTTACCAAATGGTTCACGTGATCTATCGGATGTGGAAGCTGCTCAAGAAACACCATCGTTCGTGACTGAGGAAGACGATTGGGCTGCACAACCAGCAAAGAAGGGCAAAAAAGACAAGAAAAAGCACCGCTTGGCGGGGTTTGACGAGCCTACTGAAGCTGCTGTTGAGGTCGAAGAACCTCAAAACGCGCATAACGCGAGTGCAAGCCTCATCGATGATGAATCTCTCCTGACCGATATGACTGACTCTTTCGCGACGCCGATGGACGAACAAGCCGAGTGGGCACCTGTGACAAAGGCCAGCAAGAAGGACAAGAAGAAGAAACGGTCCTCTGTCATGTTTGAAGAACCTGTTGAGCCAGCTGAAGTGCAGCAAGTGCCTGAAAATGTTCCCGAAGGCACCGAACAGCCCACCACCATTTCTGGGGAGGCCCCAAATATGACATCCAGCACTATGCCTACAGGCATTCCGGTCGAGGAAGATGAATGGGCGGTACCCACCAAAAAGGCAAAGAAAGACAAGAGAAAGCGTAGCTCTGCCAACATTCTTGACGAACCGACTGAGCAGATTGAAGCCGCAGAAGCCATCCTGGACGATGCTGCACCAGTAAACGCAGGTGTTGAAGCCGGATTTGCAACAGCTCAAGCCAATGAACCAAATAACCCTACCAAAGTTGATGCTGCTGTTCAGGAAGCTATACCTTTAAGCTTACAACCCTTTGAACAAGCAGAGGCTGCGGAAGAATTGCAGGTAGCAGAAGAAACGCCTCTACCAGTTACTCCAGCAGTAGAGGAGGATGATTGGGCCGTTACGTCGTCAAAAAAGGGAAAGAAGGACAAAAAGAAGAAACGTACCCCTACAGTATCCTTCGACGACCCGGCTGCAGAGGATGGCGAATCGACCACAGCCGCCCAACTCGCTTTCGATCACATCGAGGAACCTACCACCATAGTTCAAGAGACACCACTTCCAGCCACACCGGCAGTCGAGGAAGACCAGTGGGGATTGCCGACAAAGAAGAACAAGAAAGACAAGAAGAAACGCGCTTCTGCTATGACGGATGACGCGCCCGTTATACAAGGGGATGCCGCTTTGATGGGTCTTGAAGAACAAACAACCCTAGTAGACCAGATACCTCGCACAGTGATTGAGCCAGAAACTGGGGACCAACCTGCTGCGGAACAGGACGAGTGGGCTATTCCATCCGAGACGGGGAGGAAAGAAAAAGGTAAGCAAGGATCCAGGGTTACCTTGGACGAGGCAGCAGCGACCGTCGAGGTTGAGCAGATACTTGCGTCTCATCCTGAGGAACCACTGAAGGTCGACGAGGCCTCTGCCACTGTGGTCGAGATCGAGCCAACCATTACAGCAATGGTGGAGGATGATGAATGGGCAGTACCAAAAAAGGCAAACAAAGACAAAAAGAAGAAACTTGCCTCAGCACCAGACCTCAAAACTCCCGCTGAACCGAGCTTTACAGCACAGCAGCCTTCGGCTTCAATTATCGAAGAGACCTCTAACACCTTCCAAAACATGCCTGTGCCAAGCGCCGACATACAAGAACCTGCAAACCTCGTTACCAATGAGTCAGCCGTAGCTCTACGAGACGAACTCCAGCCAATCGTTGGAGAAGGGCATGATCAGGAGCTCGATAATCAATCTGACGTGGTGCAAGCAGCAACCACGCCCCTAGTAGAAGAAACCGAATGGGATGTTTCATCTAAGAAAGGCAAAAAGGATAAGAAAAAGAAGCGCGCCGTAGCAGTCGACCTCGACGTATCACCTGATCGAGATATTCCCCTACAAGATGATCAGGAAGCAGCCACGACTGAAGCACAGCTTCCAGCTACTCCAGCTGCTGAACAGGACGAATGGGCCACTAGCACCAGGAAAGGCAAGAAGGACAAGAAGAAAAAACGGCCTTCAGCAATGGCAGCAAGCCTCGAGGAACTTGCGGAAAACGAGCATGCGAAATCCGCGCCGATCGTTGAATCGGAGTTTGAGCCGGAGGCACAACGCGATGAAGTTGCAGATGCGCCGCCTGTGGAACAAGATGAATGGGCAGTACCTTCCAAGAAAGGTAAGAAGAAGCGCAAGCCTGACACCGTCGTCGAAGATCCTTACAATGCAGGTGAACCAGCTGATCGAGAACGAGCTGCACCACCGATAGACAAAGACGCCCAGGAGGCAAGACAGCCGACCATCGAGCAAGAGCCAGAGACTCTGCTGTCTGTTTCTGGGGATATCGAGCTTGAGCATGAGCAGCAAGAACAAGTCAAGCATGTTTTGGAGACAGATCTTGCGCAAGAACGAGAAGCGATCTTCGCCACAGTTCTGTCGCCATCTTCTCAGCAGCTTGCCACCGACGAGGAACCCAAGGGTTTCGCTCACGCTCTCCAGGCGAGCGCCGAACGAGAAGAAGATCTGCACTCTGCTGCTCCCGAAGTTCATCCCCAACCATCGGAAATGAAGGAGGTTTCTCCGGTGCTGAACCAAGTACAAAGCATGATTGCACATGACAACCTTATTCCGGAATCGCCCATTTCTGAGCCCACCTTCGACCAGGACAAGGACGACACGCCAAAGGTTGTGGAGCAGGTGATAGCTGAGGGAACACCACTTCCAGTTACCCCAGCAGCCGAAGCTGATGAGTGGGCAGTACCGGCCAGAAAGAGCAAGAAGGACAAGAAGAAGAAACGCGAGTCCGTCAAAGAATTCGAAGACCCTTCCGCCGGGCGGCCGCTAGAGGTTGTTGAAGCTCCTCTGCAAGAAGAAAATTCTCACATTCCCGAAAAGACAGATCCTGAAGTCGCAAGGACAACATACGAGGAGTCTCAGAGTATCGAATCTGCTCCAGCAATGCAGGAAGCTGACCCTGTCGAAGATGAGTGGGCAATGCCAGTCAAAAAGGGCAAAAAGGACAAGAAGAAGAAACGTCAGTCACTATTCGATATCGAACCCCACTCGGCGGAAACTTCCACTCCTGCTGAGTTTGGGATTCCTGAACCGAAATCTGTTGCGTTTGAGGAGGTCCCACTTCCAACGCTGTCACAAGAAGAGCCACGAGCACTTGAGTTCGTCGAGTCGGTGAAAGATTGCGAACCTATACAAGATGATTCGGCTGTGTCGAGCAAGCAATCCAGGACGGACAAGAAGAAATGGCAATCCTTGTACGATATGGAGCCTACTTCTGCAGTGGATCCCGCCTTTGATGACGATAAATTTGATGATAACCAGGTTATCTCTCCTGCCGTCCCTGACGAACGTGAACTCAAATCGCCAAGGCAGGAGGGAACTCAGACACTAGGAGCTACAGAGGCCGGTAATGGGGCTGAGTTCAATCAATCTGATTGGGCAACCTCATCCAGGAAGCCAAAGAAGGACAGTAAGGGAAAAAAGCAATCTACTTTGACAGACTTCGATGCGGCGCAAGATATATCATCTTCGGTGCCTGCTGACATGACAGCCGCGCTCTCACTTATTCCTGCTGCAGCGATTGTCATAGACGACCTTATTGGGCCAAGTCGGTTTGAGCAAACTCTTCCACCATCTGAAGAGGAAGGAACGACCATCCAGGACGAAAAAGACGAAGAACTACCCAATCTTGATGAGGTTCGAAAGGAGATGGTGAATACGGGCTGGTCAGTTGAAGAGCGACTCCCACCTGTTGGACACGAACCAGTGCGAGTAGACACAGTCATAGATGCTGATGCTCCTTCACAAGAACAAGAGGGGTCTGACAGGAACGTGGTGGAAGCAGCGGCTTCTCAACCGGAAGCCCCAGAGCCTTTATCAGCAGAAGAAGTCCTTGAATTCAGTACGAAAACGTCGAAGAGAGACAAAAAGAAAAAACGGGCAACTATGGCCGACGTGCCAACTACATGGGACTCAATTACGGACCCAGTCATCGAGCCCGAGGCGAAAAGTCTCCCTGTTGTGGTGGACCTTGACTGGACAACACCAGCCCCTACGCCAGGGAACGAGGTGCGAGATGCCATGGATGAAGCCCTCGTAACGGCAATTCCTGAAACACCGGCTGAGGAGGATGCTTGGGCTTTCAGCACGAAGAAATCTAAGAAGGACAAGAAGAAGAGGCAGTCGGCCAACAAGGCTGAACTCATCGAGTCAGTAGCAGATGACAATGCAAAATCAGCGACTGATCCAACAACTGAACAAGCGCTATCTGTTGAAGAGTTAGCAATAGCCGAGGAAATACCACTTCCAGCCACGCCTGTAGTGGAGGAAGACGACTGGGCGTTAAGCAAGACACTCAAGAAAGACATGAAAGAAAAGAAGCGGCAGCCGGCGCTCGGAAAACTCACAATGGCGTCCGAGCCCGGGCAAATAGCCGTTTCTGATGCCGCCACTGTGGAAACGGAGATCCTTCCCACGGCAAAAGCCATCGAATCGTTGTCCACAGCTGTTGACACACCTCTGCCAGCCACTCCGACTGCTGACGAGGACGACCCCTGGAGCTCCACGGCGAAGAAATTTAAGAAGGACAAGAAGAAAAAGAAGCAAACAGCGTTTGAGGAAGAGCCTATCCCTGTTGTTGCTGCGGTGGAGCCAGCTTTTGAGGTCGATATTGCCCATGGAGATATGGACACCGCACCGACAGCAGAAGAAGACCTTTGGGCTTCCACTTCTCAAAAGTCAAAGAAGGACAAGAAGAAGAACAAGCGCCAGCCTGCCATGCAAGAAGAAGATGAGTCCACTGCTGCAGAGGTCGCGGAAGACGCAGCACTTGAGCCAGAAACGAGAGCCGCCATCCATGATCGGAGCTTAGAGCCAACAGTCGAAGCAACTGGAGTAGAGGAAGTTCTTTGGGAGGTCCCAACGAAGAAATCTAAAAAGGATAAGAAGATCAAACGACAGTCAACTTTTGATGACACGGCTGAGCATCTTGAGCAGCCGCCGTTGGTCGAGGAACCTCGCAGTACGGAGACAAATCCTATGGAGGATGTTGGACGGTCAGACCAAGACAAGCCTTCCGTGATGACGGAGATCGGTGCTGGAGGTCTGGCTGGTGTAGTTGCTGGAGCCATCTTGAGCTCGTCTCAGCCTGCACAAGAGGCTGAAGATGAGTGGGCTGGATCCACAAAGAAGTCCAAGAAGGACAGAAAAAAGAAGCGACAATCTATATTTGAGGACTCTGCGACAATTAGCGAAATTCTGACACCCATTGAGGAGCCCCAGAGATCCACGAGCCTCGAGATCTTCCCTGACAATGAAGCAAGAGGCACTGTTCAGACTATACCAGATTCAGACACTCCTGCTGGAGCTGGGATTCTGTCGGTGTCGGAGGTTCAAGACAAGGAAGACACATCATTGAAGACGAGCAAGAGATCGAAGAAAGACAAGAAAAAGAAGAAATCATCCGCACCATGGGAAGAAGACGAAAGCTTTGCTGTACAAGAAAATGATGAGATGTTGGTGTCTGAGGTAGAGCCGAACAGGGCACAGACGTCAGAGGAAGTGGAACATCAAGAATCTCCCAGACATTTGGACGCTGCGGAAAGTGCCCGTGATGTTGTATCGATGCCCTCGCCAAGTCGGGACATGGAACAGCTGAGTCCACAACATCGCGGAGTTAGCATGGACGAGCACCCGACCTTTGCCGATGAGTATGGTGCAGAGCATGTAGCAGAAACATCTAACCAGATCACGCTGGACCAAGAGCCGACTCCACAACAACAAGAGCATCGGGATGTGTTCCAAGAACGGCTGCCAGCTGATATGCCAACTGATGATAACTGGGGCGTTAGTACGAAGAAGAGCAAGAAGGATAAGAAAGGCAAGAACAAAAAGACATCCACACCTCAGGAAATTGTGCCAGACGACTACAGCGCCACAATCCCAGGTGTTGTGGAATCCGAGCCTGTCGCAGTATCGTTTCTTCCATATACTTCTGACAAGACGGATCGTGAACTATCGGAAGACCACCCAGCACAAGTTGAGGACGGAAGCGATACAGGTTCAAACATCAGCGCAAGCACGCGTGAACGTCGAAAGCGTAGAAAATCACCACCTACCTGGACTGGCGAAGAGCCTGCAGACCTGCCACGTAGCCAAGCCTTGACACCTCCGCCTGAGCACAATGACATTATGGATACCGCCCTGGGCGTTGCAGCAGGCCTGGGTTTCGGCCATTCTGAACGGCCATCAAAGCAAGGTAGGCCACGGGAAATGGAACAAAGACCAACCGCAGCAGAGCCACCAAGCTGGTCATTCGCCAATCTAGGGCATAATTACAGCCCAGCTGTTGCCGCTGCAACTAGGGACAGCGCTGTTCAATTCGAAGATTCACCTTCTCTCGGTCAAGTCCCGTTCGAGCAGACAAGAGATAGTGGCTTTATCTCAAACCCTCGGATGAGCCAGGCATTGGGTGAGGACGTGCACGATGATCGTCGATTGCCAGTATCTCCACGACCTCTCAGACCTCAGTCGCCAACAAGTTCAACGGAGGACATACGGTCTACCAGACGCTATAGCCGTCACACGCACCCAGAGGATGCGCCGAGCGGAAGTGCTTCGATGCAACCGAGCGCTCTGCATGAGACACCGGGAAGAAGACAACCTTCACCCGTTGATCCCATGTCAAAAGATCGATCGTCGACATTGTTTCAATCCTCACCAGCGGTATTGACACCACATGCTGTGCAGCAGCTGGCGACGGGGATGCACCACACACCAAGCGTACATGGTCACCGCCACAGCCGTGAAGAGTTGCGAGCAATTGCACAATCTCCTCATAGGCAGCAGGGACCCGATGCTCTTGCTTCAAGCCTCATTGACCGTGCCGCGGCGTCGAAGATCGATCGCTCGACCTTCAGTCCATCTCCTCGACAAAGCGTTGATCGACAATTCTCTTCACCACGCGCGTCTCTGAACACAATCCACGAAAACGGACAAGTGGTGCTCTCCCCCACACCACAGCCTGCAGATAACGTGTCCGACACTTCGTCGAGGCAGAGACAGCGTGGTGTGCAGCAGGAGAGACCTGCTAGTGATCTGGGCAAAGCAGCAGCTGTGGTTGGAGCTGCGACTGCGGCAGGGCGGGCGGCAGCATCGCTGACTGGCGATCCACGTGATCTTCCATCCACTTCGCAAGCTAAGTCTCTTGGCAGAAGCAAGTCGCGAACTTCTTCGTTGCGCAATCTGCGCGCCAACACCACGTCCCCACTCGACCTGAGCAACGTCGCTTCGAGCTCATCGCATTCTGTCGCGGATGATAGAGCGTCGGACAAAGCCGTCGCTCGCGACGCGGATATGGCCGATGTCTATGTAAGTTCCATGCTCTTTCCTTTTTCTTTGTTGTTGTCGCATATCGCATTGATGCATGTCACTAACAGCGGCTTTCGCAGGATGGCTATGGCGCCTTCCCACCAAGTCCAAGGTCTCCAACTCGACCACCAAGCGTGAGACGAAGGCAAAGTATGCAACAGGTCAAGGACCTCGAGACCAGAGTTGAGCAACTGGCTAGCGAAAACCGGTCGCTTGCCGAGGCTAAGATACTTGCCGAACGACATCTCGAAGACTTCCATCTTGAGCGCAGTCGTGCCGACTATGCCAACGAAGAGGCTCTAGAGACTGCGCAAGAACAACTGCGAGAAAGAGATGAGGAGATTGCGCGCTTGAAGGCCGAGGTGAAATCCTTAGCTTCGACACATCAAAGTTTACGAGATGAGCATGAACAAGGGCTGTCGCAGCTTCAAGATGAACATGAACAAACACAAGCACAATGGCGAGAGTCTGTCAGGGAGGTTGATACATTGAGGTCTCGACATGCTGAGTTGTCCACCGGTATGGAGGGAGTCGTCCAACATCAGATTGACACCGCCTTGGCGGAGAAGGATGCAGAGATCCAGCGGCTGTACCGTGACCTTGAACTGGCGAAGGGCAAGATACGCGACTTACAAGAAGAGATCCTCACCAAAGGTGGGGATGAAGTCGTCACGGTCCGTGACGAGGACTACTTCGATGCTGCTTGTCAACAGCTCTGTCAACACGTTCAACAGTGGGTGTTGCGCTTCTCGAAATTTAGCGATACCAGAGTCTGTCGCAGCACAAATGAGGTACGGGACGAGAAGATAGTTGATCGGTTCGACAATGCCATTCTCGATGGCTCGGACGTCGACATGTACCTCGGAGATCGTGTCAAGCGTCGTGACGTGTTCATGTCAGTTGTTATGACGATGATCTGGGAATACGTCTTTACGCGATACCTATTCGGTATGGACCGCGAGCAAAGACAGAAGCTCAAACAGCTAGAAAAGAACTTGGGCGAGGTGGGATCAGCAGGTGCTGTTCACCAGTGGCGCGCAATGACCCTCACGTTGCTGTCGAAGCGAGAAGCGTTCCAGGCGCAGCGAGAAAGCGACACAGAGGCAGTCGCGATCGAGATCTTCAGTACGCTCTCAAAGTTCTTGCCTCCGCCGCAGAACCTCGAGCAACAAATCCAAGACTCGCTCAGGAACGTGATGCGCGCGGCAGTCGACCTGTCCATCGAAATGCGCACCCAAAAAGCAGAGTACATCATGCTGCCGCCGCTGCAGCCGGAGTACGATACGAACGGCGACCTCGCGCGAAAGGTGTACTTCAACGCAAGCCTGATGAACGAGCGGAGCGGAGAGACGACGAACAACGAAGATCTCGAGGCCGACAAGGCAGTCGTGCGCGTCGTCTTGTTCCCACTCGTGGTGAAGAAGGGCATCGACGAAGGCGACGGCGAGGAGGAAATCGTCGTCTGTCCCGCACAGGTCTTGGTCGCCAGGCCGGACAAGGGGAAGAGGGTGAGAAGCGCGGCGGGCGGCAGGAGTAGTCGCCTGGACGACGGTAGAAGTCTCAGGGCCGTGAGTACGCACAGTTTGGCCATGAGCGGCGTTGAAGGGGGTATGATTTAAGTCGAGCGTTTTGGCGCTTGGAAAAAGGGGTCTAAAGACGGCGCATTTTCGGGCTGTTCTATAGCTGGGCGTGAGAAGGAATCTGTTTGTCGCCTGGTTTTTGGCGTGAGTCGTGGAGTTGGGAACGGGTACCTTACGACGATATGACACTGCTTTGGAAGATAGAATGGCCGGTAGCTCGAGTGTAACTGAATGTTCAATCACATTACACGACCCATCTTCTTCTATGATGGCCTTTTTTATCCCTTGTCGCTTTCACTAGGGTATATACACAAAGCGGAGGACGGAAGAAGGCGCCACAGCGCTTGCTTGGAAGGATCATTTGTCCATGTTCATTTGTACAATGCTATTGGGCCGATACAACTATTACATTGCCAGATGCAGAGAATTCCTGCATTTGCGCGACGCCCACGCATGCCGCCTTTTTTTATTTATCCCAACCAGCCCGATCCAATCGAATGAGGAACACGTCTGATACCGACCGCGTACCGCATACCGCATAGGTACCCAATGCCAAATGGCGTGGTCGTCCTCGTGCAAAAATAAAAGTCTCAAGAGGTGGCTCTTTTGTCCAGTTCTTCCAACACAGCCCCGTCGAAGGTAATGGACGTCTCTCTCTCTCTATACAATGCCATAGACCCGCTTGCAATACCAATAGCATACAAAAGCGAACATCAGAAGGCCAGCGGTGACTATCGGGAACAGTCAGTAAAAAATGAGGCGACAGGGTCTGGGTTCGACTTACTGCTCCAAAACCAGGTGAGGCTATCAATATCTTGGCCGGGGACCTTTACGTTCATGCTGTGATATGATTAGTTGTGGTCTGCGCAAGACGTGTATAGGCTGTGAATACGTACCCCCACATTCCGCAAATGATGTTCATCGGCAGCACGATCGTACCCAATACTGTCAACTTGCCGAGCACATCTGCTGTCTCTTCCTGCCTCTCGTTCATGCGGATGCTGACTTGGGCAAGGTAATTGCTGTGCGCCCTGCTCAACAATGTTTCGTAGTGCGACAGATTGCTCGTCATGGTCAGAATATGGTCTTGAATATCGCCCAAGTACAGTCCGATCTCTGACCTCGGAGCGACTTCCCACTGCTCGTTACAGCGTT
>Ga0210040_10011175_pt1 | contig 10199 bp, 6 predicted proteins | sample CryGeyCG12114_NA_FD_185462 | JGI IMG/M metagenome (GOLD analysis project Ga0210040, IMG submission 185462) | Groundwater microbial communities from aquifer - Crystal Geyser CG19_WC_8/21/14_NA (SPAdes) (version 2) | ecosystem: Environmental > Aquatic > Deep subsurface > Groundwater | place: USA...
GTTTGTTGGTGAAAATAAATTCGACTGATCGCATGATCGCATCTAGAAAGTTCAATGATTTGAACTTTTGTTTTGGTGCGATTTATCGCATCTATGGTGATCATGCGATGATATCGCATCTACAGTAACTACAGTTGCAGAAGTGGTTCACATGGCATCGCATGTACAATCGCAGATGCACATAACATCGCACGTAAAATCGCATCCATGTGAACTAGGCTTAAGAAAGAAAGGGAGAAACAAGGAGCGGGCACTTACGAGAGTTGGGTGTGTTGTCAAACGGGTAGGACGCGACAAGGGCACCACCATGGATATTTCCAGACAAAACAAATTGAATTCTACTGATCCATTCCATTACATGGTTCGTCTCTTGCTGCGATCTTGCATTATTCTGCTTGAAGTAGTCAGGGAAATTACGATTAAGGTCGTAGCCTTCAGAGTTGTACCTGCAGAATATTAGATTGACTTTTTACTATAAAATGGCAAAAGTTACATGTGGGCTCCGTGCTTGCTTTGGTTTCTCTGCCATGCTCCATTGTTCATTTAAATGTTTTATTTCCAGGTTGATGTAAAAATGGCAAGAGAGCAGAGCAGGGAAACTACCAACTATTTATACAAAGTGGAACCACTATGGCACAACAAAACGACAATATAATTTCAATTTTTGTATCTTTAGTTTCAGAATCTACTGATGGGAGCATTACTAGCCGAGTTCGTAAGTTACCTAGCATAAAGAAACGTATTTAACTACCCGAGTTGATTAGAATAGAAAAATGAAACCTGCAGTCATTTTGGAAGGTGAATGTATTTACTTACCGTCCTTGGCCCCCTTCACAGGTGCCTTCCTTGGCTACTTCAAACCCGTCTGGATTCATTGAAGGCATTATATGGATTCTCGTGTTATCCAATAACCATCTCACATAGTCATCACTAGGGTAGCTGCTTACCAGATGCTAAAAAAGTAAAAGTATAAAAAACAAAAATAAATGTACACAAAACTTGCATCGCAAGATAAATTTCTAAAAGAACTTAATGCCGTAAGTGCCAAATTCGTTTCCCACTTTCAATACAAACTAGAAAAAATCTCCTCAAACATCGAATACGGCAATATTTATTGCAAAAGTATGGCTACAAAATGTCAAATAGATTTACGGAGCACAAATAAATAATGCATACAAAAATTGACAAGTGAGATAAATGGAGAAACTTTCACATGATACATTTATTACAAACCCCACCATTTTTGGGCACGCTAGGGTTGGTAAACAACTTTCTTCAGAGGTGAAAATCTGTACTGTGGTAAATTGCTTCCATTATACAAAACTACATATTGCAATTCATAGGTTGACAGTAAAATGTATATGTGGGGGGAAAAACCTCCATCCACATTCATTCACTCATCAGAGTCCGCTTCAGCAGCTGATTTATACTGCTCAAGTATTGTTTCTCCCTCCATATCTATACAACTTTCCCTGACTGACTGTGAGCTTTACAATACACTGGAGCTGAACACACTTTCTCAATCGAATTATCGGTCATGAATAAAACCGATAACGTAGGAAACATAAAACATCCCATGAATTCGATCAGAAACTACTGCTCAAGTTTTACAAAGTATTTTTCGCTCAAAATCTCGGAAAGGTGAAACATGGACGGCACATGAGCTTACAGTTAGTTATAAAAATGATGAAATATGAAATCGATAGGAATCACTCACCTGAATCAAGTGGAGCATTAATTCACGCCCCACAGCTTCATTGCCATGCATATTGGCTACATATTTGACGTTGGGAACGCCTAGAACATGTTTTAACGGGGAAGTCGACACAGACATCACCCAAAGTTCTCTGTCTGGAATTCATAAAGAGCAAACGGAGTGAGTTATGTATTAGTTTAAATGAGCCAAGCACAAAGTCTCATATCTATAACACAGGAGATGTAAGAAGCCCAGGAAAAGCAAAAGATTTATGCCACAGTAACTAACTGCAATCCTATACATTTGCAAGAATGGATGAGATGTGAGTGAGTGGCAAGAGAGAGAAAGAGTCAATTTTAGACACGTTTCCAGTAAACAAAAGGAACGAGAGAGCTCCCATTTATGAGAGAATGATTTCTTTTGTGCTTCTGTGCATATTCGAGAAACATAACACTCATAGTTTATGTTTGGCCACGGCATGGGTGTATGTAGAGCACAAGAAAAGCTTCAGAAACAAAAGAGTAAATAAATAGTTGGAGATGGAGAAGTGGAAATGATACACGATACACACACGCGTATCTATTCTGTTTTCCCGAGTGAGTGAAACTATATAGAGAAAAGTCGGAAAGTGAAAAGTCAATCCAACGCTAATGTGCGAGTTCATGAATCATACACTATCATACATGAACATACAGAGCCATTTAAAGAGCTGAAGGGTAAAAATTATCTGTCAGTGTGTGAATTAATGTAAGTAGTATGCAGTATGCACATACCACTATGGAAAATAGCCGTAAGTATGGAATGAAAGATTAGGACGGGGAATCTAAATAGATGTAGCGAAATGGGCTATTTTTACTATATTTCGACGGCAGCTATTTAGTTACCTGGTTAAGGGTAACAATATATTGCTGACAAGATGATAGTATAGCAATCACTCGGGTTTTTGGGGTTTGGGTCATAGTCGTATCTCATGATCGGGTAAACAGATTTTCATTACAAAAATATATTTAGAATCCACTCCTGAATTCATGACGATTGGTGCAACTTGCATCTCAATCGGTTGAAAACTTAACCCTACAGGTTAGATTAAAGGTCGCTGCACGTAGACTCAAGTCCAGCCTTCCGGTGAATTTTTTTTCAAATTTTTTTTTCACAGGCCGGTCCCGTCTAAGTCGGGATGTGATCCTTCCTATATTTGGTCAAAATCGGATGGATAGTTTTCGAGAAACTTACAAAAAACTATCAATTTTGGATTTTCGTATTCAAATAGTAGATTGCGTGGTAACGCAGTTCAAAGCGGTAACATTACACAGTGCTCCATAGTTAAATAGTTATATCCCCATAATAATTAACATTGACGGAGTTAAAAACTTTTTTTTCTTACTTTAGTTTTATGCATGGGCAACTTTCTTAAAAATGTTTCAAACGTCTTTACACCCTCTAGTATGTGAATTTAAAATATTCCCATCTGATGCTCACTTGGTTTTGATTGAACAAAGACAAAAATTAAGCCCAAAATCAAAAACCATGTTTACACTTTTTGGACGAAATGTAAAATAGCATTTTAAAATCAAGTTAATACAGGGTCCTTCTCCGTTGCAAATTTTTTTCCTCATTTAACTCCATGTTTTTTCAAGAATTTTGAATAGTTTATTTGAAGTCCATAAATTATAAAGCGAGAGTCGAAAAATTTATCTCACAGCAGACATCACTCTTACACTCTTACATTTAAAAAAAAATCTCCTTACAGTGAGTCTACTATTTTTGATGTTGAATTTACTCAGAACAAAGTGTAAGCCGTAGGTATAAAGGTTTTAGAGAAAAAAAGTCGTGATTTTGAATTTAATTTTTTGATGGTGTACGTTAGTGTTTTTTACAAGTTTGTTCGCACAAAAACAAAGAAAAAAAACAATGTAGATTAAGTTTCAAACGATGGAAAGGTTTTGCTTTAAAAAAAAATAATGGACGAATGATAGATCTATGAAGCTAACATAAACTAACATTAACTAGAAACCAATGAAATAGCGCGTTCTACGCACTGGTGGCTAAAAATAACAGTTAAATATCGTTACGTTTTCCGCGCTGCGTGTGCGTCCCAATAACGGGGGAGTGGGATAGTGGTTTTAAATCAGTGTGCGACACACTCATTGTTGGTAAGATAATGCTGAATCAGTGTGCGACACTCTAATTTTGGGTAAAATAAACATAATAACATAAGATTACTCGTGTGTCTAAACTAAAAAATAAATTTTCTCTACTAAGTTTCTATTAATTGTTCGCTAAGTTTCAAGCTAAGAGCTTTTCGAGTTGAGATTTAATATTATTATGGCTATCTATATCATTATGGGAATAAACATGAAGATGTCAAACTTTAGGATCCCTATTATATTTTTCATTTTTCATTTTTGGAAGATATGCGGCACGTGATTGTTTACTTTTACATGAAAACTTTAAATGCTAAGATAACCAACTTAACGATTTCGCTAGTTTGAGTTCGTGAGGTTTAGATCTGCAGAGGGAAGACACCTCGCAACCACTTTGCTTCGATCCGATATATAGAATCACTTTAATACAGTTTTCAAACTTGGTTCAATAGTTTTGTTCTGAATTTGGGGTCATGCCGTTTAAAAAAAATTAACTTTAAAAGTAGGAGATCTTTGAAATTTCATAAATGAATGCAACCTGTAATATTGCTTGAGTAAAAGTTGGTAGAATTTACTTTCGACGATCAAAAAATTCTGAATTCGAAGCAGATACTTTATCACTTTGATACTAGCAACCGTGGGTTCAAAAGACACTTTGTAGGACTAAAAAATATTCTGTAGTTCATAATTCATGATTTCAGTACTATAATAAAAAAATTTATGATTGATTGGCCTAAAAATAAATAATCAAAAAGGAATCATCGGAGATTCTCATTTTGTGCAATTCAGTGACTATGTCAAATATAATTTTGCTGTGAGATAAATTTTTCGACTCTCGCTTTATAATTTATGGACTTCAAATAAACTATTTTGGAGGACAAGTAAATACTTTTACAAACAGTGTATTCAAATAAACGAAACCATAAACGACTTGTTTTCTGCTTTTTTACGCTTTAACTTCGAAAAATAGTAACCTTTGTGGAATTTTTCCACTAAATTATTCATGGCAGTCAGCAAATTCTGATTTAAAAAATTATATGATAATTTATTATACGATCACAAAAGTATACGTTGTCATAAATTGAGAGATTCAAATGAAGCTACTGATTCAGGAAATCTTGCTTCCTAATGAGCTGATAAATCATTTTCGAATTTTCGGACTATAACAGCACACTAAGACTAAAAAGTATCTGAAGGTGAAATTCAAGTACAAAGAAATAATACTTAATTAATCCTTAATGGCTTGAGTTGGAGGTTATTTGATGTCGAATAGATTGCTTCTCTACCAATAATTGTATAATATTTGAATTCTAAACGCATATCTCAACACAACCCAAGAAAAAACACATGTGCTTTGTTCTCTGGACAGTAACGGAATATAAATGATGATATGAAGGCTATCTTCAAATCCAGGTATTAATCATACAATTCTGCTAAAACTTTTTATTCATATTTTGGCTTCTTGAGACAAAATATACTTACAGATTCATAGAATCATTTACAAAAAAATCCTTACTCCACACTCCCTCCCTTTCCAAAAAAACTGCTAAAAATATGCATTACGGGTCCAATCCAATGTTTTACCATGGTAGGGGTAGTTGGACGTTTTTCAGGTTCCGTTTGACAGCCATGGCATGAATTTGCAGTTAAGTCTGCTTGACCTACCATAAAGTTCGTGAAAAAAGAAGCACTTGCCAGAAATAATGCTTACATTATTTGTTAATTTTAACAAAAAAATACAAGGAATCAAAAGTGGCTTGCAGGAAAAGTGATTTTTTCAAACCGTAATACTCTGCATATTGGATGCATCCCAAATCATTCCATAAATATAAACCAATAATAAATTATTCTTGTTGTGCATTATTGTACATTCTTTCTTCATTCACTGTGATTCTAAAAACGCAGAGGAAAAAAAAACTACATGATCTCAAGTAAACCACTGAGAAACAAACTATTTTAACAACCCACAGTAGACGGAATCAAAGGAAACACCTATGCTCCATTGCAGAAGCTTAAAAGCCTTGGTGAACCACTAATTACATTTGTTGAGACTTCAGTGCAAAACTTGCGAATGGAAATATACAGCCTGAGCTTAATTCGTGCTTGTAAATTTAAGAGTCTGTAAAATTAAATGACCCTCAGCACGCATTTTATTTCTCTGACTGAATGAGTGAGCAAACGTTGTTGTGGAGACAATTTCATAAATGCATTATACTGACTCAGAAATCCTGATCAGATTACCACACAAGTAGGAATTTCAAAAATTATATCACCCCTTGACATTTCACTTTCTCTTGGCACGCAGTTCTGTTATTAACACTTAAATTTGGTGACACCGTGGCACGAGTTATGTTGTTTTCTGGCACCAAGTCATATCTAATTCTCATAATTTGTTTGTCATTATGAGTTGACATTTGACATCATAAGATATTCTCCAACTTTGCATGTCATTTTTTCAGACTAGCACCATCATGTCATCATGTACTGTAGTAAAATAAATGGAAAATTCCCCCAAAGTTCCCCGAAATGCTCTCCTTCACGTGACATTTATTTTTTCTGTTTTTTTAGTTCAGAGAGAGCAATGAAGGATTTATTTGAGGGCAGATTCGAGACCGTGAATTATACAGCAAAAATGATATTTTAGGTTTGCTGTATTGAAAACAGTTCTCAATTTATATTTTGTCACTATTAGCAAAAATCTTGCAGTGGCGCAAATTAACATACATAGTTTGTGAGCAAATCTAATTTTGACAGCAAAGTCTGGAGGGAGAATGAAAATCCAACTATAGATAGTGACAACTCTCAACTCTCTACTCTGTTGCATGCACATCACTCTGATAGGATAGAAGTTGTATCCAACATAATTGGATATACAGAGGATGAGTTGACTTTTCAGTCGGTCAGTAGTATTATCTATTCCCTATTAATGACGCCAGAATTAGACTCGATTTTCCTCTCAAGAGAGTCTCTATAATGTTATATACAGTGTACATAGCTACAGTGAGTTGTGTTGATTTTGCCCTCCTTTAAATGCAAGCTAAAACAGGGAACATGTCCTTTGAGAAAAGCAATATACATTATATAGTAGCTAGACGCGACCTTTATGAGCAAAAAGTGCACGGAACGAAAACTGGGGGAGCAAACATTCCCTAACTTCAAAAGCTTTGAAAATCATTACAATGGCCTGTATTTGCTACTGCTGCTATACGTTACTATTATTTACAGTAGTTAGTTGTTTTGGCAACCTTTTATCATGTCTTCCGCTTTCCGGCCTGCGGCACTCATTTTTTATATTATAAGTGTGTATTATATAACTATGCACAAAATACAAAGTTTCAGTAATGATGGATCACAGAGAGAAAGGGGGGAACATAACAACGAAAACATGTGTGCATTATTGTTATTTTTATCTCACATGTTATGGGATCTTAACGTGCGCACCATTATAAAATGATAATAAAAACTCTTATTTTATGTCTTTTCAAGTCTGTATCACCCTCATTAATGGTTGGTAGGATTGGTACGTTTAAAGGCCGATTATCAGTGAAATTGCAAATACAGTAAAAAAAAACTGCGACTAAAAATGGACTAATGTAAAAAAAAAGAGTTACAGTTAGTTACAAGGTCGATGATGATGATAATATAAAAATTTGGCAATCTGCATTATTTAGTATTTCTGAATGAGGGAGTTAACCAAAATAAATCTTTGGCCTTGTGAAAAATTGGAAACGTAATTTTATTTCCGTTGTACAGTACCCTTTGATTCAATGCGTTTTGAACTGCTACACTGCATCCATATACTAATGTAGCAAAATTATGTTATAAAAACAAGCCATGCACATAATAGTATGAACTATTTTTCACGTCTCCTTCACATCCATCCAGATATTAATTTTCTTTGATTCCAGACTCATTTGCAACTGCTTACATTGGCTTTTTCAGGCGTACCAAAATAAGTGGTTCACGGTCAGTACGCCGAAAACAAAAATGCCGAGTCCTTAAGGGCGTGGAAATCACGCCGAAACGTCCAAAAACCTAACCTAACTAAACGTAGTCCATTTGGGTTTCGGCGTTTTTTCCTCGGCGTTTTTTCTTCGGCGTAAAAGTTTTCGGCAAACGGTGCGGACACGAAATAATTGGTTTCTTTTTTGCTTTATCTGAGCAACTCATTAATATGGTAAAATGTGGAACTTCTTAAGAACCTCATCATAAAGGTATTACGTAGGTTGTAGGTCCTACTATAGCAAACTATAACTAGAGTTGTGTAATGGACGTGCGGGTGCGAAATCTAGCTAACATGGATGAATACCCTTTGTTCCGATTTCCAAGAGAAGTTCTACATCCTTTACAGTCATAATCGCTACTATGGATCTCAATGACATAATGATCTAGCCATGCGTGCCTTTATACTTCCACGTTTGCTTTTCAAGTCTTTCAAGAGCCATTAAGCTGCACACAAAGTCATAGCCTTACACTCGAACATTAAACTCGTAGATTCCGACATAACTAACTAACAGTAGAAAGAAACACACAGACTGGAAGAAAACAAAAAATAGGAGCTCATGATGATATGGTTCACTCACTTTGAACACTTTTCCCAATGGAGTACAGTGCAGTAAGATTCGGGTACATGGAGTTAATGGTTCTCAAGTACGTCGTCATCTCATCGTAGTTATGGTAGTCAAAACTCAGCAGTGGGCCTGGTCCCTGTCTCGAGTGGAACGTGTCTTTTCCAGAAGGCTTATAAGGCGGCCCTGGGATCACAAGAGAACATTAATATCACCATACATTACAGACATCCCGCTAAAAAAATGCGAAATCACGATCTACTATAGCCTTTTTGCTATACTCACATGCACATAATGCATTAAAAAGACTGGAAATGGTTCACCTCCCTAGAAGCATTAAATTCTTTTCCATCAACATCTTTCATTATTTATCAATTTATGCGTTCAGTTCCAAGTTCTAAATACTAGGCTATTTCTTAACATACTTATACAGTTATTCAGCAATGATTTTGTGCAAATTAAAACTCTAGTGTTCTTCAAGTTAAGTAGGTTTCTGGATTAACCAGCATGAGGAAAATGATTTATTACGAAGCCGAAGGCGGAGTAATAGAATTACCAGAAACGGGAGCGCCCTATGCTCCACATGTTAATGCTAAAATCACCTGAAAACGCAAGATTTAAATTTGTGTTAGTAAACTCTGTTTGGAACGGGGTAAAAGTTGTGTGCGCAGTTTTCAGATGTCACGTTCATTTTCTTGACGTGATTCTTCGGCGGTTTTCTTTTTCTGCTTCTTGGAACCCTGGAGTTTTTGGCGTCCCTGAAAAGAAAAATGCACAACGAAGTAGTCCCTATTGCATGTATATAAAGTAATAGGACTACTGCTTACCTTTTGTCTTTCCGCGGTGGTCTTCTTGGGGTTCTCCTCTTCTTCTTTACGAATGTGGCGCTCCTGATCCTGCGGATGGGCTTCCTTCTGGACGTGGATCCTCCTTCTTTTCCAGCCCGTGGTCCCCACCCGGACGTCCAAGATGTCTTCGGAATCCTCTTCTCCTCCTGGATGTGATGAAACTGCAAGAAATAACAAATATCAATTATTTAATGAATAATTAATTTCAACATCATTAGTTAAGTTAAAATTACGCGTTCTTACCTTATGTTATGTGTCTTCGGTTCCTCTGGTCCTGGAAAATCCATTGGTACCTGTAAAAATAAGATCAAAGTTAGGGCTATTAATTAATTGGCAGTTAAAGTTAAAATTAATTACTTACTACTGTATAGAATAGAAAACTTACTTACCGTTATTCTAATGAGTACCAAGTTTTCTCATTGTTGCTACTTTACATAGCCAAGTCCTGGCTAATCCGGATTTTCCTGCATGTTAAAAAGCGTAAGAAAATTATTTTTACATTGCAAAGATACAATGTACGTTTTTGTGACCACCAAACGGTGGCCACTTTTGGAGAATATTTCTCCATATAAACTAAATTTCTTGAATAAAATAAGGGAGATTGTTGTTGTACCAAAATCCTTGTCGGTTTGAGTTTTGATTTTATTTTAACGTAGCTTAGAAATTTTAGATTTTTACTTACCTTTTAATTTAAAGCATCCGATTCCTGATAGATTCCTTTGGTTTTCTTGTCCTGTGTATCCGGATCCTGAAAATAAGCGTAAGTTTAGTTAGATAAGTTTAGTTAGTTAGTTACTATTGCTTTTTCTCACCATCTTTGGGTTGACTTGCGTGGCGGTTTTCACCAAAACTCTTGTCTTCCTATTCCGTTATCGGAAAACTACGGCACGGGAGGAAGGTTAACCGGAATCCTTGTGTCTTTCCTGCAAAGCAAATATAGTTA
>Ga0210040_10011176_pt1 | contig 10198 bp, 7 predicted proteins | sample CryGeyCG12114_NA_FD_185462 | JGI IMG/M metagenome (GOLD analysis project Ga0210040, IMG submission 185462) | Groundwater microbial communities from aquifer - Crystal Geyser CG19_WC_8/21/14_NA (SPAdes) (version 2) | ecosystem: Environmental > Aquatic > Deep subsurface > Groundwater | place: USA...
CGAGCGCGGCTTCGACGGCACCTCGATCCGGCTCATCGCCACCGCCGCCGGCGTCGACCCCGCGCTCGTGCACCACTACTTCGGCAGCAAGGACAAGCTGTTCCTGGCCGCCGTCGAGGCACCGGCCGACCCCGACGAGCTGCTGCCGGAGGTGCTGGCCGGTGGGACCGAGCAGCTCGGCGCCAACGTCGTCCGGCTGCTGCTGCGGGTCTGGGACGGCCCGACCCGCACCGCGGGGCTGGCGCTGGTGCGCTCGGCGGTCAGCAACGAGTGGACGGCGCGGCTGCTGCGGGAGTTCCTGGTGTCCCGGGTGCTCCGCCGGGTGGTCGGCACCCTCGGCCTGCCCGCCGCGGAGGCCGAGGCGCGCGGGTCGCTGGTCGCCTCGCAGCTGATCGGCGTGGTCATGGCCCGGTACGTGCTGCAGGTCGAGCCACTGGCCTCGGCGTCGGCCGAGGAGCTGGTCGCGGCCGTCGGGCCGACCGTGCAGCGCTACCTGACCGGCGACGTCCACCTCCCCGGAGGGGCCGGGGGCACGGCCTAGGCTCTCGCCTCGATGACCAGCTCCGACGGCTTCTCCTTCGCCGAGGACGCGTTCGCCGCACCCGTCTTCTCCGCCGATGCGGACGCCGCACCGGCCGCGGTCTGCCGCGGCGTGGGCAAGACCTACCGGACGGCGACCGAGTCGGTGCCGGCCCTGGTGGACGTCTCGCTGGCCATCCCCCGCGCCCGGGTCACCGTGGTCGTCGGACCGTCCGGGTCGGGCAAGTCCTCGCTGCTGCGCCTGCTGGCCTGCATCGACTCCCCGGACAGTGGCGAGGTGGTCATCGCCGGCCAGCGCGTCGACCGACTGCGCCCGCGGGCCCGCCGCCGGCTGCGGCAGCGCCAGGTCGCCTACCTCTTCCAGCGGCCCGGCGAGAACCTGCTGCCCTACCTGGACGCGGTCGCCCAGGTCCGGCTGGCCGCCTCGCTGCGCGGCGCCGCGGTGACCCAGGCGGCCGCCCTGGACCTGCTGGACCGGCTGGGCCTGCGCGAGCGCGCCGACCACCTGCCCGGCCAGCTGTCCGGCGGCGAGCAGCAGCGGCTCGCGGTGGCCTGCGGCGTCGTGGGCGACCCGGCGCTGGTGGTGGCCGACGAGCCGACCGCCGAGCTGGACACCGCGGCCGCCGAGCGGGTGCTGACCGCCATGGAGGACCTCGCCGCGGCCGGGGTGGGGTTCGTGCTCTCCTCCCACGACCCGCGGGTGATGGCCATCGCCGACGGCTTCGTGCGGCTGGACCACGGCCGGCTGGTGGAGGCATGACCGAGCGGGTGCAGCCGGCCGGTGGGTTCACCGGCACCGGGCTGGTCAAGCGGTACACCCGCGGCGTGGAGACCGTGTCCGCGCTGGCCGGGGTGGACCTGCGGGTCGAGGCCGGGGAGTTCGTCGCCCTCGTCGGCCCGTCGGGGTCGGGCAAGAGCACCTTGCTCGCGCTGCTCTGCGGCTGGGAGACCGCCGACGAGGGCACGCTGAGCTACCAGGGCCCGCTCGGCGACCGCCGACCGGACTCCTTCGGCTGGCGCGACCTGGCCCTGGTGCCCCAGGCACTGGGCCTGGTCGCCGATCTCAGCCTGGCCGACAACGTGCTGCTGCCCGCCCGGCTGCGCGGCACCACCGCCGCCGAGGAGCCCCGGGCCCGGGCGCTGCTGACCGACTTCGGCATCGACCACCTCGCCGACCGGTACCCGCACCAGGCCTCCCTCGGGGAGCAGCAGCGGGTCGCCGTCGCCCGGGCCCTGCTGCTGCGGCCGGCGGTGCTGCTGGCCGACGAGCCCACCGCCCACCAGGACCGTGGGCACGCCGACCGGCTGCTCGACGCGGTCACCGCGGCGGCCCGCAGCGGGTCGGCGGTGCTGATCGCCACCCACGACGAGCTGGCCTGGGCGCGGGCGGACCGGGTGCTGTCCATGCGGGACGGCGTGGTCACCGACGGCGCTCCGGCATGACCAGACCGCCGCTCTGGCGGCTGGCGCCCTGGACCCGGGCGCCCCTGCTCGGGCTGCGCCAGCCGGCCGCCGTGCTCGCCGTCCTGGTGACCAGCGCGATCCTGGCCTGCGCGGTCGCCTCGGCGCCGCTGTTCCTCTCCTCGGCCCGGTCGGCCGCCCTGCAGCAGCAGCTCGCCGACCAGTGCGCCGAGGCCGGCTGGGTGCAGGACGGCGTGGGCGTCGACCGCGCGGACGCCGGCACCACCGAGGCCCTGGTCACCGCCTGGGCCGAGCAGGGGCGGCCGGCCGAGCCCGTGCTGGCGACGGCCGCGCTGGTGGGCCGGGAGCGGTTCGCCGAGGGTGCGGCCGTCACCACCGCCAGCGGGAACGAGGCCTCCCTGCCCGTGGCCGTGTACTTCCGCCCGGCGGCCCTCGACCACGTCGAGGTGGTCGCCCGGCAGCCCGGGAGCGGGCTCTGGCTGCCCGCCTCCTACGCCGAGGGAGCCGGGATCGCCCTCGGCGACCGGATCACCGTGGCCGGCACGCCGGTCGACGTCGTCGGCCTCTACCGCGACCTGTTCAGCGTGGACGCCGGCCCGTACTGGTGCGACTTCCGGATCCTCTACGCCAACGACATCAACGCCAACACCGCTCCCCCGGCGTTCGCGCTGGCCACCGACCCGGCCACCTTCTACGCGGTGTCGTCCGGCTACCGGTACGGGGCGCAGCAGCTCGCCCAGGTGCCGGTGGACGCCGCCGGCCTGTCGGTCAGCGACGCCCGGGCGCTGCTCGCCGCGCAGGACCGGGCGCAGCGTCGCGCGTTCGCGCTCCTCGGGTTCCCCGTGGCGCCGGTGGCGGACGGGCTGGGCAACTCCCGGCTGGCCGACGCGGTCGACCGGGCCGAGCTGGTGGAGTCCGGGCTGCGCGGGCCGGTCGTCCCGGTCGCCGTCGCCGGCGCGCTGCTCGCCCTGGTGCTGGTCGCCGCGGCCGGCAGCTTCTGGGCCGACCGGCGGGCCACCGAGGTGCGGCTGCTGGCCGCCCGCGGCGTCGGCCCGGTGCCGCTGGCCGGCAAGGCGGCCCTGGAGCTCGGGCTGCCCGCGCTGGCCGGGGCCGCGGTCGGCTGGGCGGCGGCCCGGCTGCTCACTGCGGGCCTCGGGCCGGCGGACGACCTGGACCCGTCGGCGACCTCGGCCGCCGTGGCCGCCGCCGTGGCGGCCTTCGTCGTCGGGCTCGGTGCCGCCGCTGCGGTCGCCGGGCTACGGGCCCGGGGCACCGCGGAACGACCGCTCGGCGCGGCGCCGCGCTGGCCCTCCCGGGTGCCGTGGGAGGTCGCCCTGCTGCTCGGCGCCGGCTGGTGCTGGCTGCTGCTGCAGACCCGGGACGCGGTGGTGAGCACCGGCGGTGTCGCCCAGGTCAACGGGCTGCTGGTGGCCTTCCCGCTGCTGGCGATCGCCGGCACCGCGGTGCTGCTGGGCCGGCTGGTCACCGGGCTGCTGCCCCGGGTGCGCCGCTGGGCCGGCCGCCGCAGCCCGGCCGTCTTCCTCGCCGTGAACCGGCTCGCCGCCGCCCGGTTGGCGACGGCGACGCTGCTGGTCGCGGTGACCTTGCCGGTCGCCGTCCTCGGCTACACCGCGACGCTGACCGCCAGCTCGCAGGAGACGCTGGACGCCAAGGTGGGCGTGCAGATCGGGGCGACCCGGTCGCTGCAGACGCTGTCCCGGTTCGCGCCCACGGCCGCCATCGACGCGGTGGGCACCTTCGTCGTCCGGTACGACGGCAGCGCGGCCGCGCCGGAGGGGCAGGGCGACAGCGCCGGCCGCGCCGACCTGCAGGTGCTCGCCGTCGACCCGGCCGACTTCGCCGGTACGGCGTTCTGGGACGACTCCTTCGCCGACGAGTCCCTGCCCGAGCTGATGGCCGCCCTGACCGGGCCGGCGGTCGACGGCCGGCTGCCGGTGGTGGCCGCCGGGCTGCCCACCGGCGACCCCGACCTCCGGCTGGGCCGCACGGAGGTGCCGGCCCAGGTCGTCGCGACGGCCCGGGTGCTGCCCGGCCGGCGGCTGGACGGTCCGCTGGTGCTGGTCGCGGCGGACCGGCTGCCGGAGATCGAGCGCGCCGCCGGCGCCTCGCGGGCGGCGGAGATCTGGACCGACAGCGCGCTGGGCCCGGCCGTCGAGGCGCTCAGCGCGGCCGGCGGCATCGGCTTCCGCGCGCTGGAGCCGGCCGACGTGGAGCAGAGCGCCAACTTCCTGGGCATCACCTGGACCTTCGGGTACCTGTCGGCGCTGGCGGTCTTCGTCGGGGTCATCGCCGTCGGTGGCCTGCTGCTGTACCTGGAGGCGCGCTCGCGCAGCCGGGTGTCGGGGTACGTGATGGCCCGCCGGCTCGGGCTGACCCGGGCCGCGCACCTGCGGTCGCTGCTGGTCGAGCTGGCCGGGGTCGCGGTCGGCGGGATCGTCCTCGGTGGCGTCCTCGCCGCCGGCGCGGTGGCGCTGGTCTACCGCCGGCTGGACGTCGACCCGGTGCGCCTCCCGACGCCACTGCTCGACGTGCCGTGGGCCGCACTGTCGCTCAGCGCCGTCGTCGTGGTGGTCGTGGCCGCGCTGGCGGCGCTCTACGCGCAGCGCGCGGCCGACCGGGCCGACCCCGCCACCGTGCTCCGCCAGGACGCATGAGACCGCTCTGGCGGCTGGCGCCCTGGTGGCGGGCACCGCTGCTGGGGCTGCGCGCGCCCGCCGCCGTGGTGGCGGTGCTGCTCACCACCGCCGTGCTCAGCTGCGCGATCGCCTCGGCGCCGCTGTTCCTCTCCTCCGCCCGCTCCGCGGCGGTGCAGCAGCAGCTGGCCCAGCGGTGCGCCGAGGTCGGCTGGGCGCAGACCGGGGTCGCCGGGCCCCTCGACAGCACCGACGGCTCCGCTCCGGCGATCGACTCGGCCCTGCTGCGAGCCTGGCGGTCGGCCGGCTACGAGCCGCTGCCGGTGCTGTCGACGGCGCAGATCGGCACCGGCTACAGCGAGTCCTCGCGGGTGCCGCTGGTCGCCGCGTCGGGCGTGCCGCTCAGCGAGCCGGTGACGCTGTTCTACCGGCCCGGAGCGGTCGACCAGATCGACGTCCGGGCCGGCGGCGGTCAGGACGGCGTCTACCTGCCGGCCGAGCTGGCCACCGCCGACGGTGTGCAGGTCGGCCAGCAGCTCACGGTCGGGACGGCGGAGGTCGCGGTGGCCGGCATCTACACCGACTTCGCCGACGAGCCGCCCCGGGACGCGTGGTGCGACTACCGGTCGATCTCCACGTACCAGCCGACCGACCAGTCCCGGCCACAGCCCTTCGTCGTGGTGTCCGACGAGTCGACCTTCTACCGGCTGGCCGCCGCCTACGGCTGGGCCACCCGGCTGCAGCAGGTGCCGGTCGACCCGGCCGGGCTGTCGGCGACCGCCGTCCGCCGGTTGCTCCGGGACCAGGCCGCCGTGCAGGCCCTGCTCCCCACCCGCGCCGACGACCCGGCCGCGCCCGTGGCGGCCCCGAACTCCCGGCTCCCCGACGTGCTGGACCGGGCCGGGACGCTGGAGTCCGGTCTCCGCGGCCCCGTGGTCCCGGTGGCGGTCTCCGGCGGCGTCCTGGCCCAGGTCCTGGTCGCCGCCGCCGGCAGTGCCTGGGCCGACAAGCGCGCCGCCGAGGTGCGGCTGCTGGCCGCCCGCGGGGTCGGGCCGGCCCCGCTGGCCGGCAAGGCGGCGCTGGAGCTGGCGCTGCCCGCGCTGGCCGGCGCGGTCGTCGGCTGGGGTGCCGCCCGACTGCTCGTCGCCGCTGCCGGGCCGGCGTCCGCGGTGGACCCGTCGGCGACCGCGCGCGCCGGGTACCTGGCCGCCGCCGGCTTCCTGGTCGGGCTGGCCACCGCCTCGACCGTCGCCGGGCTGCGCGCCCGCGGTACGGCGGAGCGACCCCTCGGCGCGGGGCCCCGGTGGCCGGCAACGGTGCCATGGGAGCTCGCGGCGGTGCTGGCTGCGGCGGGGTGCTGGGCGCTGCTGCGCTCGCGGGACGCCATCGTCAGCGAGGCCGGCATCGCCCAGGTCAACGGGCTGCTGGTCGCCTTCCCGGTGCTGGCCGTCGCGGGGGTCGCCGTGCTCACCGCCCGGCTGCTCACCGGGTTGCTGCCCCGGTTGCGCCGCTGGTCCGCCGGGCGCTCCCCCGCGGTGTTCCTGGCGGTCAACCGGCTGGCCGCCGCCCGCGCCGCGACCGCCGTCCTGCTGGTGGCCGTCACCCTGCCGGTCGCCGTGCTCGGGTACACCGCCGTGCTGACCGCCAGCTCGCAGCGCACGCTCGAGGCGAAGGTCGGCGTGCAGATCGGTGCCGGGCAGGCGGTCACCTCGATCACCCGGCTCCAGCCGACCCCGGCGATGTCCGCGGCGGGCACCTTCCTGGTCCGGTACGACGGCAGCGTCGCCCAGGGCGGCACGAGCACGGACGTGCAGGTGCTGGCGATCGACCCGGCGACCTTCGCCGACACCGCCGCCTGGGACCGGTCCTTCGCCGACGAACCGCTCGACCGCCTGGTGGACGCGCTGGAGACGCCGGACGTCGACGGCCGGCTGCCGATGGTGGCGGCCGGTCTCCCGGCCGGGGCGACGGAGCTGCGGGTGGGCCGGCTGCCGGTGCCGGTGCAGGTGGTCGGCACCGCCCGGGTGCTGCCCGGCCGGCGCACCGATGCACCGCTGCTGCTGGTGGCCGCCGACCGCCTGGGCGAGGTGCCGCGCAGCGCGGTGGCCAGTCCGGTGTCGGAGCTGTGGAGCGGGTCCGCCGGGCCCGCCGCCGCGCAGGCGATGGCCGACGCCGGTGCCCGCAACCTGCGCACCCTCGACCCCGCCGGGGTCTACGACCGGGCCAACTTCCTGGGCATCACCTGGACCTTCGGCTACCTGTCGGCACTGGCGGTCTTCGTCGGCGTGATCGCCGTCGGCGGCTTGCTGCTGCACCTGGAGGCGCGCTCGCGCACCCGGGTGTCCGGGTACGTGATGGCCCGCCGGCTCGGGCTGACCCGGGCCGCGCACCTGCGGTCGCTGCTGGTCGAACTGGTCGTGGTCAGCGCGACCGGGGTGCTGCTCGGCGGTCTGCTGGCCGCTGGTGCCGTGGCCGTCGTCTACCGCCGGCTGGACGTCGACCTGCTGCGGCCGCCCACCGAGCTGCTCGACGTGCCGTGGCCGACGGTCGCCGTCACCGTGCTGGGTGCGCTGGCGGCGGCGGTGCTGGCAGCGGTCTACGCGCAGTCCGCCGCCGACCGGGCCGACCCGGCGACCGTCCTGCGCGAGGACGCCTAGGGACGGCGGGGGCTGCGGGCCAGCTGACGGCTCTGCGCGACCAGCCGGCCGGTGGAGTCCCAGATCCGGTAGTCCTCGTCGACCCAGCCGCCGGCGATCTCGCTGGACCGTGCCTCGACCAGGCACCAGCCCGGCGCGGGCACCGCGCGAACCAGCACCTGCAGCTGCACCGTCGGCGCCCAGCCGAGGTCGCCCATCGCGAAGCTGGTCGGCGGCAGCGCGTCGGCGAAGGTGAGCAGGGCCAGCGGGTCGGGCTCGCGGCCGTCGGTGAAGCGCAGCCAGGCCCGCAGCACCGGCTCGCCCGAGGGCTGGCCGAACGCCCAGCCGGCGGTGGCCAGGTCCAGCCGGGTGTCCACCTGCAGCGACAGCCCGGGCACCGAGACGCCGGGCGGGGCGAGGTCGCGGTGCTCGGCGACGGAGAAGCACTCCTCGACCGACGGCACGGCCGGCGCGGGGGAGGAGTACTCCGGCTCGTCGGTGCCCAGCGTCGCCGTGGTCACGTTCACCGTGAGCGCCGGGCCGCCGGCGTCGGCGAGCGTGACCCCTGCGTGGGCCAGCGTCCGCCCCGCCGGGCCCGGCACGACGGTGAGGCCGACCGGCCCCGCCGCCGGGGCGCGCAGGTAGCTGGCCGACACCGCCACCGGGTGCGGGTGCGGGCTCTCCAGCAGCGCGGCCCGCGCCGCGACCGCGAGCAGGTAGCCGCCGTTGAGGATGCCGCCGCCGACGTCCCAACCGGGGTCGAGCTCGGCGACCAGCCCCCCACCCTCGCTGCGGGTGACGGCGGTGGCTCGGTCGAAGGCGCAGAGGTCGTCCAGCGGCACGTCGGACAGGGTGCCAGGCTCGGGTGCATGGACCAGACCCACCTCGGCCGCAGCGGCCTCTCCGTCTCCCGGTTGTGCCTCGGCACGATGAACTTCGGCCCGGAGACGTCGGAGGAGGACAGTCACGCGATCATGGACCGCGCCCACACCGAGGGCGTGAACTTCTTCGACACCGCCAACGTCTACGGGCAGGGCGAGGGCAAGGGGCGGACCGAGGAGATCCTCGGCACCTGGTTCGCCTCCGGCGGTGGACGGCGGGAGCGCACGGTGCTGGCCACCAAGGTCTACGGCGGCATGTCCGACTGGCCGAACGACACCTTCCTGTCCGCCCGCAACATCGTCCGGGCCTGCGACGCCTCGCTGCGCCGGTTGCAGACCGACTGGATCGACCTCTACCAGTTCCACCACGTCGACCTGGGGACGCCGTGGGACGAGATCTGGCAGGCCTGCGAGACGCTGGTCGCCCAGGGCAAGGTGCTCTACGTCGGGTCGTCCAACCACGCCGGCTGGCAGCTGGCCGCGGCGAACGAGGCCGCCCGCAACCGTCACTTCCTCGGCCTGGTCAGCGAGCAGTCGATCTACAACCTGCTGGTGCGCGACATCGAGCAGGAGGTCATCCCGGCGGCGCAGCACTACGGCATCGGCATCATCCCGTGGAGCCCGCTCCAGGGCGGCCTGCTCGCCGGGGTGCTGGCCGAGCAGGAGGGCAGCCGGCGGAACAACGAGCGCAACCAGAAGCGGCTGGAGGGGCTGCGGGACGAGTTGCAGCGCTATGAGGACCTCTGCGCCGAGTGGGGCCTCGCCCCGGCCGACGTCGGCCTGGCCTGGCTGCTCACCCGCCCGGCGGTGACCGCGCCGATCATCGGGCCGCGCACGATGGAGCAGTTCGAGGGCTCCCTGGCTGCGGTCGACGTCGCGCTCTCCGCCGAGCAGCTGGCCGCCCTGGACGAGGTGTTCCCCGGCAAGAAGCCGGCTCCCATGCAGTACGCCTGGTAGTCCGGGAGGCCTGCTCAGCCCACCGGCCAGGCAGCGACCCGCTCGTAGCGGGGGTCGGGGCCGAGGTGGCTGCGCCACAGCACCACCTCGGTCACCGGCCAGGCCGGCCCGCGGTAGCCGGCGAGCCGCTCGGGCAGGTCCCCGTCGGCCGGCGCCCCCGGCCGCCACCGGCCGATGGTCAGGTGCGCCCGGAACGGCCGGTCCTCGACCGGCAGCCCGGCCTCGCGGGCGGCGTCGGCCAGCCGGGCGGCGAGCCCACCGAGCTCGGCGGTGTCCCCCGCCAGTCCGGCCCAGCAGACGCCCGGACGACGGCGGGACCCGAACCGCCCGGCCCCGGCCAGCTGCAGCCCGAGCGATGGGGTGAGCGCCACGGCCGGGGCGACGGCGTCGACCAGCGGCGTCAGCGCCGAGGCCGGCACGTCGCCGAGGAAGACCAGCGTCAGGTGCCAGCGGGACGGCGGCGTCCAGCGCGGCGCACCGGGCAGGGGACGCAGCGGCGCCAGCGCGCCGTCGAGGTCGGTCACCGCGTCGGGGGACGGGTCGACGGCCAGGAACAACCGGCCGGCCGACTCGGTCAGTCCGACACCACCAGCCCGGCGGCCTCCAGCGAGGCGAGCAGCCGGATCCGCTCCAGCTCCCGGGTCGCCGGCGGCGCCGCGGTCAGCTGGTGGGGCACCTGCAGCAGCTCGGCGGCCTCGACGAGCACGTCGTCGAAGGCGGCCAGCAGCCCCCGGCGCCGGGCCATCGGCATCCCGCCGGGCACCATCGCGAGCTCGCGCGCCAGCCGGCGGACGTCGGCGGCGACCAGCTGCACCGGACGGCGGGGCGGGACGGCGACCGGCTCGGCGAGCCGTGCTCCCGGCGTCCGGCGACCGACCGGGTGGTGGCCGGCGGCGCGGCGCCGCGGCGGAGCGCCCGCGGCCGGTGCGGGCAACGCGGCCCGGCGCTGCTGCTCGGCCAGCCGCTGACGGGCCTGCCGGTCGATGTGCAGCTGACCGGTCATCGCCCGGAGCAGCAGGAGGATCGCCGCCACCCCGGCGGCGAACAGTCCGACGACTGCGGCAACGCGGAGCAACGACGTCCCGATGTCTGAGACCGACCCTGCAGA
>Ga0210040_10011177_pt1 | contig 10198 bp, 9 predicted proteins | sample CryGeyCG12114_NA_FD_185462 | JGI IMG/M metagenome (GOLD analysis project Ga0210040, IMG submission 185462) | Groundwater microbial communities from aquifer - Crystal Geyser CG19_WC_8/21/14_NA (SPAdes) (version 2) | ecosystem: Environmental > Aquatic > Deep subsurface > Groundwater | place: USA...
AGCCCCACCCGTCCCGCCTCGCCGCTGCAGCTGGGTCCGCTTCGGGTGGACACGCCCGTGGTGCTCGCGCCGATGGCGGGGATCACCAACGCGGCGTACCGCCGGCTGTGCCGTGAGCAGGCGGCGAGCGCCGCCACGCCCGGCACCCCGGGGCTGTTCGTGTGCGAGATGATCACCAGCCGCGGCATCGTCGAGCGCGACGAGACCACGCTGAGGATGCTCACCTTCGACGAGACCGAGGACGTCCGCTCGGTGCAGCTCTACGGCACCGACCCGGTGTACGTCGCGAAGGCGGCGGAGATCCTGTGCGCCGAGCACGGGGTTGGCCACGTCGACCTCAACTTCGGCTGCCCGGTCCCCAAGATCACCCGCAAGGGCGGCGGCGGAGCGCTGCCGTGGAAGCGCCGGCTGCTCGCGGAGATCCTCGAGGGTGCCGTGCGCGCCGCCCAGCCCTACGGCGTCCCGGTCACCATGAAGACCCGCAAGGGCCTCGACGCCGAGCACCTGACCTACCTCGACGCCGGCCGGATCGCCCAGGAGTCGGGCTGCGCCGCGATCGCGCTGCACGGACGCACCGTGGACCAGGCCTACTCCGGCCAGGCCGACTGGGACGCGATCGGCGCACTCGTCGAGCACGTCGACATCCCGGTGCTCGGCAACGGTGACGTCTGGGAGGCCGCGGACGCGCTGCGCATGGTCGAGGAGACCGGTGCGGCCGGCGTGGTCGTGGGTCGCGGCTGCCTCGGCCGCCCGTGGTTGTTCCGCGACCTGGCGGCGGCGTTCGCCGGAGAGCAGGTCAGCACCCTGCCGTCCCTGGGCGAGGTGGCGGTGATGGTGCGCCGGCACGCCGAGCTGCTGTGCGAGGTGATGGGGGAGGAGCGCGGCTGCAAGGAGATCCGCAAGCACGTCGCGTGGTACCTCAAGGGCTTCACCGCCGGCGGCGAGCTGCGCAACAGCCTGGCCCTGGTGTCCTCCCTGACCGCGCTCGACGAGCTGCTGGCCCGGCTCGACCCCGCCGAGCCGTTCCCGGTGGCGACCCTGGGCACCCCGCGCGGACGTCAGGGCAGCCCGCGCCGGGTGGTGCTCCCCGAGGGCTGGCTCGACGACACCGACGGCACCGGCTGCGCGATCGCCGAGGACATGCACTCGGGAGGCTGACCGGCGGCATGACCGGTGCTGCCCCCGGGCACGTGGAGGGCATGACGACCACTGCCGCCACCGGCACCAAGCCCTCCGTGCTCGTGTTCGACGTCAACGAGACGCTCTCGGACCTGTCCGCGCTCGGCGCGAGGTTCGTGGAGGTCGGGGCGTCGGCCAGCACCGCACCGCTGTGGTTCGCCGCGACGCTGCGCGACGGTTTCGCGCTGACCGCGGCCGGCCAGAACCCCCCGTTCGCCGAGGTCGCGCAGGCCCAGCTCGCCTCGCTGCTGTCCGAGTCGTTGCTGAACCGCTCGGTCGACGAGGCGGTCCGGCTGATCATGGACGGCTTCCGCAGTCTCGAGCTGCACCCGGACGTGGCGAGCGGTGTCCGCCAGCTGCAGGAGGCCGGGTTCCGGCTGGTGACGCTGAGCAACGGGGCCACCTCGGTCGCGGAGCGGCTGCTGGAAGGCGGCACCGGCGACTGCTTCGAGCGGCTGCTGTCGGTGGAGGACGCCGGGGCCTGGAAGCCGTCGCCGCGCGCCTACGCGCACGCCCTGTCGGTCTGCGAGGTCGCCGCCGACGAGGCGATGCTGGTCTCGGTGCACCCCTGGGACATCGACGGTGCGCGGCGGGCCGGGCTCCAGGCAGCGTGGGTGAACCGCACCGGAGCGCCGTGGCCGGGGATCTTCGAGGAGCCGACCCACACCGTCGCCTCGATCGAGGAGCTGCCCGAGCTCTGGCGTGCCGAGGGCGGCGCCCCCTCGGTGTGAGACCGGCCACCGCGCCCGGGGCGTGCGGTCCGGACCGAGGTGGTCCGCGCTCGGTTCCTGTGCTTCACTCGGGGCTTTGCGCCCGCCGGATCCCCGGCCGTGGCGTCGCCCTGGCCCCGAGCTCGTGGAGTGATGTCGCCGTGCCGTCCCACCGCAGTCCCCGCCCCGCGACCCGGGCCAGCCGGCTGCGTCGGCTGGTGGTCCCCGCCGCGGCGGCCACGGCCGTGACCGTCGGGGTGGTCGCCGTCGCGGTGGCCACCGGTGGCGCCGACACGCCGGCCCGGTCCGCGGGTGCGGTCGTGGAGGCGGCGTCCGCTGCTGCCCCGGTCTCGGCGCCGACGGCCACCGGCAGCGCGGCGGGGTCCGAGTCGTCGACCGCCGTCGAGGACCGCAAGACCCGCATCTCCCGCTCGGCTCCGCGCGTGGTGCTCGAGGCGAAGCCGAAGGTGCGTGACCACGACTACCTGACCGCCCCGCTGAACCTGTGGCCGGCGCCGCATGAGTCCGGCAAGCCGCTGGCCGTGCTGGAGGAGGGCGGCCAGGTGGCGGTGACCGGCCGCAAGAGCGGCGCGTTCGCGCAGATCCTTCGCGCCGGCCAGGTTCGCTGGGTGCACAAGGCCTACCTCAGCGACGAGAGGCCCGTGGCCGCCAGCACCCCGGCCGCTGGCAGTGGCACGGGCACTGGCTCCGGCGGCATCTCCTCCGCGCCGTGCCCCGACGGCTCCGGCACCGAGGCCGGCCTGACGTCCTCGGCGGTCCGGCTGTTCCGCTCCGTCTGTGCGGCGTTCCCGGCGCTCACGACGTACGGCGGGTGGGACGCCCATGGCGAGCACAGCTCCGGCAAGGCCATCGACTTCATGGTCACCGACGCCTCCCTGGGGCAGGCCGTCGCCGACTGGGCCCGTGCGCACGCCGGCGAGCTCGACCTCTACGACGTGATCTGGCAGCAGCACATCTGGACCCCGGTCCGTGCCAGTGAGGGCTGGCGGGCGATGCCCGACCGCGGGTCACCGACCGCGAACCACTTCGACCACGTGCACATCTCGGTCAACTGAACCCACTGATGCTAGCGCCGGTGCTAGCATCGGCGCATGCCGGCACTGCACATCCGCGACGTTCCCGAGGAGACGGTCGCTGCGATCAAGCGGCGCGCTGCTCGACGCGGTCACTCGGTTCAGCAGGAGTTGAGGGAGGTCCTCGACAAGGCTGCGGGGGAGCCGATCGCCGGAGCGCGTCCGCGACCGCTCGCCCTTCGCACGGTCGAGTCCGGCCGTGCGGCCGCCTTCGACCGCGCGGACTTCTATGACGACGACGAGCGCTGACAGACCGCCGCTGGTGGTGGTGGACACCAACGTGCTGCTCGCGGCCACTGACCGCAGTCGTGATCATCACGATGCGGCCACTCGCTTCCTCAACGAGGACATCCGACAGTTGGCGGTGTGTCCGCAGATCGTGCGCGAATACCTCGCCGTCGCATCTCGGCCCGTCGCCGTCAACGGGCTCGGTCTCTCGGGAGAGGACGCGGTGGCCAACGTCGGGCAACTCCTCGAGGGCATGCGGGTGCTGACCGAGGGCCCGGCGACGACCGCCTCCTTGATGAACCTGATGGCAGGCCCCACCGCCGGAAAGCAGGTGCACGACGCAAACGTCGTGGCCGTCGCGCTGGCGCACCGGGCGGTGGCCGTCGTCACCGACAACACGCGGCACTTCTCCCGGTTCGCTGATGTGATGGGCGTCGAGAGCCTGACGTGACACCCCACATGCCCCGTGATGTGGGCATCCAGGGGTTCGAACATGTCGCTCCGCCGGTACGCGGCGGCACTGACCGGCTCGGTGAGTGCCTGACACTTGTCATGCCCAGGTCGTGACGGAGCACGGGGGCACGGGCGGTCAGCCTCCGGCAGTGTGTGGGTCATGGACACCAGAACCCCTCCCGCCAGCACCGCTGCGGCACCGGCGATCCGGCTCGAGCAGGTCACCAAGCAGTTCGGCACGGTGCAAGCCGTCCGCGGCATCGATCTGACCATCGAGCAGGGCGAGGTCGTCGCCTTCCTCGGCCCCAACGGCGCCGGCAAGACCACCTCCATCGACATGATGCTGGGCCTGTCCCGGCCGACCTCCGGATCCGTCGAGGTGCTGGGCATGGCCCCGCGCCAGGCCATCGCCCGCGGCCTGGTCGCCGCCGTCATGCAGACCGGCGGCCTGCTCAAGGACCTCACTGTCCGCGAGACCGTCGCCTACATGGCCAGCCTGTTCGCCGACACCCAGCCCGTCGACGAGGTCCTCGCGCACGCCGGCATCACGGGGCTGGCCTCGCGCAAGGTCGGCAAGTGCTCGGGCGGCGAGCAGCAGCGGCTGCGGTTCGCGATCGCGCTGCTCTCGGACCCGGCGCTGCTGCTGCTCGACGAGCCGACCACCGGCATGGACGTCGAGGGGCGGCGGGCCTTCTGGGGCGCGATCCGCGCCGACGCCGACCGCGGTCGCACCGTCGTGTTCGCCACGCACTACCTGGAGGAGGCCGACCAGTACGCCGACCGCATCGTCCTGGTCCGCAAGGGCCAGATCGTCGCGGACGGCAGCGGGTCGGAGATCAAGGCGCTCGCCGCGGGCCGCACCGTCCGCGCGACCCTCGAGCACGCCGACCACTCCGCCGTGACCGCGCTCTCGCAGCTTGCCGGCGTCGAGTCGGTCGAGGTCCGCGGCGACACCGTCCTGCTGCACGCCACCGACACCGACGCGGTGGCGCGCCACCTGCTCACCCAGACCTCGGCCCACGACCTGGAGATCACCGCCCGCAGCATCGAGGACGCCTTCCTCTCGCTCACCGGTGACGACGAGACCGACGCCGACTCGCCGGCCGACCACGGCCACGTCCTGGAAGGAACCACCCGATGAGCGCCACCTCACCCACCCGCACCATCGCCCCGACCACCCGCCGCGTCCCGCCGCTGGGCGGCTTCAACCTCACCGTGATGCGGATCGAGATCGCCCGGATGCTCCGCAACCGGCGCACGATCGTGTTCACCTTCGTCTTCCCCGCCGCGCTGTTCCTGGCCATCGGCTCGGGCTCCGGCTGGCAGGAGAAGGCCGGCAACGGCAACGTCGCGGCGTACCTCATGCTGTCCATGGCGCTGTACGGCGCGGCGCTCACCGCCGCCGCCGGCGGGGCGATGGTCGCCACCGAGCGGGCCCTCGGGTGGTCGCGCCAGCTGCGGCTGACGCCGATCCACCCCGGCGTCTACATCGGCATGAAGGCGCTGATCGCGCTGCTGCTCGGCGCGGTGGCGATCACCGTGGTCAACGTCGTGGCGATCGTGCAGGGCCGCGCCACCATGCCGACCGACCGCTGGGTGGAGGCCGCACTGCTGACGCTGGTCTGCACCATGGTGTTCGCGGCACTCGGCGTGTTCGTGGGCTACCTGGTCCCGGGGGAGAACGCGATGCAGATCCTCGGCCCCGGCCTGGCGCTGCTCAGCTTCCTCGGCAACGTGTTCATCCCGATCGACGACGGCACGGTCCTGTGGCACATCGCCTCCTGGACGCCGATGTTCGGGGTGGCCGAGATCAGCCGTGCGCCGCTCACGGGCGAGCTGCCGTGGTACGCCGTGGTCAACGCCGTCGGCTGGCTCGCCGTCTTCGTGGCCGGCGCCGCCTGGCGGATGAGCAAGGACACGGCTCGTGTCTGACCGGCCGGAGCGGACAGCGCTACGGTGACGGCCATGGCCGAGCGGATCGGGAGCGTCTGGACGAACCGCAGCGGGCGCCCAGGCAGGCTCGGCATCGCGTTCGCGGCCGTCTGGCTGCTGTTCCTGATCAGCCCGCTGCAGGAGGGCTGGCACCGTCGGGGCTCGGTGCACGGGTGGGTCGGCATCCTGAGCGTGCTGGCCTTCTGCGTGGTCTACCTCTACGCCTTCGCGGCGATCCGGCACCGCCGGCTCGTGAACCGGCCCGGCTTCACCACGCCGGAGACGGTCGCCGTGCTGGCCCTGCTGACCGGGTTGGGTCTGGTGACCTGCGCGAGCGTGGGACAGGCCGGGATGGCCAGCGTCGTCTACATCGCGGTCACCGGCGTGATCTTGCTGCCTCCCCGGCTGGCCCTCGGGGTGGTCACCGTGCTGGCGGTCGCGACCGACCTCAGCGGCCGGCTGGTTCCGGGGTGGGAGGACGACACCAGCCTGCCGTTCGCCGTCTGCACCGCGGCCTTCGCGATGTGGGGCGTCAACCAGCTGATGCAGCGCAACATCGACCTGATGCGCGCCCGCGACGAGAACGCGGTGCTCGCGGTCTCCTCCGAGCGCAACCGCTTCGCCCGGGACCTGCACGACATCCTCGGCCACTCGCTGACGGTGATCACGGTCAAGGCCGAGCTGGCGAACCGACTGGTCGACGTGGATCCGGTGCGGGCCCGGGCCGAGATCGCGGACCTCGAGCGGCTCAGCCGGGACGCGCTGGCCGACGTACGCCGTGCGGTGGAGGGCTTCCGCGACCTGTCCCTGGCCGGCGAGCTGGTCCGGGCCCGGGAGGCCCTCACCGCAGCCGGCATCGAGCCCGACCTGCCGGGAACCACCGACGACGTGCCCAGCGAGCTGCGCGAGCTGTTCGCCTGGACGGTCCGGGAGGGCGTCACCAACGTGGTCCGGCACAGCGGCGCCACGACGTGCCGGGTGCGGTTCGCGGGGGCGACGGTGGAGATCACTGACGACGGCCGCGGTCACTGTGCCGACGCATCCTCCGGGGGTCACGGGCTGGCCGGTCTGCGCGAGCGGGCCACCGCGGCCGGCGCGGTCCTGGTCACCCGCTCCGTCGAGCCGCGCGGCTTCGCGCTGTCGGTGGCGGCGCGGTGAGCAAGCCGGCGCCCGCGTCCGGGTCGGCGCCGATCCGGCTCCTGCTCGCCGACGACCAGGCGCTCGTCCGCGGAGCGCTCGCCGCCCTGCTCGACCTCGAGCCGGACCTGTCGGTCGTCGCGGAGGTGGCCAGCGGCGACGCGGTCGTCGCGGCGGCTCGGGAGCATCGGCCCGACGTCGCGCTGCTCGACGTGGAGATGCCTGGCCTCGACGGGATCGAGGCCACCCGTGCGCTCAAGCAGGCGCTGCCGGGGACGCGCGTGCTGATCGTGACGACCTTCGGCAGGCCCGGCTACCTGCGTCGCGCGCTGCAGGCCGGCGCGGACGGGTTCGTCGTCAAGGACACGCCTGCCCGACAGCTCGCGGACGCCGTACGCCGCGTGCGCGCCGGCCTCCGCGTGGTCGACCCCGTGCTGGCCGCCGACAGCCTGGTGGCCGGTGACAGCCCGCTGACCGCGCGGGAGACCGACGTGCTCCGCGCTGCCCGCGACGGGGCACCGGTCGCCGCCGTCGCCGGACGGCTGCACCTGTCCGAGGGCACGGTCCGCAACCACCTGTCCGCGGCCATCGGCAAGACCGGCTCCGGCAACCGCGCCGAGGCGTGCCTGGTCGCGGACCGCAACGGCTGGCTCTGACCTACGCCGGTCGAGCCTGTCGAGACCCCCGCTGCGACGCGCTCCAGGGGCGCGGTCCCACCCGCCGCCACCGCCGCTCGTGCGGCGCCGGCCCAGCGCGGCCACAGCGACCACCGTCCCACGTTGTCAAGATCGAACGAACATCCGATTCTGGTCTGGACCAATCTCGAGAACTGTCGGTGGTGACTGGGATCGTCGTCGTCATGACCGAGCTCCAGCCGCCGCCACCGGGCGGCCCCGCCCAGATCGTCGCAGGGGTGTGCGGAGTTGTCAGCGAGCTGGGTCAGACCCTGTGGGCGGCCCGACCGCCCGAGGAACTGGTCGAGACCGTCGTGGTGCTGGAGCGGTTGCGGTCGGTGGTCGACGCGGTGCAGCTGCAGGTGGTCGCGGAGCTGGACGCGACCGACGGGGCGCGGTGCGACCAGTGGGCGTCGGTCAAGGACTTCGTCACGGCAGTCGGTGGTGGTCGCAAGGGTGACGGGCCGCGGGCGGTGTGGCTGGCCCGTGCGGTGACCGGGGACCGGGTCGCCACCGGCCGCGCGCTCGCGGAGGGCCGGGTCTCGCGGGTCCAGGCCGAGGTGGTGGTCCGCGCGGTGGACCGGTTGCCGGTGAACCCCGCTCTGCGCGACGCCGCCGAACAGCTGCTGCTGACCGAGGCGGTGACCCGGGACGCCACCGAGCTGCGGAAGGTCGCAGCGACGGTGCTGGAACGGTTGGATCCCGACGGTGCCGAGCGGCGTGATGAGCGGGCGTTGGACCGTCTGGAGCGGGCCGCGCACCTGGGTCGGTTCTTCTCGATCAGCGAGGACGGGATCGGTGGGGTCCGGGTCCGTGGCCGGGGAACCGTGGAGGACGCCGCGCAGTTGAAGGCGGTGCTGATGCCACTGGCCGCACCCCAGCCGGCCTCCCAGCCGGGGGCGTGTGGTGGTGACCCGGGCCGGTCGGCCGGTGACTGCGGTGTCGCTTCGTGTGCCCATGACGGGCGGGACCCGCGTGAGCACGGCACCCGGATGTGGGACGCGCTGATCGAGGCGTCCCGGCTGCTGGCCGGCACCACGGTGCTGCCGACCAGCCACGGTGCCCGGCCCCGCGTCGCGGTCACCATCGACCACCAGACGTTGGTCACCGGTGCCGGCACCGGGCTGCTGGAGACCGGGGAGACCCTGTCCGCCTCCGCGGTCCGTCGGCTGGCGTGCGACGCCGACGTGCTGCCGCTGGTGCTGGGGTCCCGCTCCCAGGTCCTCGACGTCGGCCGGACCCGCCGGCTGGTCACCCTCGGGCTGTGGCTGGCGCTCCTGGCCCGGGACCGGACGTGTGCGTTCCCCGGCTGCGGCCGCCCACCGATCGCCTGCGACGCCCACCACATCGTGCACTGGGCCGACGGCGGCCCCACCAGCCTGGACAACCTGGTGCTGCTGTGCCGGACCCACCACACCGTCATCCACACCACCGGCTGGCAGGTCCGCCTCGACAACACCGACCGACACCCCGAGTTCCTGCCACCCGCCCGCCTGGATCCCCATCGGCGCCCGATCCGACACCGCGAGCTGCGGACCACCACCCCCCTACGGACATGACCAGCGGACGACTCCGCCTGGGCGGTGGGGCGGTGGCGGTGGCGGTGACGGTGTCGGCGGGCGTCCACAAGTCGGGCGTAGGGGCTGAACCGGGTCACCTCGTAGCTCAGCGGGCAGACGCCCTTGCCCTCAACCGGGACATCTCGACCTGGCAGACGAACCTCTGTCCGGGTCAGTGCAAGCCACGGATCAGGCGTTCGGTGTAGGTGGCGAACTTCTCCGCGTCGCCGGGCGCCCAGGTGCCGTCGAGTGCCTCGTAGGTGATGTGCTGGTAGTTCCACCGATCGGGCATGTTCTTCGCGCCGCCTTCGAACATGGACATCACGAAGGTGTGCTTGAACGGCGAGTGCCTGCGGATGTCGAGCAGGGTCGGGGTCGAGAGCTCGGGTGGGGTGCCGGCGAAGACGCCATCCCCGATCCGGAACACCCAGATCGGCAGTGCGGCTGTGCCGTTGACGGTGAACGCGTGCGTCTTCGTCGGCGTCGCCTCCTGGCCCCTCGTGGTCGCGACGGTGTCCAGGGTCAGCGTCTTCTGCACCAGCTCCAGGTCAGCAGTCGCGCGGGTGGTGATGCTCTCCGCGACACGGACGATCTCGGTGCCGAGGCGCTCACCCTGCACCTTGAGCAGGGTCCACCCGGCGCTCCCGGCGTCTTCGGTGGAGGTCGTGAGGGTCTTGTCGATCAGGGTGTGCAGCGAGCGGAAGGCTGGCTGCTGGTCGCCTGTGGCACCGGCGAGGAAGGGGGCCACGACGCCGCTGTAGGCGTTCTCCACCCACGTGGAGGCGGCGCCGGCGAGGTCCGCAGAGACCTCGAACGGGAGGTCGCTGTTCCCGCTGCTCTCGGACTCCATCATCACCGAGGACTGCACGCTGTAGTTCGTGAGGATCGCGATCGGTGTCCCGCTCGCGTCGTCGAACCGAGCGACCTCGACCGTCTTGTCCGACGGGCCGTGCTCGTTGGGCCCGAGGTAGTAGCCGTCCTTGGTCAGCAGGTTGCGATTCACGTTGACGTCGGCGCGGCCGGTGCCGTAGCCCACGCGCGCTCTCGTGAGTCCGCCCACGGCCGCGGTGATGGCGGTCCTGGCCGCCGCGATGATGTTCGAGACCCACGCGTCAGACGCCTGCCCGGGGTTCACATGAGGACTCGAGAAGTTGTGGGTGACTGTCACGACGACGTCGGCTGCTGGCACGCCGCTGACGGCGGTGACGGCGCTGCGGACGCCGGCGATCGCG
>Ga0210040_10011178_pt1 | contig 10197 bp, 9 predicted proteins | sample CryGeyCG12114_NA_FD_185462 | JGI IMG/M metagenome (GOLD analysis project Ga0210040, IMG submission 185462) | Groundwater microbial communities from aquifer - Crystal Geyser CG19_WC_8/21/14_NA (SPAdes) (version 2) | ecosystem: Environmental > Aquatic > Deep subsurface > Groundwater | place: USA...
GCGAATACGAGTTCGACGTGACGCCTGACCAGACCATTCTGGATGCCGCCCTCGACCTGGACATCGACCTGCCCTACTCCTGCCAGGCGGGCTTATGCACGGCCTGCCGCGGGAAGTGCCTGACTGGCAAAGTGCACCTGGACGAGCGCGAGGGCCTTTCCGATTCCGAAATGAAGCAAGGCTACGTGCTGATCTGCGTAGGCCACCCCCTGACGAGCGACGTCGTGATTGAGCTTGACTAACCAAGATGCCAGCCAGAGGAGTAACGTTCTCTTGGCTTCTTATCTAGCCCTTGTACGCTATGCAAACAACCGATTGGCTTGCCACGGCCCAGCGCCTGCAAGCGCTGGCGCAAACTGGTTTGGAGTACACCACCAATCCGTTCGACATAGAGCGTTACGAGGAAATGCGCGCCATCAGCGTGCGCATGGTGCAGGCGCTGGCCGCGGAACCACTGGCCCTGGATAAAATCACCAACCTGTTTGCGGGCGAAACCGGCTACCAAACGCCCAAAGTAGACGTGCGGGTCGTCTTGTTTCGGGGCACCCAGGAAGTGCTGATGGTGCAGGAAAAAATGGATGGCAACCGCTGGACGCTGCCCGGCGGCTGGGCCGACGTGGGCCTGACGCCGTTCGAAGTAGCCGAGAAAGAGGCCGTCGAAGAAACGGGCTTGCAGGTGCGCGCCGTGCGGCTGCTGGCGCTTTTTGATAAAAAAGTACACCCGCATCCGCCGCAGCCCTGGTACATCTACAAGTGCTTTGTTCTGTGTGAGATAGTAGGGGGTGAATTGCTGGCTACCACTACCGAAACCAGCGGGGTGCGGTGGGTGCAGGAAACTGAAATTCCGGATTTGGCCTTATCGGTTGATCGTAATACCGCTTCGCAGCTGGCGACGCTGTTTGAGTTTGCCCGTCAGCCCGATAAACCTACGCTCTGCGATTAGCTGGGTAGGGCGCGATATTTTCCTTATTTTGCCTGACCGCAGCCGCCTTCGCGCTGCACTACCTAGCACCCTCTCTGTTCGCATGAATATGGATTCCGCTCTCGTTTCTCCGGCCGATTTGGCCACCGATATGCAGCGCCCGATACGCCGCTTTTTACCCGAAACATTTGTTGTAACTGATTGGGCTTCCTTGGAGTCCTACTTCGTAGAACTGCGCGACCGGGCCATTCACTCGGCGGCTGAGCTGGAAAACTGGCTGCTCGACCGCTCGGAATTGGAGTCGGTGCTCAGTGAGGATTTGGCGTGGCGCTATATCCGCATGACCTGCGATACGCAGGATCAGGGCCATTCCCAGGCGTTCCAATTTTTCGTCAATGAAGTGGAGCCGCTGGTGGCGCCCTACGACCACGCCCTGAACGAGAAGATGATGGCCTCGCCCTACCTGGCTGCCCTCGACCCGGCTCGCTACCGGGTATTTGTGCGGTCGGTGCGGCAGGCGTTGGACATCTACCGGGCCGAGAATATTCCGCTCAAAACCGAAATCAGCACCAAGCAGCAGCAGTACGCGGCCACGGTAGGCGCCATGGCGGTGACCCTGGATGGCGAGGAAATGACCCTGCCCCGCGCTGCCGACCGCCTCAAAAACACGGACCGCACCGTGCGCGAAACCGCCTACCGCGCCATTCAGGAGCGGCGCGTGCAGGATGCCCAGCCGCTCGACAAGCTCTTTACCGAGCTAGTGACGCTGCGCCACCAGGTAGCCCTGAACGCCGGCTTTGCCAACTTCCGCGACTACATGTTTGCGGCGCTGGGCCGTTTCGACTACACCCCGCAGGACTGCTTCGACTTTCACCGTGCCATTCGTGAAACGGTGGTGCCGCTGATTGATGACCTCGACCTAGAGCGGCGGCAGGACCTGGCCCTACCCGAACTGCGCCCCTGGGACCTCGACGTGGACGTGTCGGGCAAGGTACCGCTGCGGCCGTTCGACACGGGTGCCGAGCTGTTGGAAAAGACGATTACCGTGTTTCAGCGCCTCGACCCCTTCCTTGGTGACTGCCTGCGCACCATGCGCCAGATGGGCCAGCTCGATTTGGAGTCGCGCAAGGGCAAGGCGCCCGGCGGCTACAACTACCCGCTCGACGAAACCGGCGTGCCGTTCATCTTCATGAATGCCACCAGCTCCCTGCGCGACGTGGTGACGATGCTGCACGAAGGTGGCCACGCAGTGCACTCCTTCCTCACGCGCCGCCTACCCCTCTCGGCCGATAAGCACCCGCCGTCCGAGGTGGCCGAGTTGGCTTCCATGAGCATGGAGCTGATGAGCATGGACTACTGGGACGAGTTCTTCGACAACCCCGACGAGCTGCGCCGGGCCAAGAAGACCCATCTCGAAGGCGTGCTCGAAACCTTCCCGTGGGTAGCCACCATCGACAAGTTTCAGCACTGGATTTACGAAAATCCGCAGCATACTGAGGAGGAACGCCACCAGCGCTGGACGGAGGTGTTTGACGAATTCAACCAACGTACCGTGAGCTGGGAGGGATTGGAGAGCTACAAGCCCTACCTCTGGCAGAAGCAGCTGCACCTCTACGAAGTGCCCTTCTACTACATTGAGTACGCTATGGCGCAGTTAGGGGCCATTGCCGTGTGGCGCAATTTCCGCCAGGACCAGCAGGCTGGCCTGGAGGCATACAAGCGTGCTCTGGCTCTGGGCTACACCGCCCCCATCGGCGACATCTACGCCGCCGCCGGCATTCGTTTCGACTTCTCAACCAGTTACTTACGCACCCTGGCCGACTTCGTGCGCGAGGAAATGGCGAAGCTGTAGAAATGTTGAATGGGGAGTTTTAAATGTTGAACGACATTCAATATTTAAAACTCCCCATTCAACATTTTCGGGTTATTCCATAATTGTAAACAGCGGTAGGGGTTGCAGCTTGGCGTATTTTCCGCCCAGCGAGGTGAGTCCTTCCTGGTGCTGCTGCAAATATTCGTTGAAGTGCTTGGCCGCTTCGTCGTAGCGCAGGCGGTAGGCAATTACCTGGTTGTCAGATTCCTGAATGGTTTGGGCCATTGTTTCGATGGCGGGAGTAGGGGCGCCGGTGGCGGGTAGGGCCAGGGCGTATACCACGTGCAGCAACGAGTCCTGGGCCGCATCGTAGGCGTCGATGCGGTCGGAGGCCGCCATCGACTGCTGACTGTAGCGCAGGCGGGGTAGGCGGTTGTTGGCTTGCTCAAGCTGGGTGAGTTGGGCACGGTCGGCGCCGGGCTGCTCCTCTAGGGCTTTCAGCAGTTGCGAGGTGGTCTTTATTTTGGCGTCGTCGCTGGCAATCATTCCCTCCCAATGTCCATTCACGGTGTCGCGCAACACGTCGAGCTGGGCGCGGGCGGCCGTGGGCGAGGTTGGGTCGATGGTTTTGGGGGTGCGGTTGCACGCTCCCAGGCCGATCATAAACACCAGTAGAGCGAGGGGCAGAATTTTTTTAATCACGGTGAGAATAAGGTAAAGTAGAAGGGCTACTGCTAACGACGCAAAATGCGGGAGCGTACCTAACGATTGGTAAAAATAGTACCAACTCTGACGTAGCGCGAACTTTGTTGATCACGCATCGTTGCCAGAGTGGTTGCTACGCCTACCACGATAATCGTGCAGAAGTCAATCGCAGCCGGCGCGCTGCGCCGTTCGCGCGCCGGTTCTTGCTACCTTTGCCCGTCACTACAGCACGCCCCCATTGCCCATGAGCACCGTCACGCCCCTCGATAAAGTAGGCGAATTTGGTCTGATTCGCCGTATTCAACAGACCGTTACGCTTCGCCAGGAAAGCACTACTCTCGGCATCGGCGACGACGCCGCCATCCTGACGCCCGCCGCCGACCACGACCTAGTGATCAGCACCGATTTGCTGGTGGAAGGCGTGCACTTTGACCTCACGTTTGCGCCCCTGAAACACGTGGGCTACAAGGCCGTGGCCGTAAACGTGTCGGACATTGCCGCCATGAACGCCACCCCGACGCAGCTGGTGGTCGCTATTGCCGTGGGGTCGCGCTACTCCGTGGAGGCCATTGAGGAACTGTATGAAGGTATGCGCCTGGCCTGCGAAGCCTACAAAGTAGACCTGGTAGGCGGCGACACAACCGCGAGTAGGGGTGGGCTCACCATCAGCATCACGGCCCTGGGTCAGGTGCCACGCGGGCAGGCGGTGCGCCGCAGCGGCGCCCAGTCCACCGACCTGCTCTGCGTGACCGGCGACCTAGGCGGGGCCTTCCTGGGCTTGCAGGTGCTGGAACGCGAGAAGCAAGCCTTCCTCGCCGACCCCGACATGCAGCCCGAACTCGGCAACTATAGCTACGTGTTGCAGCGCCAGTTGCGCCCCGAGGCCCGCATGGATGTTATTCACGAGCTGCGTGAACTGGGCGTGACGCCCACTAGCCTGATTGATATTTCCGATGGCCTGGCCTCCGAAACGCTGCATCTATGCGAGGCCAGCGGGGTAGGGGCCCGCATCTTCACCGAGAACCTACCCATCGCCAACCCCACGCTGGAAGTCGCCAACGAGTTCAACCTCGACCCCATCATGTGCGCCCTCAACGGTGGCGAGGACTACGAACTGCTCTTTACCGTGCCCCTCGCGGACCACGACAAGCTCAAGCGTCACCCCGACATCACCATCATCGGCCACATGGTGCCCGCCAGCGAAGGCGCCAACCTGATTACTAGAGCGGGTCAACCCGTGCCGCTGCAAGCGCAGGGCTGGAATCATTTCAATTAAAAATTGAGAATTAAAAATTAAAAGTTGTTCAACATGCCATGCGGGCTCATCAAACGACTTTTAATTCTCAATTTTTAATTGATTTCAGTCTTCCGGGTAGGGCACGTACACGAAATTTGTGAACTCTTCGTCCAGCACAAATAAGCAGCAAAACTCGTCGGGGTCTTTCCAGGTTTGCTGGAAATCTTCGATTCTCTCGGCGTCGATGACGCGCTGCTGCACCAGCAGCTCCAGATAGCTGGCAAACACGTGCCACTCCAGGTCCAGCTCGTCGGCATTTACGAGTAGGCCACCCAGGGACACCTCCTGCCGGGCGAAGACGAAGATGGGATACTTGGAAATATCGCGCTTCCGAATTTGGGCCGAAGCCTCCAGCAGCGTATCAGAAACGGTAGCGAAATCCTTGGTAATAGTGCCGAGGTATTTGCCGTTCAGTTCGGGGTCGTTGGTGTAATCCATGACGAAGTGTTAGGCGATGATGCCCTTTTTCTTGAGTATGAGCAGCGTTAGGCCGATAAATACGCCCGCGCCAATGGCGGCATAACCGCCGTATTTGTCTTGGTTGCCGCGAATGAAGTACGGCTTCCCATCCTTGTCAATGAATTGGACTAATCGGTTTGCCTTTTCATCATCGGCGGCATTCGTATGTTCTTCGTCGTAATACACGGTGACAATATCACCGGCTTTCAACGCATCAACCTTTTCCAAAGCCGGACTAAAATCGCCCAGATCATGGCCGATAAATAACTCGAATACTTTCGGATACTTACCTACCTGAACATAGCGGTTTTTTTCCTCGTGCTGGTTGGAAGCACCGGGAAACGTGCGGCCAATAGAAATTATCTGAGCCGTAATGCTATTGAACGAATGCTTTTGTGTCTGCCCCTGCGTCAACATGACGATGCCGAACACGATAATTGCGGCCACGCCAAACATGGATTTGATAAAAATACGGATTGGTTGCTTGTTCTGGGTAGGAGGCATAGGTAGGAAGTCAGATGCTGTGTGGCGACCTGGTAGGCTGAGGCTTTGAGTAGGGCATCAAAAACGGTAGCAAGGCTGCTGAGTATTTGACGCTTAACCTGAGATATTGGCGAAGACCGTTTACATTTCAGTAAAATCGATTTCAAAATCGTTACTTCCCTTTACTCGCATCAACTCTGACCCTTTAGGGAGATGTAAGTAGGGAATAGCTGAGTCATAATTGGCAATTGTATTTACGTTGTAGTACATAAGGTTTTCAGCAGTATCAGCGTAATCCTGCGTTTCCGTGCCAGAGAAGAAGCGCCAGCCACTATCCGGCTCTGTATCAGGCTCCTCTCGATACATAAAACCAACTGGCAGCCCTTCAACCGTAATTTTGTCTGAAGCAATACAGCTGCCCATAGCTTCGACAAGCTGTTTAATTTGATGTGACTTAAGTTTAAAGGATTTCATTATCGTTGAATTAAATCCCAAAACTACCGCAGCTTCAGCAGCACCACGTTCTCCACGTGGTGGGTATGCGGGAACATATCCACCGGCTGCACGCGCGTCACTTGGTAGGCCTCGTCCAGCAGCTCCAGGTCGCGGGCCTGGGTGGCGGGGTTGCAGCTGACGTACACGATGCGGGGGGCGCGCATTTCCAGGAGGCGCTGCACCACGTCGGGGTGCATGCCGGCCCGGGGCGGGTCGGTGATGACAACGTCGGGGCGGCCGTGCTTTTCGATGAACTCGGCGTTGAGCACGTCCTTCATGTCGCCGGCGTAGAACTCGGTGTTGGTGGTGCCGTTGATTTCGGAGTTGAGGTAGGCATCCTGCACCGCCGACTCCACGTACTCCACGCCCACCACATGCCGGGCCTGGCGGGCCACAAAGTTGGCGATGGTGCCGGCGCCGGTGTAGAGGTCATATACCAGTTCCGAGCCGGTCAGTTGGGCAAACTCGCGGGTTACTTTGTACAGATTGTAGGCGCCTTCGGAGTTGGTCTGGTAGAACGACTTCGGCCCTACCCGGAAGCGCAGGCCTTCCATGGCCTCGTGAATGTGCGGCTCGCCCTTGTAGCAGACCACCTCCAGATCGTGGAAGGTTTCGTTGCCTTTGCTGTTGAGGACGTAGTTGAGCGAGGTAATCTGCGGGAACTGCGCGTGCAGGAAATCCAGCAGCGGCAGCAGCGCTTCGTGAGCGTGGTAGCACTGCAAAATCACCATCAGGTCGCCGGTGTTGGCCGTTCGGATGATGAGGTTACGCAGGAAGCCCTCCTGGGTCACGAGGTTGTTGAAGGGTAGGTCGTGGTCGTGGGCGTAGTCGCGCACCGCCAGCCGGATCTGGTTGCTGGGGTCGGGCTGAAGCCAGCAGTGGTGCACGTCCAGAATCTTGTCGAAACGGGCGGGCGTGTGAAAGCCCAGTACGCGCCGGTCGTAGTCCTGGCCGCTGGCAATCTGCTCATTGGTCAGCCAGCCATTGTGGCTGAAGGTAAATTCGAGCTTGTTGCGGTAGTAGGTCTGGGCCGGGGAGGGTAGGATAGGCTGAATCTCGGGAAGGGCCACCTTTCCGATACGTTGGAGGGTATCGGCTACCTGCTGGTGCTTGAAACGGAGCTGGGTTTCGTAGCCCAAATGCTGCCACTTGCAGCCTCCACAGGTGCCGAAATGCTCGCAAAATGGCTGCACGCGCAGCTCAGAGTATTTGTGGAACTTCGTAGGCACGGCCTCCAAGAAGTTCTTTTTAGCTTTGATCACGCGCAGGTCTACCACGTCGCCGGGGGCCACCTGGGTCACAAAGATGACCAGATTGTCGCGGCGTACCAGGCACTTGCCCTCGGCCACCATGTCGGTAATTTCGACTTCGCGGAGTAGCTCCGCCGGAATGTTCTTTACTGATTTCCTCACAGCCGCAAAGATAAACCCGCTCACGGATTTGAGCGGATTTTCCGGATTAATCGGCTTTGGTGGAAGGTGCGGGGTAGGCCAGTGCCTGTTGCAGAATAATTGAAACAGGTAGGGCAGTAGGCAGAGGACACATATGATGCGCTACTCTTTTTGCCAGCAGTGCAGCATGATATCCTGCGAATGCGCCAACCGCGGAAAAGCCAGCCGAATGCAGTAGGCGAAATCCTGTTGTTCAAATGCTTGCAGACAAGCCACAAACTGCGCGCTTTCGGAAGTGCCAATAGGGTAGTGATATTCAATGATATACTGCCGGAAGCGGCCTAGTAACCCCGTCTGGCTGAGGTCGGCCAGGATGGCGGCCTCCGCGCCTTCCACGTCCAGCTTGAGCAGGTCAAATGTGGGTAGGGCACCCAGGTAGTCGGCGAGGCGGCGGGCGAGGACGCGTACGGTATGCACCCCCGTGGCGTGCGGATGCAGCGAGCCCGTGAGGCTGGCCCCGTCGGCTCCGTAGTAGAAGGGCAACTCGCCGGCTGTGGAGGCCAGCGCCACGTTGTGCAACTCCACATCGCACAGGTTATTGGCCGCTACGTTGCGCGTCAGGAGCCGGAACGCTTCCGGACTTGGCTCGAATGCCAGAATGCGCGCCGCCGGAAACTGTTTCTTGAAGTAGACCACGGCCATGCCAATGTTCGCCCCGGCATCCACAATACAGGGGCTAGGCGTACCAGGGGTGAAGGCGTACGGCTCGACAAGAAATAGTTCTTTAAACAGGCGCAGCAGCAACTCGTAGCTGCTGCCCTCCACCACAAAGCCAAACAGTCGTTGCTGATAAATGCCGTTGCGGGGCCGCCACGCAAATGTCGTTTTCAGCCAGAGGGCCACCAGAATACGCAGCACCTCCAGCTGCTCCTGGCCCCGGTAGCGGCTGCGGTAGGCCACAAAAGCCAATCGCAGTAAATAAAAAGGCGACTTGAGCAGAGTGAGCAGCATAGCAACGGGTAGGTCCGCAAAGAAACGAAGACGGAAGAACTTTGCGTCTGCGCCGCCCAAGGAGGTGCCAACGGTCCGGCCCTACTTCTCGCGTCAGCAACGATAGTGGTACTACGACTGAAAAAAGTCGTAGTACCACGCCCTGCTACTTCCAATCGTCCACAAAATCCGTGTAATCCGAAAAATCTGCCCCAATCCGTGAGCAGGCGCTACTTCACAATCTCGAACCAGCCTTTGTACTGGGTGCCGTTGGCGAGTTTGAAGAGGTAGTAGTGCGTGCCGGGGCCGGTTTTCTCGCCGCTCCAGGTGTTGCGGTAGTCGTTGGCGGCGTACACTTCCTTGCCCCAGCGGTCGAAGATGGTGAGCGAGTTGCCGGGGTAGAGCGCCACGTTGTCGATGAAGAACACGTCGTTCAGGCCGTCGCCGTTGGGGGTGATGATGTTGTAGAGCAGCAGCTTATTCGTGAACTCCACGCAGGCGTCGTTGGAGTAGGACGCCAGCGCGCCGGCTCCGATGGCCTTCACCCGAAAGCACTGGTTAAAACCCGCCATACTGGTGGTGAGGGCAGTTTGCAGCGTAGCGCCGGGCACCGTGGCCACCAAGGTAGCCGTGCCTTGGTCGGCTACCCGGTACACCTCGTACTGCTGCACGGCAAAGCCCTGGTAGGCGCTCCACTGTACTTTTACGCTACCCTCGCTGCGGCCCCCGGCGGCTTCCGTAGCCAGGGCCGTAGTGTGCATGATGGTGTGAGCCGGGCTCAGTAGCTCCGTGCCGCAGGCGTTGATCAGCGAGAGACGGTATTCGTAGGCCTGCGCATCGGTGTCGCCGGTGGCGTCGGTGTAGGCAGTGGCCGTGTTGGCCGCGTCGCCCACGCGCACGAAGACGTCGGCACTGCCGGCCGTGCGGCGCTGCACCACCACACGCTGGGCGTCATTGGCGTTGTTGGGCGCCTGAAAGGTGAGTTGCACTTGGTGGTCGTCGGTCAGGCTCACGCTGGCCACTTGCAAGCCAATCGTCACGTTGTCGGGGTGCACGGGCAGCGTATTGGCTGGGCCGGCGCAGCCATTCTGCGAGGTTTCGACTACCTGCACCGTCTTAGTCGTCGCGTCGGCCCCGAAGCTGACGGTAATGCTACCCGTGCCCTGCCCCGCCGTGATGGTGCCGCCTACTACCGTCCACTGGTAAGTAGAGCCCGCCAACCCCGCCAGGGAGTAGCGCAGCCCAGTCAGGCTCTCGGGACACACCCGCGCCGGGCCAGTAATGGCTACCGTCGCCGGAAGCGGATCAACCACCAGCTGCCGCGTGTACAAAGGCCCGGCGCAGGCGCTGGTTTCCTGCGCCGATAGGGTGTAGGTGCCTACTGCCGGCGTCGGGAAGGAAGTCGTGTTGCCGGTCGCCGTGAGCGTGGTGGTTTGCCGGGTCGTGTTGTTGAGGAGGGTGAACTGGTAGGTAGAAGTAGCAAAGCCGGCTAGCACGAAGCTCAGCGGCCCGCTACCCGCGCACACCCGGTCGGGACCGTTGATGGTCAGATTGGTAGCCGGCGCCGGCACTACGTCCACCCGCAGCGTATCGCTAGTGCCCAGGCAGCGCACCGCGCCGGCCGGACTACTGGTTTCCGTCA
>Ga0210040_10011179_pt1 | contig 10197 bp, 6 predicted proteins | sample CryGeyCG12114_NA_FD_185462 | JGI IMG/M metagenome (GOLD analysis project Ga0210040, IMG submission 185462) | Groundwater microbial communities from aquifer - Crystal Geyser CG19_WC_8/21/14_NA (SPAdes) (version 2) | ecosystem: Environmental > Aquatic > Deep subsurface > Groundwater | place: USA...
GGATTATAAAGTGACAAGAAAAGCCAACAGGTCAGAAATCAAAAATTGGAATAAATATAAAATTTTTTAAATGTATTTCATTTATTATATTAAAAATTATCTCATAATAATCTTTTAATATAATAAGTAGTCAGTAAAATTAAAAAGTGGACTATCAACTGAAGGCGGTTTGTCACTTATACCAAGCGTACATTAACCAGTAAATTTTAAAACTGGTAAAAAATGTAATGGGTATAACAATCTGACAAAATCATTTTAAAGAATTTTATGTAACTGACATAAATAAATTTGTTGAACAAACCGATAAAATAAAGCAATTTTTCTACTTCCAGCATAAATAATCCTCATTCGCAGGCATATACTATAATACTATTATTTTTCCAATACTTATGCTTCCGTTTTTTTTAGTTATATAATATACGTATATACCGGGTGAGAGGTTAGTTGTTTGTATGTATTCATGTACAGATTGTATTTGCTTTTCCAATACTAATTTTCCTGCTGCATCAAAAAGTTTCAGAACTTCTTCTTCAGGTATTGGCGTGTAAATTTCTATGTTTTGGTGTCTTTTAGCAGGAACCGGAAAAACAAGGTAATTTTCTGGTTTGTTGTAATACACGGGAATTTTATCAGAATAAATGATTTTGCCACTACTTAAAATAATTTTAGCACGAAAAACTGTAATTCCTTTAAATAAAGGCTGATAAGTATAGGTGTAACTTAAAGTATTACTTATTGCTATAGTACCTGTATTTTCAAAACCTGTCGAAGAGAGTTTTTGAAGATAAATAGAATCTATTTTGTATAAAGTGCCCAAAAGCAGGGTAATTGTTGCTATATTATCATGCGTATCTGCATAAAAAGAATTTATATAACAACCTGCATTTTGGGCAGTATAATCAAAACCATAACTTTTTACTCCGATGGTTTCATCAATTAATACAGGAGCAACAGCTAAATAATGACTCTTTAGATTATTGATATTAATAGTAAGCGTAGTATCATTTGTTGTAATCAATGAATCCATATATTTTTCACCTAACTGAAAAATTTGGTATTGATTGATGCTTTTAAGTTTATTCCAATAAATAAAAAGAGAATCTCCACAAAAAAAACCGGTTGTTGGTTGGGCGAGAGTAGTTATTAAAAAAGTATCAGAGTAATAAAAGTGGTCTCCTGCTTTAACCCTCAGCATTGCTTTTGAAATAGTGTCAGGAGTATTCCAATATAAGTATTTTTTTGACAGATCTGCATTTTGTTGAATTTCGCGCCACGAGTTAAAAGGTGCAAGAGCATATTCTATTGTTCCGTTTCCTGGCACATTAGTTTCCCATCTTACAATTTCTTTGCTATTACTTTGTGCAAAGTCCACAGTTGTAAACCTGCTCCATTTAAAGTTTGAAGTGTCTGATTGATAAGCAATATAAAACTTCTGTGAAGCCGAAGTGACCTTAAAACCCTCCACTTTAAACTGATAAATACCAGCAGTAGGATTACTTATGGTAATCTGTTCCTCATTGTTAAGACTGTCTCTTTTTCTTACAGCATTTTTAAATAAAGAATCATAATTTGCAAAACTGCTAAGAACCCAGGGATGCCAGTTTTCTCCTGTGTTTAGATTGGTAACTCTCAGATCAAGATCATTTACAAGTGCAGTCGGAGCATTAGCCAACGCAGTGGTATCATTCCAGGCAAGGCTTACTTTCAGTAGAGATATTCCTGGTGGAATTGTTATAGTAAACAATTGGCTGTCTCCATCTTTTACACTACCTGAAAAAAACCTTCCTGCTTCTATCGTTTCCAGTGCTTTTTCTGCATTAAGATTTCCAAATCCGGTAAAATAATCAGGGCCCGGGTTCGAGACATCATTTGCTGAATTAATAAGAACAGCTTTTGCCAGTGCTGAAGGCAAAGGAGTATTGCTGTTTTTAAGTTTAAATAATTGTTGCATTAAAACTGCTGCTCCCGAAACCAAAGCAGCAGCTTCAGAAGTTCCATTTTTTTGAAAAGCAGAAATATCTGGTTTTATTCTTCCATCATAGGCTGGTCCGCGTGAACTTAATGTAACCGGATTTCCAAATGTATCAGTGGCACCAACGGTAATAATATTTTTAGCCATTTTGAAATTTCCTGTAAGATTTGCAAAGCCGGAAATGCCGGCATAATAACCAGCTTCAGATGCCGTATTTCCTACGTTTCCTGAAGAAAATACATGGAGTAAAGAAAAATTGTCGTTAGTGTTTTTATCAAACGCAACTGCATTTAGTCCGTAATTATTGTCAATAACAGTTCCATACGAATGGTTTTGAACCGTAATTTTATTTTGAGTATAATATTCATTTTCATCCGGCAGAACATTTTCAAAGGAAGATGATGAAATATTAGCTGCTCTTGCCACTCCACGGGCATAATAAGCTGAGTTACCTGCACCTGCAATTATGGTAGCCATAAAATTAGCATGGTTAGTTATGTTAAGAGATGCAAGTGGAGAATTATCAAATCTGCCCTTTAAATCGATATCGGTCGTATCATAAAAATCTTCTTTTAATGATACGTGTATTTCCTCGCCATTAAGATTCGGGTAATTATTATGAACTGAATTTACAGTATTAGCAGACAGGTCAAAGCCAGGTATGCCAAGTTCCACAGCAGGCCTGGAAGCAACTACATCTATATGAATGACACGAACATCATCTAAAAAATAACTGGCTATTGTATTGTAATCAGTCTCAATAGAAACAAATCTTTGAAGTGGGTAGATGGCAGCTTTTAAAAAATGAGGATATACGACATCTTTTAAAAAACTTTGATCTGTAATCTCAATAGTATAGCGATAAAAAGCTTTTTTATTGGTTTTAGCATATTCTTCTGCTAATGGGGAAAGCTTCCAGAAATTATTTACCTCATAAACAAAAACAGCTTGCTTTTTTACATCAGAAAATAGTGATGAATTGCTTTTAATAATGAATGAGAAAGTTGAAAGTTTTCTCACTGCTACAAGTTCGCACCTTTTTTTAAACGAATCAGGTGTTGCTGCAGTAAACTGAACCATATAAAAAGCAGAATTATTTGCAGTGATACGGTTATGACTATATTTTTTTATAAAAGAAACTTCAGATGAAGATTGGGCAAACATATTATTATATAATAATAATATCAGAACGAAAAGCTTAATACTTTTGAGCATTAAAGAAATTATTATAAAAAAGAATCAAATTTAATTTGAAATCTGAATAAAAAATATATATTTGAAATACATTATTTTATAAAAAAAACCACTATTATGAAGGTAAATTCACTCATTCTATCTGCCTTAGCAGGCTTTTCTCTATTATCTGTCTCTTGTAAAAGAGAAAGTATCAGTCCTAAAAATGATATTACGCAGGAAGTTCTTCAAAAGATTGACGCACAAGGATTTAGTACAGAAAATGTGCGCAAAGTTGATAATGGTTATTTAGTTGAAGGTGATATAGTATTAACTGATCAGAATCTCAACGTTCAAAGTGTATCACCAAGTGTGGTGATTGCAAAGGCAGAGCAATATCGTACTACCAATATTGTTAAAGGTTTACCACGAACAATTACTATTTCTGTTAGTGGAACCTTATCAGGTCTGGCGGTTTGGTCTAATGCTACAAACGAATTTATAGCAAGATATAATGCTTTGGGATTACAAATTAAATTGGCTCGGGTAAGTAGTGGTGGTAATGTTGATATTGTTGGTTTTAATGAAGGTCCTTCGGGAGGTTACATCACTTTAGGTTCTTCAGGATTTCCAGATGCAGCAGGTAACCCATATCCGCAAATAAAAATGAACACAAATACCCAAGCTTATGGTTCAAACCCCAATCAAGGTTACATAACTTCTGTATTGCAGCATGAATTAGGGCATTGTATTGGTTTCCGTCACACAGATTATTTTAATCGTGCATTAAGTTGCGGAGGACATAAATCTAATGAAAAAGCAGGTTCAATCGGAGCGATTCAAATACCCGGAACTCCTTCAGGATTTGATAGCGAATCTTTTATGTTAGCTTGTTCTAACGGAACTGATCGTACTTTTAATGCTAATGATAAAATTGCATTGAATTATTTGTATTAATCGTTGTTTGCAGATTAAATATAAAAAATTGTAAAAGAACTGTCTCGAATATCTGAGGCAGTTTTTTTAATTAAAGACAACTTTATTTATAAGGTTTTAAAAAATGATAAAACAATAAACATTTAGAAGTGCAAGTTGATCTTAAAGGTTATTTTACTCTTTAAACCCGTAAGCAGTTAAAGTTGAAGAATACTAAATAAGTTTACAAAGAATTAGTTAAGTACTATTATAAATAGAATAAAGAGCATTATTTGAAATGCCAAGAATAGAAGTACAGCGAATAATTTAATTATAGATGAGTATTGTTTTTATTGTCAATAAAGCCTTTTTCCCTTTTAAATAAAAATAGTCCTGATTAGGAGTAATCAGGACTAAGAATATTAAAACCAGCTATTTAAGATAATTGACTAAGAAATTAAATATTTTTCATTGTATTTACTTTCATACCCATACCCATATCCATATCCAAAATCGCGTTTAAGGAACCCTCTTGGTTTTACTCCATTAAATACTATTACAATATTCTTTAATGGTTTAAATTTATTGTTTTCATCAAGTTTCTTAATAACCGTTTTTGGAGTATACATATGCTTAACAACATAAAACGTTAAGTCACAAAAATCTGATAATATATAAGCATCACTAACCGGGTTAACAGGTGATGTATCAATTAAAATAAAATCAAATTCTTCTTCTAAGTAGTTGAACAGACTACTAACTTTTCCATTTAAAAGAAGTTCGGTAGGATTAGCCTCGGTAGCGCCAGCAGGTATAATATATAAGTTGCTGTATTGTGTTTCTTCAATAATTTCTCCAGGCTCTATCTCTTGTTCTAAAAATTCTGCTATACCGACAGTACTTTTTAAATTAAACATTTTTGTAAACTGTGGATTACGTATATCCATGTCTAATAAAACTACTTTTTTACCTGAACGTGATAAGCTCAATGCAAGGTTGGCGCTTACTAAACTTTTTCCTTCGCCTGAAATACTTGATGTTATAAGAATTTTCTTTTTTGTATTTGTCTTGCTAAATAATCCTGCAGCGGCTCTTATTTGCCGGAATTGTTCTTGTATCAAACGATTATTTTGTCCTTTTAGAGGAACACCTTTTTTTTCTTTAAAATAGGATATTTCTCCAACAATAGGAATTTTTGTATAATCATCAATTTCTGAACGAAACATTATTTTTCCTGTAAATAATTCTTTAGATAGCACAACTCCTACACCAAACAACAATCCGAGAATGATTGATGCTAAATATATAATCGGTTTTTTAGGAGCTATCGGAGTCAGGCCGGTTTGTGCCATTGCTATAATCCTGCTGTTATCAACATCTGAGGCATAAGCTAATGCAGTTTCCTCTCTTTTTTGTAATAAAAAAGAGTAGACATTGTTTTTTACTGATTGCTCTCTGCTGACACTCAGCAGTTCTCTTTCTTTTTGTGGTATGGTTTGTAAAGCAGAATTAAAACCTGTATTTGTACTGCTAATATTTTTTAATCCTGCCTGCAGGTTTTGTTTCTGGTTTCTAATGTTTTCTAATATGCTCGGTCTTATCCTTTCTATCTGGTCAGTTATAGATACAAGAATTGGATTATTTTCTGCAGTGGTTTTTCTTAATCTTTCATAATCAAGTTCTAACTGATACAGCTGATCTAATAGTTTGTTAAGCACAGGGTCATTTACTCCTAAAGTTGAAGGTACAATTCCTGAAGAGTTATTCTTGCTGGTAACATATTTTTCAACCTGGTTTAAAACATCTAATTGTAAGGATACATCTGCCTGTTTTTGATCATTTTCGCCCACCTGCTGCAAATAAAGTTTTCCTTGCGTACTGAGGTCAACAATACCTTGATTGTTTTTATAGTTCTGTATTCTTTTTTCTACGTTATTAAGTTCATCTGTAACTTCACGGAGTCTTTCATCTACAAAAGCAATTGTATTTTTAGCAACTGTGTTTTTAGTTTCTATAATAGACTCCTGGTATTTTTGCATTAAAGTATTTAATACATCTTCACCTCTCTTTGGAACTTCATCATTCAAAACCAGGTTAGTAATACTTGATGTTTTAGTTGTAGCAGTAACAGTCAGATTATTAAGAAAATTATCAGTTATGTATCTTGGTTTTGCTAATGAAAAAAACAGATCTCTTTCAGCAGGAGATTTATAATTTCTGTTTTCGGTAAATTTTAAATTTCCAAAAGGAGTAGAAATAAACTGATTAATAGGATAATGGTTTGAGTCTATATTAACAGTTTTATTTTTAGCATCATAATTAAAATAAACTTCCGAAGTATCGTGTAAATTATCCGGATCATTGATGACGATGGAAATCGGGGAAGTGGTATAAGCAGAAGTTTTATATTTTTTGCCAAGCAAACCGGTTTCATAAACAGGAGCATATAAGCCTAATGTTTTAACTACTTCCTGCATTAGTTTTCTTGAATGAAGAATTTCTGTCTCATTTTCTACCAATGTGTTAGGAGCGAGTAAATCAATAGACTCTTCTATTTTATTTGTATTAGCTCCCTTCTTTGCATCATTAATTAGCATAGTTGAAACAGTCTCGTAAGTAGGAGTAGCATTATGAGCATACAGCCATCCTATTGCAAGAAATGTTATAACTAAGAATACAAATAGTGGCCAGTACGGCATAAATTTATAGCTGATATCTTCTAAAAAAGAAGATTCATAATTTTCATTGTTTTGTTTAGTATTCATTAAATTGTCTTTATAGCTTTAACCCTTTATATCTTTAGACTTATATACTTTTAGTTCCTTAACCTGTATACAACAAGCGTAAGTAAAGTTAATACACTAATTACTAAAGGAATCACACTCCTGGCTTCAGAAGAATTGAATGATTTTGCCCTGTTTGGTTCAGCATACACAATATCATTGGATTTAAGGTAATAATAAGGCGAACTGAAAATATCACCCGAATTTAAATCTATTCTTTTTAGTAATCGCTTACCTTTTTCTTCTCTTATAAGCAAAACCTTATCGCGGCGGGCAAATACAGTGAGATCACCAGCCATCCCTATTGCTTCAAGAAGAGATATTTTTTCATTAGGAACAGGAACTACCATAGGATGTGCTACTTCTCCTAGTACGGTAACACGAAAATTAAGAAAATTAATTGATACGATAGGGTCAATTAACAGTTTTTTATCTTCAAGTGTTTTACGCAGAAATTCTGTAAGCTCTGATTTGGTTAGCCCGCCTACTTGTATTTTACCAAGAACAGGAAATTGTATAGAGCCGTCCAGCTCCACTAAGTATCCTCCAAGGTTTCTACTGGTGGTAGATACTGTTGCAGGATTCGAATTACCCGCAGGATTATTAAAAATCTGAGAGGCCTCCGGATTTAAACTGCTTACAGTAATACTTAAAATATCATTAGGATTAATAATCTGTTGTAGCGCAGGTGCAGTATTATTATAAATACCTTCTGCCTGATTATTAAAATATACTGCTTTTTTTGCGTTTGAGCAGGAAGAGATAAAATTGCTAATAAAAATCAGGACTAAAAATAGTTTAATACTATTAAAAATGTAAGCCTTCATAAGAATATATAAGTTGTTAAAACAAGGTGCATTTGTAACATCGATAATTATAAAAAGAATTAGGATGTGTAATAGTTAAACGCGAAAATATTTCGTTTTATTTTAATCGGCAAGATTTTATTTAAATTTAAGATTTCGTAAAAGTGGCTATATTATTAAGCAAGTATTAGGACAGAAATTTAAATTTTAAAAATATTTGCATTAAAAATTGTGCAGTATAAAGATGATTGCTAATCCGAAAAAGTTGCACGTAGATAAATGTTATTCTGTTACCACCGATATTTCCTGTCTTACTTTTTTAAACAAATTTAAATTTGAAGTAAAAAAAGACGTAACCAAGGTTAATATTGAAAAGGAAGATTTTGATATATTTTTGTCTGTCGCACCTAAAGGTAATTTTTCATATTTTATTTCCTTTTTTGTACAGGCTTCTTTTTTATTAAGACAATAAATTTGTAATATCATTTTATAATTATCAGACAAGTCTGAAGGAAACTTTTTGCGGTTTGTATATAAAACAGGTATTCTGGGCTTCCCTGATTTATATTGTGTAGGAGATGTATAATTTCTTTTCATATATATCGAATTATATAAGATGTAATTTATGAAAATGTACACCTTGTTCAAAAAATCTCATGCATACAACTCTTGTGTCCAAGACCATTATATAACTTAAAGAATCATGCCCGAAATCAATAAAATTTGTACTATTAATTATATAGACAACTTTTTTTTTATTTTTTTGTCTTTTAGATCAATTTTTTTTAAAAAACATTGCATAGTAATGTAGTTAATACTTTTATGCTGCTTTTTTCGTTAAATATTTTTTATTAAATGGTATTTAATTCAGCAAATCCCGCTATAAAATCTTATTTAATATGTAATAAATAGCTATTTTTCATTTTATGCCTTATTACAATTTTTATACTTAATAATTCCTGATGTATCGTCTTTTTTAATAACAACTTAAGGTTCTTTATTATTGTTTAATATTGCAACTTTATATAATTGTCCATCTTTTTATGCAAAAAACCGGGATAAGTTGTTTGTTTATTTTTATGTATTTTTTGGGTTTTACTCAAACCGATTCATCGTTTCAGTATCGTAAAGATTCTCTTCAGGCAATTCTAAAAAGCTCTGCCAGTCTGATAAATACAGATTCAGCCAATGCGATTGATATTGATACATCTCTTCGTATTATAAATGTAAACCCGTTTTTTTCTGTTCATGTTGACTCTACATTAAGTTACCAGTTGCAGATCAACAAAGATCCATCCAGGTATTTCTGGTATTTAAAAAATGCACCGGTCGGGCTGCGGTTGAATAAAGACAACGGATTATTAAGTTTTAAAGCAGACAAATCTTATTTTCTTTCCGGACGACTAAAATATGACTACAACTATAAAGTAAATCTTGGTATACAAAGTCTCTCGAATTCTAAAGAAAAAATTGATACTAATTTCACGATTGCTTTTTTTAATACAGAAATTATTCCATCAAAATTAAAACCTTCTGTCAGTGGCACGGTTTGGATCGAGGAAGGTGATACGTTGAGATTTAATGTTTTGTGTGAAACGGGAAACTTTCCTTTTCAAAGTATATTAACCCTTACCAGTGTTCCTGTCGGCACATTTTCTCCTGTACAAAAATGTGATGATGAGTTTAAATGGACACCTTCTTATGATTTTGTGAAAGAAACAGACTCGGGTAGAGTAAAGGTTGTAACAGTAAGTTTTATCGGCTCTACTAAATTTAAAATGCAGGATACTGCTACGTTAAAAGTAATTGTAAGAAACGGTTTAAATTATCCCCTGGCAGCAGAACAGTATAACCAGTTGGTACGTGACATGAATTCTTACATTGTGAAGCTAAAATTTACTTTCTTACAATTAGATAAAACACTTAAAAAAACAAAAGGCACGCGAACAGGATTTGACCTTACTGCTGCCTCAGCAGCTTTAACAGGTACAGTATTATCAACCTCTGATAACGATCAGTCAAAACGTACAGGCCTTATATTGCCAAGTGTTGGAGTAGTTTTGTCTCCTTTAAAGGAAGCTACCGCACCTACTAAAAATGCAGAGCAAAACCAGGCTACCTTAGTGCGTTCGTCTATTAAACGACTCGAATATGTTTTGCAGGACAATAAACTGGTTGGTGAAAAAGATCCGGATTTAACCCAGAAAATGGCTAAGATAAAAGAAGAGTTGAAGCAAAGTCAGCTACAACTGATTGATGTGCCAATTGAAATTACCAATAATATGACGGAAGAAGAACTTAACAGGTATTTTAACAGCAGAAAGGTTAATAAAAAATACAATCTGAAAAAGAGTTAACGTCTAAAAGAATGGAAATTTAAGCTCATTTGCTAATTTGTTGCATTTACTTGCTGATCTGGTACTGCAAAAAATGCTGCATTGGTAGAAATTCTCCTGTATAAAAAAGCTTAAATCCGTTTGCTGCAAACTCTTTATTCAACTGTTGCACAGTAGTTTTATGCAGTGGTTTTATAGGTACTGCAGGATCT
>Ga0210040_10011181_pt1:5000-10196 | contig 10196 bp, 5 predicted proteins | sample CryGeyCG12114_NA_FD_185462 | JGI IMG/M metagenome (GOLD analysis project Ga0210040, IMG submission 185462) | Groundwater microbial communities from aquifer - Crystal Geyser CG19_WC_8/21/14_NA (SPAdes) (version 2) | ecosystem: Environmental > Aquatic > Deep subsurface > Groundwater...
TGCCGCTTCACTCGCCGTTACTAGGGCAATCCCTGTTGGTTTCTTTTCCTCCGCTTATTGATATGCTTAAGTTCAGCGGGTATCCCTACCTGATCCGAGGTCAAGAGTGTAAAAATGTACTTTTGGACGTCGTCGTTATGAGTGCAAAGCGCGAGATGTACTGCGCTCCGAAATCAATACGCCGGCTGCCAATTGTTTTAAGGCGAGTCTACACGCAAAGGCGAGACAAACACCCAACACCAAGCAAAGCTTGAAGGTACAAATGACGCTCGAACAGGCATGCCCCATGGAATACCAAGGGGCGCAATGTGCGTTCAAAGATTCGATGATTCACTGAATTCTGCAATTCACACTACTTATCGCATTTCGCTGCGTTCTTCATCGATGCCAGAACCAAGAGATCCGTTGTTGAAAGTTGTAATTATTATGATAATTCAGACGCTGATTGAAGATTAAAAGTGTTATAAAGTGTCCAGCCGGCGGGCAAGCCCGCCGAGGAAAACATGAGTGCACAAAAAGACAAGGGTTTAGAAAGAGAGCGTACTCGTAAGCTATGTGCAAGGCACCAGAAAACTTTCCGCTCCCCCCAACAGTAGAAATCTACTGAGTGTAATGATCCTTCCGCAGGTTCACCTACGGAACGGCTTGGGAGAATAATAAGATCACCTATTACTCTCTCCCCAAAGTCTCCAGAGGGGCCCGACTATCTCTTAAGCAAAGCCCAAGGGCTTCACCCATTTCCACTTAGTCTGTGAACGTTCCCCATGTTTTACAACAGTCTATGGTTGAAACAGCAGGGGCTTCGCTGCGGATTGTCCATTTCATCAATGCCCAAAGGCACTGAATCATCCTCTTAACTATTACCATACCCCATGGTTTCCCATAGGCCGCCAGAGGGTTTCCCTCACTGGTTTGGTGTAAAAGGCTCTTAGGAGTTCCCCGCAATTCGAAAATGTCGCCAGCATATACTGACTTGCATGAGGCATAATTTCTTTATAGTCGCTTAGCTACTGTTGCCAGCTGCAAAGGCTTCCGCAGGGTGCGAAGAATCAACCTTGTTACGACTTTTACTTCCTCTAAATGACCGAGTTTGTTCAACTTTCCGGCTTAGAGTGGTCGTTGCCAACCTCTCCAAGCCAGTCCGAAGACCTCACTGAGCCATTCAATCGGTAGTAGCGACGGGCGGTGTGTACAAAGGGCAGGGACGTAATCAACGCATGCTGATGACACGCGCTTACTAGGCATTCCTCGTTGAAGAGCAATAATTGCAATGCTCTATCCCCAGCACGACAGAGTTTAACAAGATTACCCAGGCCTTTCGGTCAAGGTGAAGAACTCGTTGGCTCTGTCAGTGTAGCGCGCGTGCGGCCCAGAACATCTAAGGGCATCACAGCATTTAACAAGGCAGTTAATCATGAATTAACTGGCCTTTTAACCAGCAGCGGCAAACAAAAGTTTAGCCAGCGCCCCAAAGTGCTTCGACCTGTCGGGTCTTAACACCAAGGCTCGGTTACCCGAGGGATTAGCACGTACCTTAAGCCAACAAAGTTGGCCCACTCCTTTCCGCGCGTTGCGACGGCTAAGCGTTACCTTAGCTCGCCACAGGATCGGCCAATCTGCAAACGCAATAGCAGATCCGGCGTTCCCTGTACCAGGTAGTGTTGCCTGCATCACAAGATTACTCTTGCCTTCTCCCGACAGCAGGGGACTTCCCCAAAGAAGGTTAAGATGCTAGACTAGCAGAATTATTTTAGTAGGCCTACTATTACAGGCCTGTGAAGGTTAACCTGTTATTGCCTACAACTTCCTTTGGCTTAAGCCAAAAGTCTCTCTAAGAAGCCGGCGACCAGCCAAAGCTAGCCTGGCTATTTAGTAGATGAAGGTCTCGTTCGTTATCGCAATAGAGCAGACAATTCACACCACGAACTAAGAACGGCCATGCACCACCACCTGAAAAATCAAGAAAGAGCTCTCAATCTGTCAATCCTTATTTCATCTGGACCTGGTGAGTTTCCCCGTGTTGAGTCAAATTAAGCCGCAGGCTCCCGTTTCAGAGGGTATACCAATAGGCCAACTGCTTTTCAGCAGTGGACGGACTATATCTTAAGCTAGAAATAGTATTGCTACACTAACCGACCCCCATTTAGTCTCTGAACCTTCCCCACTCATGCTGATAGAGGGGCTTGGCTGCGGATTGTCACATACGCCATCGTTGTTACTGTACCCAGGGAATTAGCCTGGCCACCAAAGTCTTTCGACGCTGGCTTAGTAGATGTGCGCTTTGCGAGTTTCCCGCAATTTGAGGGTCTTGCCGCTCTTTGCAGAGCGACTAGGATTTAACGACGGCAACCACTGACCATTACTGGCTCCTTTATTGCGCAGAGTCCATGCGGCTAGCAAGTACGTTTACGCCTGGTGGTGCCCTTCCGTCAATTTCTTTAAGTTTCAGCCTTGCGACCATACTCCCCCCAGAACCCAAAAACTTTGATTTCTCGTAAGGTGCCGAGCGAGTCAGAAAAAGAACATCGCCCGATCCCTAGTCGGCATAGTTTACGGTTAAGACTACGACGGTATCTGATCGTCTTCGATCCCCTAACTTTCGTTCACTGATTAATGAAAACATCCTTGGCAAATGCTTTCGCAGTAGTTAGTCTTCAATAAATCCAAGAATTTCACCTCTGACAATTGAATACTGATGCCCCCGACTGTCCCTATTAATCATTACGGCGGTCCTAGAAACCAACAAAATAGGACCGCACGTCCTATTTTATTATTCCATGCTAACGTATTCGAGCAAAGGCCTGCTTTGAACACTCTAATTTTTTCAAAGTAAAAGTCCTGGTCCCCAACACGCCCAGTGAAGGGCATGAGGTTCTCCAGAAGGAAGGCCCGGCCGGACAAGTACACGCGGTGAGGCGGACCTGCCAGCCAGACCCAAGTTTCAACTACGAGCTTTTTAACTGCAACAACTTTAATATACGCTATTGGAGCTGGAATTACCGCGGCTGCTGGCCTTGATACACTTCGAGATATAATGTCCCATCCCCTCTTTATACCTTCGAACCTGCCAGCCTTCGCGTGATGGGCGCTATTGCTGGCAGCCACCCTTTCGGATGGGAATGGCACGTCCCTTAAGCCAACTGCGTGAGTTGGCCGACACCTTTGCGTGCTCTACACGGGCTGTTCATAAATCGCTCTATGGCAGCTCCGCTCGGGATTAGCATAGCATTGCAGTGAATACCTTAGCCTTCCCCGATCCAGGTTGTCTTGCCGGTACCTCCCCATCAAATCAGTAGGTACATCGACTAGCCGGTATAACATCTCAAAGATGCCCGACTATTGCTGGCGTCAGCAGAATGGGAGCTGAATGTCCACCAGACTTGCCCTCCAATTGTTCCTCGTTAAGAGGTTTAAATTGTACTCATTCCAATTACAAGACCCAAAAGAGCCCTGTATCAGTATTTATTGTCACTATCTCCCCGTGTCGGGATTGGATAATTTGCGCGCCTGCTGCCTTCCTTGGATGTGCTAGCCGTTTCTCAGGCTCGCTCTCCGGAATCGAACCCTAATTCCCCGTTACCCGTTGAAACCATGGTAAGCCAATACCTTACCATCGAAAGTTGATAGGGCAGAAATTTGAATGAACCGTCGCCGGCGCAAGGCCATGCGATCCGTTAAGTTATCATGAATCACCAAGAAGCCCCGAAGGGCGTTGGTTTTTTATCTAATAAATACACCCCTCCCGAAGTCGGGGTTTTCAGCATGTATTAGCTCTAGAATTACCACGGTTATCCAAGTAGTAAGGTACTATCAAATAAACGATAACTGATTTAATGAGCCATTCGCAGTTTCACGGTATAATTGCTTATACTTAGACATGCATGGCTTAATCTTTGAGACAAGCATATGACTACTGGCAGAATCAACCAGGTAACTATCTTAAGCCCGAATACAGAACGTACTCGGGAAAACCCCCCAAAGGGAGCGAGTATTACCAAGCAAGGGACGCCGAAGCGATCCTAATTGCTGCTCTGAAGGCACCAAGGGCACCGACATTGCAGGCAACTGATTCAATTGCCCCCACTGAGTTCCCCAAGAGATAGTCCGCAACGAGCCATGACCGGTGTTGCCACCGCATACATTTCCGCTACATATACCGCTCAGGTGGAGAAAATCTACGCCTCGTCACGCATAAAATGCGGAAACTCAGCAAGACCGTCCCCAAAGATCTGGTGAATATTTGGCATGGCCAGCAATCCACAGACCCCAGGTGGTGCCCAACAAGAAAATTGATGGGGCTTCAGTTCTGTCCACAAAGTTTGGTGCAGCGCCAGAAGGTGCCGCTTGGATATAGGCGTGAGCCCACCAAAGTATGCGAACGGATTTGCCAGGCCCTTGACGGCGCACTGCGAAGTCGAACATTCAGCAGCCGCTATCATGGAAACGAGGCAAGCAATTAAGAGACTTGTAGCCCGAAGGCACTTGATGCAAGCATTCCGTATAGAGGAAACCAATATACTGAAAGCCACAAAAGGAATATCTGAGCCCTGCCACACGTAAAAGACCCCGAGTGTTTCTCGGCTGCTCGATAGGTCAGTTACCGTGGTGTGGGGGAAAATTAGGTCAGTGAGACGGCGAACCGTGTTCTCTCACGCTTGCATTTAAGCTACGGGCAATTAAGCCACTGACCCTACCGAAACCACACAAACGCGCTATGGCGGGCGAATTTGCGTGTGCGGGAGCAATTGGGTACAGAACACCCCAAAAGCCCTCCCCAACAAAGCCAAAAGGCTACGAACGGGACTCGCCAACCGCCAGAAATCGCTACAATCGCAACAACTTCATCAAGAAGGCGCCAAATATATTCGACCACGAGCGCGGGAAATGACCTGAAGACACCAAAGTCCCCTAAAAGCCACCCAGATCCCCTAAGCAATTGCCTGTTCGCCAGTGTACCGCGGGTTATTGCAGGTTAGAAGCCTAAAGTGCAGACCGTTGGTGAGAGCAGCAGAATACACTGAGAATTTCTACTGCCCTCCTCATGTATTGTGGGAACAAGTTTGGGCCGCGATTTTGCGTCGCGGGGTTGAGGTGGCGGGGAAATTGTCGGAGGTCCCGAGATTCCACACGGAGGTTCCGCAACCCGCGCAGCCACACCAAAACCGCGCTCCAGAGCTCGCCGAGTACAGCGACTTC
>Ga0210040_10011183_pt1 | contig 10195 bp, 14 predicted proteins | sample CryGeyCG12114_NA_FD_185462 | JGI IMG/M metagenome (GOLD analysis project Ga0210040, IMG submission 185462) | Groundwater microbial communities from aquifer - Crystal Geyser CG19_WC_8/21/14_NA (SPAdes) (version 2) | ecosystem: Environmental > Aquatic > Deep subsurface > Groundwater | place: USA...
GAAGCTCGAGATGATGTAGGTTGCATCTGGTGTTGTTAGAACTTAGGGCTAACTTTCATAGCAACAGCGAGATGTCACCGCTACTGCGTCTGCCGCGGGAGCTGCGTGATATGGTCTACCGGTATGCTATCGGAGGCAACACTATCTCGTCTGAGCCGCCCCGAGCTGCACCGTATGGCGAGCATGACACCAGGGCCACTGAGGAAGCCTGGAACAAGCTGTTCGCTCTTGGCAAAGTCTGTCGCCAATTGCATCAAGAGACGCGACTCCTCCCCTACAAGCTCAATGTGTTCAACCTGTCCCTCGGGCATGAGTTCGATGACTTCCTTCGGGGTCTGAGTGACGCCAAGAAGAAGGCCATTACCACCGTGTCAGTAGGCTTCGACTCCTGGGTGGACCCATTCTTCATTGAGCACGATTTCTACATCACCCTGCAACTCAAGGATTGCACTGGACTCAAGACAATCATCAGCATGGTCACCCTGGAGAAAGGCCTGAAGGAGGAAGTGGAGGAGTACGCAGAGTGGATGGGACTGAAGCTGGCGATCGAGGAAGATGTCTCCAAGATGTCTAAGGTTGACTTGAATGAAGATGGAATTGATGGAGGACTATTATGACAGGTACTTTTGACGGCGATGGTGAGGGCTGAATGGATGGGGCGACGCTTCGGACACTGCAGGGACTTCGGACACGACCATGTCTCCGTCATGCACACCTGAAAGCAAGCAACCACGACTTTTCGACTTCATGTAGCCCTTCTGGCTGACACTCGTCTCTTGAGGATTTATGGGAGTTCAGACACAACTATAGGCAGATGAACAAGCATTTGCGCAATCTCCCCACCACACTGATCCTTGTGATTCTCTCATTTTTATGTTGCGACCACTTGACGTGACGTACTAGTTCATTACAAGATCTTGAGACCCAGAAAAGTGATGTTGGGATAGAGCATGTGCAGCTCTAGGAACACTTAAGACTGACGTGACTGGCTTCATTGTCGAGACGCAGAAGGTGTGTGTAATAGAGCGATGCATTAGGCAGCCATCTCAAGGTGGGGCAGACCCACTCGCGTACTTGAAACGCTTAAGGATGCGACACAGCGTATTCTCCTCGCATCCAACCTCGTATTTGCCCTCTCTCAACTACTTCTTCATGGCTGCGCTGGCGTCTTTACCCAATGAGTTACTCGTTCGCGTCATCTCCTACGTCCACGCTAAAGCGGATCTCGCCAACCTCCGCCTCGTGAGCCGGGCCTTCGACGATGCCACGACTCCTTCTTACTTTGCGACTGTGCCGCTGTATGCACACTGGGCAAATGATGAGGATTCGGATGAGGAAGGGGATGGTAGCGATAAGCAGGACGCGGACGAGGAAGACGGCATGAACACTAAACCGTCAATGCGAACGCCAAATGACGTAAACTATAATGCCCGCACATTCAAAAACATTTTGGACAACGAGAGATTGAGTAGACTGGTTAAGAAAGTCGTCGTCTATACGTGTAATCCAGATTGTGTAGGTTTTCGTAACCACGTCTCGCCTTGAAACCCACTGATTACCTCACAGGATAATGTGCCCTCGTGGTACAGTGGCAAACAAAGTAGTCGTATCAGCGACTACAACCCTGACAATGACATGTCCGATGTCTGGTTAGATTGCCTCAACCGCCTCCCTGAACTGGAGAACTTGCGTAGCATTGCTCTAGTATTCGATCGACATGGAGGAAATGATGGATCATTCGACTACGAAGAGGACCTTTTGCAGACGAGGTTTTCACGAGCAGCATGGCGAGAATTCCTGTTCGAGCTGGAGGGACTTAATCTCCAGGAGCTTGCGATAAGGCACAACCAAGACTTTCCCAGCCGCGAGGAGCTCTCCCAAAGACGCCATACTTCCAGCACTCTCCTATCCAGCCTGGAAAAAGAGGAGGCTTTACGCAACCGAATCCTGGGCGGATTGCATTCTTTGAGACTGAGTTTCGTCCACGAGCAGATAAGGGGTGAATCTGGCAGTACATTGAAGGTACTCCATCCCATGAATATCCGAACAGCAAAACTTACCAATTCGCAGACCAACGATTCCCATCTATGCTTTGCCAACTTACCATCTACATGGCTCCAACCAGCCACACAACATCTCAAGCATCTCACACTCTATTCCGACACGCCATTCGGCTTCTTCCCCAAGCTCGACCTCCGCAACATCCGCCTGTCCAATCTCCGCACTCTCGCACTAGGCCAATACATCATCTCGCACGACTGGCAAATTGACTGGATCGTATCGCACAGCACCACGCTTCACGAACTCTACCTGGACCACTGCTCCATCCTGTACCAGATCGGCCACGCAGACCCGGACTGGTTAGACGAAGAAGGCTACCCCAAACACAACAACAACAACTCCTCGCTCTATTTCGAGCGCGACGACGATGATGCATATAACCAGATGTCCTTCATCTCATACCCCACCCGCTGGCACGACATCTTCCGTCGCTTCGCCGACTCGCTTCCGCATCTGCGTGCATTCCGGTTCGGCAGCTCTGCGCAATGGAACTTCGATACGGAGAATCGGTTCGATGATGCGGGACCCGGGTTGCCCGTCGTGCCGTGGGAGGCGGAGACGGAGATTAAGAACGAGATTTTTAGGGAGAGATATCTGCACTACGATGATTGGAATGAGGAGTATAATGTCAAGTGGGGCGAGGGCGAATGGAATAATATTGATATGGAGGATAAGAGGTGGACGACGGGTATGGAGGAGCCGCCGGATTGCGATGAGGAGGATGAGAGGGTTTTGAAGGCGCTGTTGAGGAGCTTGAAGACTTGAGGTTTGTTCAGTATTTACCCTGCAAATCACGATACAGGTCGTCGCATTGTAAGCGATAATTCGAATTTCGCTCGTATGTGCCAACACGCAGTTTGGTGCAACGTCGAGACGTCACATGCGGGCAGACAGACGCGCCCGCGAGATGGAAAGCGCCAGGCTTCGTTCAGACTAGCTCATCGCTTAAACCCACCCCTCGTTACCCCCTTCTCCAGTTTCATCAACCTTTCCAAAGCGGAACACCAAACGCCATTTGTAAGGCGTTGCGTTTGCGGCCTGACGCCACCGTCGCAACTGGCGCTGAATGGTCTCTGGACCGATGTTGGCGACCGAGCTGCTGTCTGTTCATAAAGCTTAGCACTCGCCCAGGAGACTCACACACCTTGGCTCTGTCGCAGCAATGACCATCGTCGCAATTGTTCGACTTCCAGCTTTCCTCCACGAGTACCACAAGCTGAGCTCGACACGATGTCACTAACAGTGGTGACTACCTGCATCCTGTAGCAACAGCGCAGCACTTCGGCTGTACAATACCGAGTGGCTCCATCACTCCATCGACTCGACGTTCAATCCCTCGCTAAGCATAAGAATCTTGGAGCCAAGATATACGGGTTTCGAGATTGTCCAAGAGCAGAACCGCGCCGTTCCAAGGGCGCGCTTTGCAGCATGGAACAACAGGCCTCCTCATCTCTGCACCAACGCCTCGTACATCGCCAAGGTGTGAGGACGTTTTGGCACCTGTCAAGCATGTGCGAAGCGGCCTTAGCCTCCGTTTACAATCGAGTCGAGATCCCTTGTCGCGATGGAATCACTCGCCGGCGTTCTACTTAAGGGAAGTATCGCGCTGTCACTATATGACTATTCATCTCATCTCGTCTCCTACGTTCTTATCCATTCTCTTCCTTCAAATTTGCTTTCGCTTCTTTCGGCCGGTCCGCTCATTATCATTCCATTTCATTCGAGTTAGATCAGTCGTTCATACAGCCACCATGCATTCCAACATCATCACCCTCGCTCTCTGCGTCCTCGCAATTCCAGCGTCCGTTTCTGCGCGCCCGACAGCTGCTGCGCTTGCTCGACGCAATGTACATGCTGTTTCTAATGTTGCGCATCCCATCACCCTCCGGCGCCGGAATCAGCGCGCCCAGCTCAAGGAACTCAGTTACAACACCCCGCCAGCTGCCGAAGCCGAACAAAAAGGAGAAGTAGCTGGTGAGGAAGTCGCTGCTGGAGAGAAGGAAGCTGCAGCTGAAGGCGGAGAAGTTGCCGCCGGCGAAGAAGAGGCAGCCGCCAACGAAGTGGAGATCGAGAGCGAGTTCGAGGTAGCTGTTCCCGTTGAGGGTGGCGACCTCAAACAGGATCTCGTCTTCACACCCAGCACCGTCGGCAAGTTCGAATTCGAGTTCCAAAGCGCGGCTGCCGACGAGGTGACGGTGACTGAGAACGTCGGCGCTGCTGCGGCTGCGCCACCTGCGGGTTTTGAGGCTATCGAGCCCAACAGCTACACTGTTGCCCTCGCCGTGAGCAAGGGAGAAGGTCTGACGCTATCCAAAATCGATTACATCTTTGATGCAGCCAGTAAGTGACACTGATACAATCCGCTTCAAGGCGTACACTAACGCTATTACAGGCGCCGGCCTGGAAGGAAAGGACGTCACTCAAGCTCAAGTCGGCAAGCTGTGTGCTGAGACGGGCGCTTTCGTAATCGCCGAGACACTCGGAGAGCTCGAGTTTGAAGTCGAGGAGAACGAAGTCACGCTTGATCTCAACAAGGACGTCACGCCGGAGGGCGAGTGGGGTACGTCTATTCTCATACTATTCACTCAGCACTTGACTGACATACGATAGGTATCTTCGTACCGATCGCAGCAGCTGCGGCTGAGGCTGATGCCGGCGCAGCGGAGAAGGAAAAGGTGGCCCTCGAAGCAGCAGAAAAGGAGAAACTAGCGCTCGAGGCGGCGGAAAAGGAGAAGATGGCTGCCGAGGCAGCGGAGAAGGAGAAGTTGGTTGCCGAGGCAGCAGAGAAAGAGAAGCTCGCCGCCGAGGCTGCTCATAAAGAAAAGATGGCCGCCGAGGCTGCTCACCAAGAAAAGATGGCTGCCGAGGCAGCGGAGAAAGAGAAGCTCGCCGCCGAGGCCGCTGAGAAGGAAAAGCTCGCCGCTGAGGCTGCTCAGATGGAAAAGGCCGCCCCCGCCGCAGCCCACGAGGTCGCACAGGAGAAGCCAGCGCCTGCGGTCGCGGCTGAGGCGCACCCCAAGCCCGCGGCGAAGGAAGCTCACATGGCTTAGCGGTTGTGCTGTACTCGCATTATACACGAGATGTTGGACCTCACAGGATTGGAAGATATATACAAGAGCCGGTGCTAGAAGATGATTTATCCCCATCAAGATGATATAGACCGTAATTACCACGCCAAAATCAAGCATACCTTTACGCAGCAATGTTGTTCACTGCCCATACTGAATCAAATCTTTCATTACTCTTCGCTGATTTACTTCGAACGCCATCAATATGAAGCAGATCCGCGAATATCACATTGACAACTACGTAGGAGTGTTCTTAATATCTTCGTAGCACTTCTGGACCACTGGGTCATTTCTCGCCACCTCATCAGAAGTCTACGAACTCGATTCGCAAACCCGGAGATCCACCACACTGCCGAATGAACCCCTCTACAGCGGGCAGCCCCGGTGTTGGCAATCCATCAATCTCGACCCTCAGGTGGACCAAGCCAGAAAGTCTCTCTAGCAGGAGGAACTTCTCGTATGTATATGAAGATTTGTCTTCTTCCTCGTAGTTGTATCTTGGAGACCAAAATCCGCTCAAACCGCGGAAGTAGTCCTTTATGTATGCAGTCAACATCTCCACCTTCTCGATGGCCCCAATCTGTTCTCGAGTGAGCTGTTTCATTAATCGATGGGACCCTTCGAAACAGCCCAAATGAAAAACATTCAGCTTGAAGATGAGGAGGCGGGCTTCGGAATGAACTTGACGGCACACAAGCAGAGTGGACAGCAGCCTATGGGCGTACGTTGGATCCGAGGTACCTTGGTGATGGACAAGAAGATACAAGCTCTTCGTCGAGTATCTGCGGTATGTGGCACCTATAATAAGGCCGCCGAAGACGAGTTCGTAGACAAGGTTGCGCACCTCTCCCGGAAGTGACAGCAGGGGTGACTCAACTGAGTTCCGTAGCGTCCTACAGTCGAGTGAGTGAGTGGTATCCTTTTGAACGACATTGGACTTACGTTGGCGATTGGGGGTGGGCTGACTCTGAAGTCTCTTCCATGCCAGAGAGCGGTGTGTCGATGCAATGTTAACCCTCAATATAGGGCACAGCTATTTAAAAGAAATAATGAGCTTCGGATGTTTGCCCTGACAACCACGATAGACAAACACAAACTCAACAGCAGACGTCATATGAGAGATGCGAGTTATACAAAACGACAAAACAATAGTGCGCAGCGTGAACATCTACACGAAGGTCCTTGTAGCTCAATCCAAGGCCGTTTCGATATCTCTCTAGAGAAATGTACGACGCTCCCCAGTTCTGAGAACCCCCGGTCCACAATTCCTTGATCTGACCATGAGCCAACGGTGTGGTAGCAACAAACAGCGCGCTGGAAAGGGCGCTTGCTCCGTCAGAAGCCTCCTTGCTGACACAAGCTCTCGATAACAACTTATGCAGAGTGTTCTGAGGATAGACAGAAGGCACTCTAGCAACACTGTTGGGAGCCTCTCCCGGTTCGTCTCTTAGGTGAATATGCAGGGAACGCGTATCACGTGCCCATCAATCTGAACATCGCGTGTTAGAAGCGTTCAAAGACTGGATGTATGCTGCGTTGCTTACTCACGTTTACGTCCGTGTAGCCTTGAGCAATGTGTTTCCGAAGGAGCATTTCTCGCGTGGTTGGCGGCCCGGACTTTTCCACTGGTGTAACGATCTGCATGGCTGATGTGGCAGTTCCTTCTTCTTCTTCCATATGAGTGCAAGCACTCTTTTCCACGAACGCTGATACCGCGTTCCAACTGGTCTTGTAGAGTGAGTCCACCTTCACCGCAAATTTCGACCCTGTTGACAGGCTCATCGCACACCACAGCTCATGCGTGGCCGGTGCTGCCTGCAGCTTCCAGAGTGGATATTCGAAGGCTATCCATTCGATCGTGTCATCGTGTTCTGTCTCATACAGATCAACCCAGCGCAACCAACCACAATGGCGCTTCTCGTAAGCTCTGCCAGTCCTGTAAGCGTGTAGCTCCCATGCGTTACACGAGAAAGGAATGACTCGGGCCTCGTGATAGATCTGCCGACAAACATATAGGAGGCTAAACAGCGCAGGGACATCTTCCGCTCTCGCCTCCCCGAGGTAAACCTTGCAGCGCTCATAGGCATAAGTGTAGAACCTTCCATGATAGATGTAAGATGTAGGAGCATTACTGTCAGAACGCATGACCACACGGTGGCCACCCAGAACCAAGCCCCAAATCTGCAGACGGATTTCAGCAGGCAGGAGAAGAAGTCTAGAGGTAGTGCAATTCTCCTCAGATCTATTTCAGGCGTCAGCGAGTAGGTCTATGGGTTATCTCGGAGGGTGAGCTGCTGACATCGCTGCTGATCCTGCAGAGCTGCCGTTGACTGTGATATACTTCAGGGGCGGTTTGCTGGGAAATTTGAATGCCGTATCCAATTCTAGCCGTATGCGCAAGAGGTCGGGGGAGGCGTCAGTGGTGGACTTGATGTACGATTCGGGATGCGGACTCCACACTAGACTCTCAATGCCGCGCCTGCTAATAAAGCGGTAGTTGGGACCGTAATCTAGTATTGGTGAGTAGCCACGATAGTCCTCTGAGCGAACCCCGGTCATGGCTACGAGTGGTTCTATGGACGGGTGTGGTGGATGGTCGTGGTAATCGAGACGAGTTACGGGTTGTGCTGTGCCTCCCCCGCTCCAACAGCATCTACCTAGGTAGCTATTTCACACCAAGCGAATCAGGACGCGATCCCCTCGAACCTCTCTCTCCTCGGCATCACGGCCCTTTCCTTCGCTAAACTGCTGCACCGCCAGCATGTTCTACAAAAACTTGATTTCTGACGTCCCGATTGTCTCCACAAAGCCGTTACCAAAAACGACAGCAGGCGTTTGGAATCCTGGTTGAGCAGTTCCAGCCAAAACCTTGCCCGCAGCTTCAGCGGACGCTAATCCTGTGAATGTATACCCGTTTATCGTATGAAGCACGGCACGAGTAACAGTTCCATCTTCTGCAGTGACGTTTATAGCGGCATGATACGGTGTAGCCTCCCTCTGCTCCTCTCTTGGACCATCCGGCAAGGAGGCAAAGTCTCCACTAGGAAAAGCATCCCCAGCAGCGTGCACAAAGGTTCGGATGTTGCGCACCTTGGTCGATTTCCAGATGGTGATGATATCCGGTAGCGTTACGGGATAGTTGGCCACACTGCCTTCGCCGTTGTCGAAATCGAGCTCAATAATGTCGGCGGATTTTTGTTTGACCAGTTCCCCATTAACACGTTGAAGGCATTCGGCGGTCAAATTTGTAGATGCGCTGATGGCGGACCCACGCGACAAAGAACCAGCAACGTAAAGAGATATGTCGATGCTCGATGGATATTGAACGCACTCAACAACCTTGCCAGCGAGACATCCTAGCATGGCCACGCTGCCGCCACAGCCTGGCAAAAGCATTACATTCGCGTCCTTTGCTACGCGGTCGTTCTTTTCAGCGAGCTGGTAACTGTCGAGCTCAGCAGCGATGTCAAGATAGTGAACTCCTTTCCGAATGCAAGCCGCCATCAGAGGTTCGGCAGTGATCATAAACGGACCCGCGCAGTTCAGCAGGACCGAAATTCCTTCGAAAGCGGTATCGGTGCGTTCAGGCTCAGTGATGTCGAACAGGCGAAATTCCACGTTCAATTGTAGCGCTAGGTCCTTAGTTTTGGTGCTCCCTGCGCGCCCAGACACGATGAACTCAAGACCAAGGTGGCTGGCGTGGTGACTGGCCATGCGGCCCGTGTAGCCCGAGGCTCCGTAGATTAACAGCGTGGGCATGACTTCTGCAATTCGAAGGTGTAAGAATGTGCAATTGGTGGGTAGGTGTCAACTAGGAATACGATGCAGGAAACACGTCTTTACATGTGCATGGTTCTGAAAGCCGAACTTCTCACGGAGGAAGTGTGAGAACGGATGACGAAGCATAAGTTGTCTTCCAACTCGGAACTCCGAGTTCCTCGTTACTACAGCATTAGCAATATTTGTCAAGATGCCGCAGAGTTTCATTCTTCACTCCGCGAAGCAAGAGAAAGAGGAGGCTCTCAAGGAATGGCTTGAGAAGGAGTATGAGGGGCTCGAGGTGGAGATACGGTGGGGGAAATGGTGATTAGGCAGTTCGCTACATGACTTCCGGATTCTGATATGATGTAGCAGATGTGGTATCTTGGAGGCTATCTGTAGTCTAGCCATGAGATAGTACTAGCTGGACGAATGCATATAGGGATTGAAGCATGGTCATACCTAGGTACAAAGCCGCAAGACTCACCGCTGCCTACGAAAGATCTCAGACGTCACCGTGGGTATAGCATGATACTGAGCCCACCTCGTCTTCTTTCGCCGGTCTGGTGTATAATCGGTTGTTTAGCGGGAACGTGTCGTTGCGAACTCACCTTCACTGCAAGATGACGCAGTGACCGTGCGCTCGTTAGCGTTGTGGCCCAAGCGCCTTGAGCTCTCCATCTTCGACCTCACCCAACCTCGCCCTCACTTACCAAAACTTTCTCGACTCGCACTCAACCTACAAACCACGCGCCTCTTTGCAAAAGGATCTACGAGCCTTAAGGTACAGCATCAGCTTTGAGGCGAAGCTATAGACTTTGATTACACTGATGACTTCTAGAGTATCCGCAACAAGTGACTTCCTCGCCGGGAGCATCTGCCCCGGGACACGTCGTGCTTCGTGTCTGCCTTTGAGAGCTCTCTCTGGCCTTGGAAGGGCAGCATCCTCACGCTGGACGTGATGCGATGACTGCCGGGGCGATACTGCGAGAGCGGCTGGTCCGCTCGCGGTCACTCACCTTCTCCACTTGTTGCAACAACATCTTCGACAGAGACTCTTGCCAAGCATTCTTCGCCTGGTGGTAAGACTTGAGAGCCAGCTCGGTCTGCTATGCTTAGGGATCATTCGCGCTTGCGCATTCGGTATCTTTGCGCCCGAGTCGACGTCCGGTGATACTGCCGTCTGCTGGTCAGCGCGCAGTCCCTCCCAAGAATTATCATGATCAGGCACCTTTCTTGTCGGATGCGGGATCTACCCCAAGGTCGGCATTCGTTGACATGCAAGAGCTGGCTCTCTTCGTGTTATG
>Ga0210040_10011184_pt1 | contig 10195 bp, 6 predicted proteins | sample CryGeyCG12114_NA_FD_185462 | JGI IMG/M metagenome (GOLD analysis project Ga0210040, IMG submission 185462) | Groundwater microbial communities from aquifer - Crystal Geyser CG19_WC_8/21/14_NA (SPAdes) (version 2) | ecosystem: Environmental > Aquatic > Deep subsurface > Groundwater | place: USA...
CCGCCGATGTCGAGGATACGCAGCGCCCGCGCGATCGGCGCGCAGGCGGCCAGCGCCAGCGCACGTGGATCAAGCTCGCCGTCGATATCGATCAGCGTCATCGCCGGGGTCGGGCTCAGCAGCAGTGATCCGCCGGTAAAGGCGATTTCGCGCGCAAGCGCATCCGCCAGCAGCGATTCCCACTCCTCTCCGGCAAAACGCCGCACGCGCCGCACCTGGTGCCCTTCGCGGGCGAGCGTTTCGGCGAGCGAGGGGGCGGGGCCGGGTGGGTCCGATGTGGGACGGGCGCGGGCCAGCTTGTTGCGGCCTGCCTCTGCCAGAGCGGGCCGCATCACCTGCACACGGATCGAAGCGCCTTCGCTGGCATCGGGCGGCAAGCGGTCGACGAGCGTCAGGGCGCCATCGGGAAATTCAGCGATGCCACGGCTGTCGCCTCGGCGACGCGAGACGAGTCGCGCATCCGCCACCGTCCCGGCGGCGCGATCTTCGGGCCAAGTCAGCCGCGCCTCGGCTATCGCATCCCCCTCCAGCCGGACAGCGCGCGACTCGCCGATCCCCTCCTCGACCAGCCATTCAGCCAATGCGGAAGCCGGAAGCCTTGAGCAGCGCGCGCGTTTCGAACAGCGGCAGGCCGATCACGCCCGAATGACTGCCCTGCAGCCAGTCGACCAGCCCTTCGGCGCGGCCCTGGATCGCATAGCCGCCCGCCTTGCCGCGCCATTCACCGGTGGCGACATAGGCCTCGATCTCCTCGACCGAGAGCCGCTTGAAGCGCAGCGCGGTCTCGCTCAGCCGCTCGCGCAGGGTGCCGTCGGGCGCGCGCAGCGCCACTGCCGAGAACACGCGGTGCCGGCGGCCCGATAGCAATGCCAGACAGGCTCGCGCGGTCGCCTCGTCCTCGGCCTTGGGCAGGATGCGGCGCCCGGCCGCGACCACGGTGTCGCCGGCGAGGACGTAGGCGTCTGGCGCGGCGGCGGCGGTCGCCTTTTCGCGTGCCATCCGCCTGGCGTAGTCGCGCGGCTGTTCGGCCTTGTGCGGTGTCTCGTCGATGTCGGCCGCGATGATTTCGTCCGGCTCTATCGCGATGCGGGCGAGCAGTTCGCGCCGTCGCGGGCTGGCCGAGGCCAGGACGAGTCTGAGAGGGTGTGGAGGCACGGGAGCGGTCCCGGCCTGCCGGGCTATTGCGGCCCGGGTCCGCCCCGGCCGGGCATGAAGCGGTAAGTGATGCGCGCCTTGGTGAGGTCGTAGGGCGTCAGTTCGCACAGGACCTCGTCACCCACCAGCACGCGGATGCGATTCTTGCGCATGCGCCCCGCCGTATGCCCCAGTACCTCATGGCCGTTTTCGAGCTCCACCCTGAACATGGCGTTCGGCAGCAATTCCACCACGCGCCCACGCATTTCGAGGAGTTCTTCTTTCGCCATGTAGATCCTGATTCCGTGCCGTTTGCTATTGCGCCCGCAGCGGGCCCGCCGCGCGCTTTAGCGGCGGGTGGCCGAAAAGGAAAGTCTCGCGCCCGAAGCGGCGAAGCTTTGCGACATTTTAATACCCTGGCCCATATTGCGCCCCGGCAGCGATACTGCAAAGGGCCCCGCGGGGGCGGTAATGATCGAGGAATTCAATTGCGCCTTTCCAGCTCTGTCAGCCCCATTGCCCTCACTGCTGCCCTGATCGCCCTTGCGGCGGCGCCGGTCGCCGCGCAGGAAAGCGCGGCCACGGCCCAACCCATCGCGCAGGAGGAGAGTGAACCCCAACCAGGGTCGCGCCCCGAGCCGACGGTGACCGAGGACACGATCGTCGTGTTCGGCAGGCGCCTGCTGGGCCAGGTGGAGACCTCGCAGCCGCCGATACTCGAGCTGGATGAGGCGGACATCGCCGCCTACGGTGCAGGCTCGATCGCCGAGCTGCTCGAGGCGCTGGCGCCGCAGGTCAGCTCGGCGCGCGGGCGTGGAAGCGGCGGCCCGGTGATCCTGGTCAATGGCATGCGCATCTCCTCCTTCCGCGAGCTGCGCAGCTATCCGCCCGAGGCGATCGAGCGGGTGGAAGTGTTCCCCGAGGAAGTAGCGCAAACCTATGGCTATTCGCCCGATCAGCGTGTGGTTAATTTCATCCTCAAGGACAATTACTCCAGCCGCGAGATCGAGGTGGAGTTCGGCCAGCCGTGGGATGGCGGCTATTCGACGCAGGAGGTGGAAGGCACCTACCTGAGGATCGATGGCCCCTCGCGCCTGAACTTCAACATCGACTGGACCAATTCCAGCCTGCTGACCGAGGCCGAACGCGGCGTGATCCAGGCCGACGCGCCCGGCGTCGCCAGCGATCCCGATCCTGCCGCCTATCGCAGCCTGGTAAGCGACAGTGCCGGAGTGGAAGCCACGGCGAACTGGACCACGCAGCTGGGCGAGACGGGCGGTTCGCTCAGCCTGAACGGTACCTTCGAGCGTGCCGACACGCTGCGCCTGCAGGGGCTGGACACCGTGGTGCTGACCGGTCCTGCCGGGTCCGGCCAGGTTTCGGTGCTGCGCAGCCTCAATGCCGTGGACCCGCTGCGCGTCGACAATCGCAGCGAGACATACTCGCTGGGCAGCACTGTCAACACGCGCGTGGGCGACTGGGACCTTACCGGCACACTCGACGGCAGCCGCGTGATATCGCGCAGCATCATCGCGCGCCAGCTCGACCTGTCGGGCGTGCAGGCCGCGGCGGCGGCCGGGCAGTTGGCGCTCGACGCCGATCTGGGCGACTTCCCCGATGCCGGTTCGGACGAGGCGCGCAGCCGTACCGACAGTGCCGCCGCGCTGGTGACGGCACGCGGCCATCCGCTGCTGCTGCCCGCGGGCGAGCTTTCGGTCACTCTCGACGCCGGCTTCGACTGGAACCGGCTCAGCAGCCAGGACACCCGCACCACGATCGGCGAGACCGAACTGACGCGCGGCGACCTGACGACGGGGATCAATGTTGGCATCCCGCTGACCAGCGAACGCGAGGACTTCCTGGGCGCACTGGGCGATATCAGCCTCAATGCGAGCGCCGGGCTCGATCACCTGTCCGATTTTGGGACACTCTACGATTGGTCGGCCGGCGTGACCTGGGGCGTGACCGACCGCTTGACGCTCAACGCCACCTATATCAACCGCGACAGCGCGCCGACGCTGGGCCAGCTGGGCGATCCCGAGATCGCCACTCCGAATGTCCAGGTGTTCGACCTGACGCGCAACGAGACGGTGCTCGCCACGGTGGTGACCGGCGGCAATCCGTTCCTGCCCGCGCAGAGCCAGAGCGATTGGAAGATCGGCGCGGTTTGGGAACTGCCCTTCCTGGAGCGTTCGAACTTCTCGCTCGACTACATCCGCAACCATTCGGACGATGTGGCCGCCAGCTTCCCCGTGCTGACGCCCGCGATCGAGGCGGCCTTTCCCGATCGCGTGCTCCGCGATGCGACGGGCAGGCTGGTCCAGCTCGACGAGCGTCCCGTGACCTTCGCGGAGCAGGATGTGGAGCGGCTGCAATTCGGCATCAACCTTTCCGGACAGATCGGTGCGGACGAGGAGGCCGGTAGCGGCGGAAGTGGCTTTGCGGGCGCGGCAGGCGCGGGAGCTGGCGCCGCGGGTGCAGGCTCTGCGGGTGCAGGCTCTGCCAATCCCGCCGGCGGGCCGAACGGCGCGGGCCGTGATCCCCAGCGCTTCCAGGCGGTGCGCCAGCTGCTGTGCGGCGAGAACGGCGCCGACAATGCGCTGCGCCTGGCGCGCGGCGAGGCGGTGACCGGCGCCGACGGCGAGGCGGTGACGCTGCCCCCGATGATGCTCGAGCGGTTGCGCCAGCAGAGCCAGGAGCCCGACCTGCAGCAGGTGGAGCAGGTCCGCCAGCGGATCTGCAGCCGCGAGGCATCCGGCGGCGGCGAAGGACAGGCACCCCGAGGCGAGGGCGCAGGCGGCCAGGCGCGGCCGGCCGGCGCTGGCCCCGGCGGCGGGCAGGCCGGCGGCGGTCCGGGCGGTGGTGGTCCGGGCGGAGGAGGACGAGGCATGATGGGCGGCGGGCCGGGTGGAGCCGGCGGCACCGCCGGCAGATGGTTCCTCAACCTGCAATTGACGCACGATCTCAAGAACGAGGTGCTCATCGCCCCGGGCGTCCCCCTGCTCGACCTGCTCGACGGTGATGCGATCGTGGGCGGCGGGCAGCCGCGCGACGCGGCCAACTTCCGGCTCGGCGTGTTCTATCGCGGCTTCGGCTCGTTCATCAGCGGCACCTACACCGGCTCGTCGCGGATCGAGGGCAGCGGTCTTGCGGGCAGCACCGATCTGGACTTCGACGATTTCGCCACGCTGGATTTCCGCGTGTTCGTCGAGCTGGGCCAGCAGCAGAGCTTGGTCGAAGATCTCCCGCTGCTGAAGAACGCGCGGCTGAGCTTCGACCTGGAGAACATCTTCGATGCCCGCCAGCGGGTGACCGATGCCAGCGGCGAAGTACCGCTGCGCTATCAACCCTTCCTGATCGATCCGGTCGGCCGCAGCTTCGAGATCGAGTTCCGCAAGCTGTTCTAGCCCCACCTTCGCGAGACGTCCCGCGGTGCGATCCCAGTGCGATCGCAGCCGCGGGACGTGCGCGCCTGGCGGGGATCGGCAGCGTTTGCTTTGCGAGAGACGCGCGGGGACACTATCTGCGCTAGCCATGGCTCGCACTCCCGCAGGACGCCCGGACAATCCCCGCGGCGCTGACCGCTTCCTGGAGGAGCGCGCCACCTATACGGTCATCTCGGCGCAACCCGACCTGGCGGCGGGCGTGCAGGCGATCCGCGATACCGTCCGCACGCTGAAGCCAAAGCCCGGCGTCTACCGCATGCTCGATGCGCGGGGCGAGGTGCTGTATGTCGGCAAGGCGCGCTCGCTGAAGGCGCGGGTGGCGAATTACACGCAGGTCAAGGCGCTCACCAACCGGCTGCAGCGGATGGTGTCGCAGACGCGCAGCATGGAGATCGTCACCACCAATTCGGAGGCCGAGGCGCTGCTGCTGGAGGCGCAATTCATCAAGCGCTTCCGTCCGCCCTTCAACGTGCTGCTGCGCGACGACAAGAGCTTCCCCTTCATCCTGCTGCGCGACGGGCACGACTTTCCGCGAATCATGAAGCACCGCGGTGCGCGCCGCGCGCCGGGCGATTATTACGGACCATTCGCCAGCGCGGGCAGCGTGAACACCACGGTCAACGCGCTGCAGAAGCTGTTCCTGTTGCGCAGCTGCACCGACAGCTTCTTCAGCCGTCGCGACCGGCCGTGCCTGCTCTACCAGATCAAGCGCTGCTCTGCGCCGTGCACCGGGCGCATCGACAAGGCGGGCTACGACGAGCTGATCAGCGAAGCCAAGGATTTCCTCGGCGGGAAATCGAGCGCGGTGCAGGCCAAGATCGAGGCGCAGATGGCCCAGGCGGCCGAGGATCTCGACTTCGAGCGGGCGGCGATGCTGCGCGACCGGCTGCGCGCCGCCACCTTCATCCAGGGCTCACAGGCGGTGAACGCCAGCGGCGTGGGCGATGCCGACGTGTTCGCGCTTTCGGCCAAGGGCGGGCAGATCGCGATCCAGGGTTTCTTCGTGCGCGGCGGGCAGAATTGGGGCCACCGCGCCTTCTTCCCCACGCACACGCAGGATTTGCAGAAGGAGGACGTGCTCTCGGGCGTGCTGGCGCAGTTCTACGAGGAGGTGCCGCCCCCGCCCACCATCCTGGTCGACCGCGAAATGCCCGAGCGCGAATTGCTCGAGGTGGCGCTGGGCGAGCTGGCGGGCCGCCGGGTGGACATCTCGATCCCGCAGCGCGGCGACCGGCGGCGGCTGATGGAGCAGGCCAAGCGCAACGCCACCGAGGCGCTGGACCGGCGGCTGGCCGAAAGCGGCACCCAGGCCAGGATCATGCGCGAGCTGACCGAGTTCCTCGAGCTGTCCGAGATGCCCGCGCGCATCGAAGTCTATGACAACAGCCACATCCAGGGCACCAAGGCGGTTGGCGCGATGGTGGTGGCCGGCCCCGAGGGGTTCCTCAAGAACCAGTACCGCAAGTTCAACATCAAGAGCGCGCAGACGAACGACGATTTCGCGATGATGCGCGAGGTGATAGGTCGCCGCTTCGCCCGCGCGATGGAGGAGGATCCCGACCGCGAAAGCGGCGTGTGGCCTGATCTTGTGCTGGTCGACGGCGGCAAGGGGCAGATGTCCTCAGCGCGCGACGCGCTGGAGGAGTTGGGGATCGAGGAAGTGCCGCTCATCGGGGTGGCGAAGGGTCCCCATCACGGGCGCGAGGGGCGCGAGGTGTTCCACTTCCCGGACGGGCGAGAGAAGATGCTGCCGGTCAACTCGCCGGTGCTGTTCTACCTCCAGCGGCTGCGCGACGAGGCGCATCGCTTCGCCATCGGCGCGCACCGCGCTAAGCGCAGCCGCGCCATCACCGCCAGCCCGCTTGACGAGATCCCCGGCATCGGCCCGGCGCGCAAGCGCGCGCTGCTGCTGCACTTCGGCACTGCCGGCAAGGTGCGCGCCGCCGCGCTCGACGATCTCAAGCGCGTTCCCGGGGTGAGCGAGGCGGTGGCGCAGCAGATCTACGATTTCTACCACGCCGGCGGCTGAGCGATCGCGCCGGCAAAATGGGTTAGAAGAACGCGCCGGATCGCGATATATTCGCGTCAGGGTAATGTGGGGGGCAGGGATGATCGTTTCCCGGCGGGCCGTTTGCGCAATGCTCATGGCATCTGCGATTGGCGCACGCGCGCATGCGGCCGGGCAGTGCTCTGCGATCAACCCGATGGGCGTGCAGCAATGCTCAGTCGGCCTGCCCTTGATGGCCTTCGCCAGTGAGTCGTTCACCACCACTCAGGAGAAAACCAATTGGTGCTGGGCTGCTTGCATCTTCAGCATATTCGATTGGTATGGCAGAGAGGTCAGCCAGGACCGGATCGTTGAAAAGGTGTTCGGCGGCGACCTCGACAATCCGGCGAACGGACAGCAGATATTCGGCGCGATCAACGGCTATTGGACCGATGATTACGATGAGGATTTCTACGCCGAGGCGACGCCGCTCGTGGATCTCGAATACAGTTTCGGCAATCCACAGGCTGCCGCGATCATGTCGATGGAGTTGCTGGGCGAGCATCCGCTGATCATTGGCACTCGCGGGCATGCCATGGTGGTGACCGCGCTGAGCTGGCTGCAGGACGTCTATGGCCGCCAGCAGATCGTCGATCTTGTCGTGCGCGACCCGTGGCCAGACAATCCCCGGCGGCGTAGCCTTTCCGCCGAGGAGTTCTATGGCACGAACCTTCTGATGCAGGTGCGGGTCGACTGAACGGGTGAACCGCGCCCGGGTGGCAATCCGCGCAGGGATTAGGTGTGCTGTCGCGCTCGCGACGGGCCCGTCTTCTGCCTAGATTTCCATAACGGCCGGGGCGAACACCTGCGACCCGCGGCCTCACTCCTCGGGCGCCACCGCGCGCAGCATGCCTTCCTGCGCCACGCTCGCCACCAATCGTCCGTCGCGGGTGAAGATCTGGCCGCGGCCGAACCCTCGCGCCAGGCCCGACCAGGGGCTGTCGGTGACGTAGAGCATCCAGTCGTCGGCGCGATAATCGCCGTGGAACCACACCGCATGGTCGAGGCTGGCGGCTTTCACCTGGCCCATATGGAAGCTCAGCCCATGCGGCTGCAAGGCCGTGGGCAGCAGCTGGAAATCGGTGATGTAGGCCAGCACGGCGCGGTGGATCGGGCGGTCGTCCGGCAGCGAGGCGACCGTGCGAAACCAGACATGCGAGCGCGGCTCGCGTGGTTTGGGATCGAGCCAGTCGCGCGGCTCGACCGAGCGGAAGTCGATGGGGCGCGGCCGCGAAAGCATCTGGCGCATCGTTCCCTCGGGCAATTGCTCGGCCACTTCGCGGCGGATATCGTAGTCCGGGCGCAGATCCTCGGGCGGAGGTACGTTGGGCATCTGCGGCATCTGGTGCGCCGGCCCTCGCTGGGGCTTCTGGAATGAGGCGATCAGGTTGAGGATCGGCTGGCCGTTCTGGCTGGCCACCACGCGGCGGTTGGAGAAGCTGCGCCCGTCTAGGTCGCGCTTGACGCGAAACTCGATCGGCAGCTCGTCACTGCCGCCGCGCAGGAAATAGGCGTGCAGCGAATGGGTGTGGCGATCCTCCGGCACGGTGCGCCGCGCCGCGCCCAGCGCCTGCGCGATGGCCTGCCCGCCGAACACGCGGCCGAGCCCCTCGGTCTTGCGGCGGCCGATGAACCGGTCCCCTCCGCGCGGCTCCAGGTCGAGCAGGAGCACGAGGTCGGCGACCAATTGCTCCGGGGTCGGGGACGAGGACACCTTGTCTGCCATTTGCCCGGCGCATGCGCGGGGCCGATGCGCCAGTCAACAAAGCGCTAGGCTTGCAGGCGATGGCCGAGCCGATTGCCGCACGCCTGTTGCGCTGTGGCAACCGCCCTCCAGCGGCGCGCAGGCGATCAGCCGGCCAGTGCGGCGAGCAGCAGCAGGGCGACGATGTTGGTGATCTTGATCATCGGGTTGACCGCGGGGCCGGCCGTGTCCTTGTACGGATCGCCCACGGTGTCGCCGGTCACCGCGGCCTTGTGCGCCTCGGAGCCCTTGCCGCCATGATGGCCATCCTCGATGTATTTCTTGGCATTGTCCCAGGCGCCGCCGCCGCTGGTCATTGACAGCGCCACGAACAATCCGCCGACGATCACGCCGAGCAGCAATGCGCCCAGCGCGGCAAAGCCGTTTATCTGGCCCGCGACCAGCGTGATGATGAAATAAACGGCGACCGGCGCCAGCACCGGGAGCAGCGAGGGGACGATCATCTCCTTGATCGCCGCCTTGGTGACGAGGTCCACGGTGCGCGCATAGTTGGGGCGGCTGGTGCCCAGCATAATGCCGGGATCGTCACGGAACTGGTCGCGCACGTCCTTGACAACATCGCCGGCCGCGCGCCCGACCGCGGTCATGCCCATCGAGCCGAACAGGAAGGGCAGCAACGCGCCCAGCAGCAGTCCGACGATGACGTAGGGGTTCTCGAGGCTGAAATCGACGTCGAGGTTGGGAAAGAACTCGGCCAGGTCGGTGGTGTAGGCGGCGAACAGCACCAGCGCGGCCAGCCCGGCCGAGCCGATGGCGTAGCCCTTGGTCACCGCCTTGGTGGTGTTGCCCACCGCGTCGAGCGCGTCGGTCCGGGCGCGCACGGTGTCGTCGAGCCCGGCCATTTCGGCGATGCCGCCGGCATTGTCGGTAACAGGGCCATAGGCGTCGAGCGCCACCACCATGCCGGCCAGCGCCAGCATGGCGGTGGCCGCATAGGCGATGCCCATCAATCCCGCGAGCTGGTAGGCGATGATGATGCCCGCCACGATCACCAGCGTGGGCAGCGCGGTCGCCTCGAGGCTGATGGCCAGGCCCTGGATGACGTTGGTGCCATGGCCCGTCTCGGACGCCTTGGCGATCGAGCGCACCGGGCGGAAGTTGGTGCTGGTGTAATATTCGGTGATCCAGATGATGAGGCCGGTGATGACCAGGCCCAGCATCGCGCACCAGAACAGGTCCCAGCCGGTGAACGCGACGAGCTGGCCCGCGGTCCCCTCGGTCGCCAGCGGCTGGCCCGGAGCCACGTTCTGCAGGTTCGCATCGAGCTCGGCTCCGCCGATCAGCGCATTCATGTCGCCAAGCGCCAGGTTCATGACGAGGTAGATCGCCGGGATCGCCAGCACGGCGGTGACGAGGAAGCCCTTGTACATCGCGCCCATGATGTTGGTCGCCCCCGGCCCCTTGGCGCCCAGGCGGACGAAATAGGTGCCGATGATCGAGGTGACGATGCAGGCCCCACCGATCAGCAGCGGCAGCGACATGAGCGGCAGGAGCATGTCGCCAAGCCCGGTGAACAGCAGCGAGGTCAGGACCATGGTGGCGCCCACCGTCACGACATAGGTCTCGAACAGATCGGCCGCCATGCCCGCGCAATCGCCCACGTTGTCGCCCACATTGTCGGCGATGACGGCAGGGTTGCGCGGGTCGTCCTCCGGGATGCCAGCCTCGACCTTGCCCACCAGATCCGCGCCGACATCGGCCGCCTTGGTGAAGATGCCGCCGCCCAGGCGCGCGAAGATCGAGATCAGCGAGGCGCCGAAGGCCAGGCCCACCAGCCCGTCCACCACGGCGCGGCTGTTGGCC
>Ga0210040_10011186_pt1 | contig 10194 bp, 2 predicted proteins | sample CryGeyCG12114_NA_FD_185462 | JGI IMG/M metagenome (GOLD analysis project Ga0210040, IMG submission 185462) | Groundwater microbial communities from aquifer - Crystal Geyser CG19_WC_8/21/14_NA (SPAdes) (version 2) | ecosystem: Environmental > Aquatic > Deep subsurface > Groundwater | place: USA...
CAGCCACACATTCCCTACTTATTATACAGTTATAGTTGAAATGAATCCTCCATGTAATTTGCATTTCAACAAATATGTTCACAAATCTGATAAAAGGAATGAAAACAGAAATTATACCACAGGGCGTACCTATAATAATTACGCGTCTTTTCTAACCTTTTTAGTTCATATCAAATTCCATTGTTCACAAAACCCCCAAAAAAACAAACTAATCAAAATCATAAACCATCTATTAAATGTGATATTTGCAAATACATTTTTCCACACTGTTCCTTCCATTATATTCTATCCCCAGCCAGACAATGCAAAATTAACTCACGAATATTTTAACCATACCGGTGCATATTAATACTAGTTTAAAGACTAGCAATCATATTGTTCTTTGTCTACCTATACAAACTGACTATGCAGTGTGACGGAACATCATATTCATTCACGGAAGGAGATGTGGTTCAACAGGTTAACATGTGATATTAAAAATAACCAAAAATACCAATATGCCGCTATAATGTAGAAAAAACTAGCCAACAATATCCCAGCATACCAAAGATAGGATCACGATATGCATTATTTTCATTAACCTGAGGGTCATCAGCGGGCAAGTGCCATATGAAATGTTCAGACCTACAAGTAAGATATTATTGACAATGGCTATCAACAAAGTATACCGCCAAGCTTTAGTGAGCCAACAATAATAAATCTTCTCACTCGCTATGTTTTCAATCAGTAAGTCAGTCAGTAGGGTTATCCAGTCATTATATCGGTGCATGACTTTGAAGTTTATACAGAAAATTTCTAGCCAACTCTTAACTGTTCTGTCATGTCATAATAACTCATACTGAAATCTGTCCATCAATTCCAATGCCATGGAACTGTGGAGCAATTAGTTTGCAAAGTTAAGCTTATGCGCCAAGCAGATTTTGTTTTATTCCTCAAATAATACTCACTTCTTTTGACGGTAGATATTTGTTGTATTTATGGTCTATTTCATATATTACTTAGCCAATATATTTTTTGAAAAGGTAATATAAGCTTGTTCTCACCTATAGTATGGAAATCCTTGGGGCACATGCAAATCCATGGGCATTGGATGATGTGAAGGGTGATGGGCATGCACATGGCCCGGGTAGCCGTCACCTGGTCCCATCATTTTAATACAGTTCACCAATTAACTACCTTTCCCCACTTTGAAATATCCGTTGATTAATTATCTAGTTTACTTGAAAAACTGCACAAACTAATGGCTTCGAACTAACTAACAAGTGACGTTCCACTGCTACTACAGTTAACTCCTCGCATTGAACTTGGTAACTGCTTTCTTCATGTAATGTAGTCAGTTAGTAATAATTATAACTAACTAACTTGTGATTTAATTCAATCCCACTGAAACTCACCACACCAAAATTCACAAGAACAAACAACTCGTAATTTGTCAAAAACACTAGCAATCCACACACAAACTTACTGTGCATTGACAAACTAACTAACCAAACTGGAATTAAAAATTTGCCGGTACGTAACGTACGACTTTTGTCCCGAATGCTCTTCTTTTGGCCACTACAAGTTGCCAACTAACTTAACATGCATGTACAGGGAATGATTGTACCAGGTAGGTAGGTAGTTAAGCATGGGATAGACCACCTTTTGGAACAAAACTTTTAGCTCCTGATGATGAGCAAGTGGGAGCAACAATAATAACACAGTGGAGTTTGTTATACAACAAAGTCTTACTCCCAAGCTGGGCTATCTCAAAGTGTCAAATTCACTACTTACTTGCTTATACTTATGTACAGTGAATGCTTGCATGCACAACTCGCCTGTATTTAGTTAGTTAGTTAGTTAGTTAGTTATAGTGAGTAAGTAAGTTAGGAGGAGGTATTCTCAACCAGAGGGTTGGTCTTTTCACGCGCAGCTTGTCCTGCCTCCTCTCTTGTCCAAAGGAAGTAGTGGAGTGCTCCTTTTTTTCATTCCTAATCGTTCTGATAACTTTCCCTGACGCTTGTAATATGCTTCTACTACTTGTTGTTGCACTTTTATGGCCAGTACATGAGGATGCAGCCAAAAATACAGCTCCATGGTGCACTTGCAGCAAAGAGTGTACGTGGACAAACAAGTAGACCGTTATTTAGTTACGGAGAGTTTGTCATTTCATTTAGTGTTTAGACTGTAGTTTAGTTAGTATAATATAATATATTTGGGCGGACTGGAATTTAGTTAATGTTAGTTGGTTAGTTAGTTGGGTGATGAAAATCGAGTCAGATAGTTAATTTTAGTAAATAGAAATTATCTAGATAGTTAGTTATAGTGATTAGGTGGGTTATCAAGTGATAAAGGAAGGCAAATGTTTGCAATAGGGGTGTATAGTAATGTGTACATTTTTTGCTACGCTAGTACAAGGTTTTAGCGTGTACGTTGGGCTTATTTACACTTGAGTGAATTTAATTGGCAGTGTTGGTTAGGATTTATATTAGACCTAATTGGACTTGGCACGCAATGTTTAGGGCCGTTGAGTTAGTTGCTTTGGCTTGCAAATATTATATGATTGCATAGAGTGAGGATGGGTGAGTGAGTTTGCCTTGTTTTGATGCGTATGGAGGTAACGTAACTAACTGGATAAGGTTTTGCAAGTGGTTTGAGTAGGTACTAACTAAGTTAGGAAACTTTTTTTAAATATAGGATTATCAGATTGGTATATGGATAAAATGTGAATGAGTTTATCATAGTGGAGACTAATAGGTGGGATTTAGTTCGAATTAGGAATTTTTGATGTGGAAAAATATGCGTGGTTAAAAATGTTCGTTTTAATATTGGTTTCGTTTTTCAATTTAAATATTATTTTAAGCGATCTTTTCTGATTTATAAATGTTTCTCTTTTGCAATGAAGATCTGTACTTATCCCGTTTGTTCTAGTTCAAGTTATCGACTTAAATGTGTTTCTCTTTTATTAATGCCTTTGAATTCCCACAGTAATGGTTGGTGTACACTAGCTTAACTGGCACTGCTATACATTGTAACATTCGGGTGGCTCCCAATTGCTGCAGATTTGTTGATAGAAAACAAGTCTTTGCTTGACAGTCCGTGAATTTATAATAGTGTTAATCATCAAGTGTGATAGCATATTATGTAGAACCAGACTGCTACCATTTCCACTGTTTTCAAGCAACATTAATGTCTCCACTACACCAAAATTCCTTCATATCTAGAGTTAGCCATGTGTTCCAATACAAACAAAAATTACATCTTCACTGAGTTTATAGCTTGAAATCAAATCAACACATTTCAAGAATGTGTACACATGCGTCTAACTAACAATGTTCCCCATACTGAAAACAATCCAAGTCCTTTGAGTTTGAAGTTAGTAAAAGTCAATGACATTCTTTATTTCCTGGCTTATCAAATGAAATAAAATTGATAAGTGAAGAAAAATGCATCTTTGGGTATAAGAATCTCTCAAAGAGAAGAAATCATTGCTCGTGCTGAGATGAGAAATGGGAGAATATATTGAAAGCTCGCCAGGGAGTCGCGTGCCTATGTAAATTCCTTAAGGTCTTGTGCACAACAACTAACTGGTAGTTAATATTGTTGCCCATTCCTATAATATTTATTTATTTACAGCATCATTCACGACTTTCAGTGAGTTAGTTAGTTACATACAACTAACTAACTAACGATTCTTTGAATTCTTGATTGACAGTTACCTGTTGCAGGCTCGTGTCCAACTAATATCCAAACGCATATGCACACCACTACAACTAATTCTGGACTTGGAGCCCACTGTTTGTATATTTGAATTTGCATGAAAATATCATTTACGATCCACCATTACTGTTTCATACCTCAAAAATAATACACATTAAAGTGATGCTTGTGTCAGGTCCCTTGGTGAGAGGAATTGACAATCATTATTAATTATGGTACCACCAAAGCGATTTACCAGCAAAAATTGAGGTTATACATGCATGGTTACTATTTCATCACGGACATGGTTAGTTACTTTGCATTTGAAACTTGCTTACTTTACCAACGTTTGGAATCCTTCAACACACCTAACTAACTGTGCACAAACAATGCAAGAAAAATGGTTGGTAGTAAGTACAGATTGCACAAAGTCTTTTCTTGATGTGTGTTATGCATAATTCATTTTGACAAATAGGTTGTTTATTGGAACCCTGGTGGCATTTGTGCACACCCCAGTCCTATGACTACTATGGTGCTTCTGACCAAGACGTTAATGATATTTATACAAGACCACAGCTTGTGGTTAGCTGGTGGAACAAAGAGCCATAGAATGCAAATTGTAAAGTTGGCAGCCCTGATCAAATAACAATGAACCACAGTGATTTGCAAATATTGACAAGAATTAATTGATAAGTTGGCTCAGAGTCTTAATTAATAGCACAATGTGGGCATTCATATGGTGATTTGTGAGGATTTCTCAAGCCAAGCCACGAAGAGACAAGTTTAGCTCAATAAATATGAGGAGTGTTGCCTGCTTACAGTAATAATACAGATGTACACTGTGAGTTAGGAGACAGGGGAAACCACAAACTTCCCGTGGTACAGACAATATAGATTCTGGGCTAGTTTTCTCCACAAAAAATGCCCAAGAAGGAAAAGAATTGGGAAGAGAGATACTATGCTTGTATGTATTTAGCGTTTCGGTTGTAAAGTAGCATGAGCCAAGCAAATGATAAATAATGTTATATACATAAATGCTCAATTGTTCCCTTCCAAAAATAATAATAACAGCTCGGCGCCACATCATTTGTGTAGTTTGTAGTTCCTGCAGACAAAAAAAATCTATTTGGGTAGTCCTATTTTGACTATGATGATAATTTTTTTCTAAATTTTTGAAAAGGAAAAGTTACTCGCATGATTGATTAGTATATTTTACGGGGAATAACTCGGTCTGACAGGTTATAATAAAATGATCAGGGTAATGGATGGACTCGCTCCAGATCACAGGGCTACCGCCTACAGAGCTACACTGGGATGAAACTGACACGACATTCCCTAATTTGTCACACTGCTAAACATGGGTGGTAACACAGATCATATGTATGTATAGTTAGTTAGCTAGCTACTGTAAACTAGTAAGTTTGTAAAAAAAGGTTAAATATTTTATTATTTATTAAGACCAGGAGCTTCCACATTTTTGAGTAACTCAGGTAGCATTTCTTTCTTTTTTTGACCCTTCACTTCCATTTCGCTCAACGGATCAAACTTATTACAGAGAACAGGTGTTCAGTAAGAAAAAATATTAGCATATTAAAACCAGTAGCTGTGACTTTTTTGAACGTAATAGAGCTTGGAGCGACGACGATGTAAAATATAGTGTGTCCGTCCATCTCTTCAAAAATGGAGAAAAAAGATGATTTTGACAGCAGCATGAATTCATTAACAGGTAGTGTAGTTCACTAACTAACTAACTAACTAACTTATTCAGGGGCAATGTATTTCATGGGAAAACACATCTCTACTATATAGTAAATAGTAAATAGTAATAATTATCTGCAGTTCGTTACTTTAGCAGCACACTGAACGATCAATCTACCTACAGTATCTTAAAGCTCAAATAAAAATGCAAAAAAATTATGTTTACCAAGCAATTTACAACGGTCGATGATTAATTGCTTGACCACGCCAAATAGCTCCATTTTTAATTGCGTTTCCCCATAAACTGTGTGAAAGTAATCAACTTTTCATCAACAATGTTTTTCCTCCTAGTCCATTGGTGTGCACTAAAGGTTTGTCACACCACACATCAGCAAAACACTCACAACTCACACCATACTTCCGTTCCTAGTTCTTTCTAACTAACTAACTAACTACTGCATAGTAATTATTATGTTGTACAAGAACCCTATACGGTGTGCATAACTACTCCTAGATTCTGCTAAAGCTAATTGCAACGGGATGAGGGAAATGAGACAGTCAAACACGGTAATTAAGTCATGAATTCATAAACAACGGAAGACAAATATTGTTTTAAAACTCTTAAAAGCCATAAAGAAACACTTTTTGCAAACAGCCTTAATTGCCATATAGCCCCTCTAAAGAAGTCATTAGAATGTAATAGTAATCCTTGGAATCCTCTTAAGTTAGTCAGTCATCATAACCCTGACATTCATTAGCCACAGTTTCAAATAACAACAAAAAATCAGTTGTTTGGCCCACTTTCACAGCAGATTATCCCTAATTTACAGAATCATTATCACCATCCATAAACAAATACCCTGTGGTCCAGTAAGGAATATGGACTAACTGCCAAACTAACTAACTAACTAACTTAAGCTTGTCTTGAAGCAAAACTTAAGCATTAAATTGCAACCAACGAAATTATCATGATCTTATAGACCTCACTTATAACTTACTATGGAGCACACGTTTCAACCACTCCAACCTGCATCTCATTTCAATAAAATCCGACTCCACAGCATTCCCAAAGCTCATCGACGTACTTATTTCTATTCATCTGTCTGTCCTCAGTCCCAGATCGGGACGATACGGTGGAAATCATACATTTGACAAAGATCTGTGTACAGCAAGGTGCACTGTATAGCACCTTAACTCATAAACCTATCATATAAGTGGGCTCGTCGTAACCGATATGACCACCAGCTGAAAAGAAGGGTAAAAAAACATTATCAAAACCTTTCATCTATTTATCATATCTCAGAGATACGTTCTTGTCATTAAGATGAGTTGACCCTATGGAAAAAGATAAGTGTCGTTTGAACTCATCCCCCGACTATAAAGGAAATGATATCTGATTGTATTTGCTTTTACTGGACTCATTTGATATTCCAAACGCGAGGAAAGGAAAAAAATTGTCTTCAACTCTGACCAAAAGGTGACATACACTAATGAAATGATACATTCGGACATTTTTTGTTCCATGCGTTTGGGTTATTAGCATATAAGGACTTGCTGGAAGAGTGGGTTGAAAAAATGATTGTACTAGTCGCTCGTAAAATGAACATTTGTAGTAGTAGCAGTGATTGGTGTCACGTACATGCTAACTAACTAACTTATAGGAAGTCAGCTTTTTGCTTTATCACTGTAGTTATTCTTATCTTTTTACCTGATTCCCAATCAAGGCATCTTGCACAAGTGACAGATGAAACATTGACGACTTATGGAAATTTTTGGTATGATGGATCCTACCAATTAAAAGCTACTGACTGGGGATATCCAATGGATTAGGTGACAGATCGTTAAGGCAGTAGTTAGTTTCAGTTGTTCACGGTAGCTAGAAAGTTTTCTTGGCTTCCTGACTATAGGGATAACTAAGAAGCATTGTTAGTTTTTCTACTGACTTACTCACAGTGTGCATTCCATGTGGAAAAGCCATATGTCACTAACAACTTGACCCTTGGTGCGATGCAAATAATGAATTTTGGATGGATGACTCTTGACAGTGTTGGTAGCATTATTATGAGTGACCTATCAAAATAGAGGACGAGAAATGAATAGGCAAATGAAGTAGGAAAACAATGATGGGGAACATATTGCATGAGAAATGGGCTGCAATTGAAATGTGAAGGCTAGACAAATACCATTGTCGGCTCAAGTTGTATAGAACTGGGAAACTGGATAATCATAAAGAAGAGTATGAAATATATGAGTTGGTCCACGCTCGTTTGTCATATCAAATCACTCTTTTTTCTTTTCTTTCTTGTGCAACTATGTAAGTACTGGCTGTAAAAAGTTTCACTCACTCACTACTATGAGAGCCCTATATAAGAGATACGGATATGATAAAAAGTGAGTTGGAGTAACTCCAGTAGCTGTGTGTCTTAAGTTAGTCACAATGCCCACTTTTGTCACAGAGCGAATATAATATTTCGATGGGTAGCAAATGTCAAGAAATTCATAACGTAGGATTTGATAATGTATGATTTGTGAGCTAAATGGCTATAAATGACAGTAGATGGGAAAGTTGGATTTTATAAAACCAACTGCAACTGGTATTTGGATTATGAACCTGTTTGAGTTTGAGTTGCGATTTTTGAACGTGCATTTTTATGATCCTATAGTCAGAGAGTGTAACGAGCTCTCATCATAAACAAATGCACGGCAAGTATTCAAATTAGTGTAACAGCTCCATAAAATTTTGTGATGATCATGATGATGAGTTACGGCTGCTACTATATAACAGACAAGCGCAAAAAATGGATTGTAAAATTAATTTAAAAAGGACATTATCTTCACTGCTAAATTCTTTTGGGAGTGAAACATACTAACTAAAGGTGCTACTATCCTCTACAAGCTATAATTAATTGCAAGTTTAAGGGTAAGCTCATTTAATTCAGCCTTTTGACTGCATTACAAATTACCACCAATTGAGTACATTGTTTATGCGTTGGATTGGAAAAATTACGGTCTGCGGTATTGGCGGTCGATGGATACTTGAGGAAACCCATGATTAAAAAGCTACTTGGTGTTGCTCTCTATTTGATGCAAATGATGGGAAGGTATAAACTTGCACTCAAATCATCTGCATCATCAAGTATATACTGCATGTTTTGCACAAAAAGTTTACCAGCTTGTTTAATTCAAAGCAACTCTGTTGTTAAGTACCATAAAGTTTTATGGTGATTACAAGCTCTAGTATGTATGGAGTGGACCAAAAGTTGCACAATAATAATTGTCCAAAGGTTTGAGCACAAAAGACCGCCATCATGATAATCAATGATTGGTCAACCGTGTAATTTCCTCAATATGGTTTATACATATTTTTTCCATTACTTTTTACAATATCTATTGCTCACCAGATAAGAATCTAAGGAAGTTTAGTGACCACATTTTTTGTTTCAATTTGTCTCTCGTAGTATGGTAGTAACATCATTACAGAATGAATCAAACAAGTCTTTGAACATATAGGAAGATAGGAACAAAGTTTGGAAGGAATTATAGAATTGTAAAACGACAAATGGTCCATGTTCTTGTATCAATCGATATGAAATTCTCTAGACACGAAAACGACAGTGCTACATTTCATTTAAATGGCTCTATTTGTAAACAAATGGAAAATACGTGATTCCTGTGCAGAATACTAAATGCACAGACTTTTCCCTTGTATAGTTAGCTATAGCTGGCTACAAAGTGTGTTGTGATCAGCTTTTGAGTCACAGTAGCTATAATTTTAGACACAATTGGAACAAAACTACAAGACGGGATCATGTCAAATTGCCCATCTTTTTTCTTTTTCTTGCAGAATGATGCTACATTTAACATACTAAGTTTAAAGTTCCAGAGTCAGTCAAAGATAAGCTAATAGTTAGTTGTGCTACAGGGAATTCCCAAAAACTCGTCCTATCTTTGTTGAAGCAATTACAATAAGTATTACAGCCATCATCATTCACAGAAAGAATAAAACTCTCACAAAATTTCTGTTACTCTTGCTCATAGTAGGAAAAATACTGCCTATATCTGTTTATGCTGTTAGTTACAACTTACTCACTGAACCAGCTATAGCCTGGTCGCTATACATTATGTATCTGACTAGCTTAAACACACAAAAAGTCATTGCACATTTCAACTTGCCTTTTGTCAGGCTAAGCTGGGAGTTAAAAACTCGACTTTTAGTTTGTACAACAAGTTCCAGGAGCACAGCACAAGAATTATGACGATTTGGTCTGTAGGTTTGTCAATTGTCAATTGCATAATAGCATTCCATAGTAAATTGTAAATGCCATTGTTTCATTATAATTTTGAAAAAAGGAATACTCGTTTCACAGAAACTTTGTAGGGAGATTGGGAGCAAATTTTCTTTGCAATATATACTCATAATATTCATGGAAACCTAATGCATTTGCCTTTGTTTTAAATACAATAAAATGTAGTGGCTCCCAAGAGCTTATTTATATAGCCACGTATAGAACTAACAGTTACATGAGAACTCTATAACTCCATTCATGTTTATGACTTGGGGTGAAGAAGGGTTCACTTGAGACATGGTTTGGAAAACCGCGAGTACAATTCTTCCAAAGCTCCTTGCATTATATTCCAGTGATTTATACGACTTGAAACAACAGAGCTATCTGACCAAATCATCTTTCACATTTGGTTAGATTACAGCTAAGATAGGAGCCCTTTTATTTGGAAACTGATGTTTGATGTCGCTTCTTCTCTTTGAGTACTACTTTGATAGCTATCAAGGTCTTTTGTAAAAGTGTTTTATTTCCCTCT
>Ga0210040_10011187_pt1 | contig 10193 bp, 8 predicted proteins | sample CryGeyCG12114_NA_FD_185462 | JGI IMG/M metagenome (GOLD analysis project Ga0210040, IMG submission 185462) | Groundwater microbial communities from aquifer - Crystal Geyser CG19_WC_8/21/14_NA (SPAdes) (version 2) | ecosystem: Environmental > Aquatic > Deep subsurface > Groundwater | place: USA...
GCACAAAAAAACGGGGACTTCCGTGTGGAAGGTCCCCGTTCAATCAGTAATTGGATGAGCTATTCGGATGGCGGCGTTGTGGCCGGCGCTGGGCTTGGCTGTTGATCGGGCGTTGCTGCCGGGGCGCCAGCGGGAGCAGCGGCACCACCCGGAGCAGTTGCGCCCGGAATGGCTGGAGCAGGGGCCGCCGGCGTACGGGGTGCTTCCAGCGCTTTCCTCTGATTGACGCTACGTACCGGACCCGAGCCCGCCGTAGTGCCATTAAGCACATGAGTACCTAAGGTGAGCACCATCAAGCCGATGGCAAAGCCCCAAGTCAGGCGCTCCAGCAAGTCGCCAGTGCGCTTTACGCCCATCAGGTTGGCAGCACCGCCCGAGCCGAACTGGCTGGATAGTCCGCCGCCTTTGGGGTTCTGAGCCAGCACTACAATAGCCAGAAGAAAGCAGACAATTAAGATGACAATAATGAGCGCAGAGTACATCTATTCAGAAGTTTTCAGTTGTCGAATTTGGTCGGCAAAGTACGCGCTTTTTTCCGGTTGGCGCACCATTAGCTGTTCATATATCTCGATAGCACGGTCCTTTTTGCCTTGCTTAACCAGAATTTTAGCTAGACTTTCCGAGGCCAGGGCTGGAGCCGCATGGGTGCTGCGTGCTGCCAGATCTGCCTGTTCCTGCGTCATCGATGGTATCCCCGGCGACTTAAGCCGCGGTTGCACCTTCAAAAACCGATTAATCAGGTCCAGGGAAGAAGGAGCCGGGGCAGTTGGGGCTGACCGGTGAGTGCAGTGGGCGTGTAACAGTGCATCCGGTGGGAAAAATTCAGTGCCCGGTAGTGGTTGGGTTAGTTCTTCGTCTCGCAACTGTAAGGCATATCCACTCCGGCTTCCTTCGGGCAACAAGCTGTACGCCAGTTCAGTATCAGCGCGAAAGGGCGGGGCCAGCGCGGTGGTGGCTGCCGGAGCCGCTAGCGGATACGATTCGTCAGGGGCTTCACTCAACTCATCTTCGTCTAGACCTGGCAACTGGTAGAGAATCGGAATAAGCTGCTTCTCCGGCTCACTCAGTCCAAACTCAAACCGGGAGGTACCCACTTCGGCTGGTGGTCTGATGGGAGGCGCTGCAGCCGGCAGCAGTTCTTCTGAGTTAGTAAGTGCGGAAGTTTCCGGTGCCAAAGCCACGTTGGCGTCAACTACTTCCAGTTCTGCTGAAGTAGGTTCTGCATTATCACTGACCTCCGCCGCTTCTAACTCAAGCGTTTCTGCTGGGGTTGATGTTGATAAGGAGCTAAGGTGTGTAGTGGGCTCTTGGTTGTCGGGAGCTTTCGAATAATCTTCGGTCTGATCAACTAGTGATGCGGCCTCTGACGTGGCATGTGCAACTGTTTCCGACTCAGCTGTAGGTTCCGGTAGATCGGCGAAGGCAGGTGCTGATACAGGTGCTGGCTGATATGCTTCGGATTCCTCAACGGCTTCTGTTGCCGCCTCTTCCTGGAGTTCCAGTACCTGGACATCTTCCGTTACCAGCGCCTGAAAAAAAGCGGTAGAACCGCCCGCCGCTGCCGCAGTAACACTGACCTCAGTGGGAGCGGGCAGCTCCTTTGGCGCCGATGGTAGCTCATCTTGTGGCTCTGCTACGGCTGGTTGTTCCAGTAACTGCCGTAGCAGGTGCCGGTCGACGGCGTAGGTGGCGGCGCGGCGCAGGCGCTGGCTGGCCAGCATGCTGCCCTGGTCGTGCGCCGCTTTGGCCAGCAGCAAGTGGGCCGTCTGGCAGTAAGGAAAAGCCGCCGCCAGTTGTTCTAATTCCCGGATTTCACTTTCCGAAATGTTCCCCACGTGGTTGATAATGTGCAACAGCGACGCGCGGGTCATAGAAGGGTGGGTTGAGAAAGTGGAAAGATAAATCGTTGATTACCGAACGATAATCAACGATTTGGGCGCTTTTGTGTGCGAAACGCAAGATTTTCAATCGGCAAGAATACGTCAATTAAATCACTCTGCTCCTGACTCACCAGTTGGCTACCGACTTGTTGAAGGCATCGGTAATGATGTTTTGAGTGATGCGGCGTATGGCAGTCGGGTCGTTGTTGATGCGCGCTATGTCCTGGGTAGCAGGAAAGTCGCCGTTACTTTGAAACGTCTGCTCGAAGTCCTGTTTGGGGTCTCTGGTGTTGGTGAACTTAATGCGCACCTGAATGGTGAGGCGGTTCACCCCAGCCTGGTCTTGGCCGTTGGTTTGCTGAATAGCAGCCGGAGCATAATCAAATGCAATAATCTGACCCTCAAACTGTAAGTCACCGTCGCGGGCTACCTGTTTGATGGAAGTGTTGCGCTGAAAGTAGTCCTTGAAATCCTCGGTGAACCGCTGCGAAAGAGCAGATGGGCCGTTGCTGGAGGTGTTCTGAAACGTGGCAATGGAAATGCTTTTCGCGTCTGTAGTAACGCCACTAAAGGAATAAACCGAGCAGCCGTGCAATCCAAACAGCATCAGAAGTCCTAGTACCCAGCCGCCGCCAGCTTGTCTGAGTTGATTACGCATTTTCCAGATCATATTGCTTGAGTTTGCGGTAGAGGGTGCGCTCAGAAATGCCTAGGTCGTGGGCGGCATATTTGCGCTTATTGTGATGCTTCTTCAGCGCCTTCATAATCATTTCCTTTTCCTTGGCTTCCAACGAAAGGGTTTCTTCCTCGGTCTCGTGCGGAATATCTTCTACGCGCTGAATTTCCTCTTCGTAGTCGGTGGCGTCGTCTACGGTATTAGGCGTAAGGATGTACTCTGTGGCGCCGTTATCGGCGTTAGGCTGCCGCATCGGGCGGGCACTGCCATCGTAAGGAGCCGGGCTGAGGTTGGTGAACAAGTGACTGTTCTGGCGCAGCATCTCCTGGGTTTCTTGTGGGCGCTGGCCAGTGGCCATGTCCAGCACCAGCTTCTTGAGGTCAGTCATGTCGCGTCGCATGTCGAAGAGCACCTTGTACAGCAGATCACGCTCCGAATACGAGTTGCCGGCCCCGTCGGTAGGTGCCCCGGCGGCGTGTAATAGCATGGGCAGGCGGCTACTCTGGTCAGCTGGCAGATACTGCCGGAGGCGGCGCGCGTCTACCTCCCGGTCGGTTTCCAGCACCGACATCTGCTCGGCTACATTCTTGAGCTGCCGGATATTGCCAGGGAACCGGAACCGCTGTAAGTCCTGCACCGCATCCGGTGTCAATGACACTGGTTTTACCCGGTAACGATCAGCAAAATCAGTGGCAAACTTTCTGAATAGTAGGTAGATGTCATCTCCTCGTTCACGTAATGGTGGAACCAGAATAGGAACCGTGTTGAGGCGGTAATACAGGTCTTCGCGAAAGCGGCCGTCGCGCACGGCATCCAGCAAATTCACGTTGGTGGCGGCCACCACGCGCACATCGGTCTTTTGCACCTTGCTGGATCCGACCCGAATGAACTCGCCATTCTCCAGCACCCGAAGCAACCGGGCCTGGGTGCCAAGCGGCATCTCGCCAATTTCATCGAGGAAGATGGTGCCTCCGTTCGTTACCTCGAAGTAACCTTTGCGGGCTTCCTGCGCACCTGTAAACGAGCCTTTCTCGTGCCCGAAAAGTTCCGAGTCGATGGTGCCTTCCGGAATAGCACCGCAGTTGATGGCAATGAACTGTCCGTGCTTGCGAGGCGACAGCGCATGAATAATCTTGGAAAATGACTCCTTGCCGGAACCACTTTCCCCGTTAATCAGCACCGTCATGTCGGTCGGCGCAACCTGCGCGGCCACCTGAATGGCGTAGTTCAGCGTTGGCGCGTTGCCGATGATGCCGAAGCGCTGTTTTATGCTTTGTATTTCGGAGGGTGTCAAGTTGGAAGGTGGTTTTCGTGAGGAAGACGAAAAGCTAGGGCAGTTTATTTTAAGCGTAGCGCAAGTAGGTACTAAAAGCAGGTATCAGCTAGTCCGGTGGCCTACACCGTGCTGATATGTTTTAGATACTTGTCAGAGAATGACCGCACTGCCAATTCGCTTAATTCTATCAATGATCAGAGGTAAGTTAACTGCGTTTAGGCCTATTACTTAATAGGTTAAATACTAGATAAGTTGTGGCCCCACCTATAAGCGTGAGTATAATCCAACCTAGCAGGCCCATCTCAACTGTTACTATCGACGACATGCTTGCTCTAAACAGCTTCCCCCAGCAACGTACTGGCTGAGCCGCTATGCACTAATACGTCCACGTAGTCGCCTTTCTGGTAGTGCTTTTTAGGGAAGATGACGACCTGGTTCTGGCTGTTGCGGCCGCTGAGGTGTTCCTGGCTACGCTTCGAGAAGTTCTCGACCAACACGCGGTGCACTTTGCCGATGGCCAACTGGTTGCGCAGGCGGCTGTGCTGCTGTTGCAAATCAATCACTTCCTGGAGGCGGCGCTTTTTCACCGGCAGCGGCACGTCGTCTTCCAACTTACGGGCGGCCAGCGTGCCGGGGCGCTCAGAGTAGAAGAACATGTAGGCCATGTCGTAGTACACGAACTCCATGAGGCTGAGCGTGTCTTGGTGTTCCTCCTCGGTTTCCGAGCAAAAGCCGGAAATCATGTCCGTAGAAATGGCACACTCCTCACCCAGAATGCGGCGGATAGCGTGCACCCGTTCCTCATACCAGGTCCGGTCGTAGGTACGATTCATAAGGGCCAGGATACGCGAGTTGCCACTTTGGGCCGGCAGGTGAATGTACTTACAGATGTTGTCGTGGCGCGCCATGGTGTGCAGCACCTCGTCGGTAATATCCTTGGGGTGCGAGGTGGAAAAGCGTACCCGTAGGGTTGGGCTCACCAGCGCCACGCGCTCCAGCAATTGCGCAAAGTTGATGTGTTCGGTGACATCCTCAGAAGCCCACTTATAGGAGTCAACGTTCTGGCCGAGCAACGTAACTTCCTTGTAGCCAGCAGCCACTAAATCCTGCGCTTCGCGGATGATGCTATGAGCGTCGCGACTCCGCTCACGGCCCCGCGTGAAGGGCACCACGCAGAACGAGCACATATTGTCGCAGCCGCGCATGATGCTGATGAAGGCCGTGATGCCATTGGAATTCAGGCGCACCGGCGTGATGTCGGCGTAGGTTTCTTCGCGGCTCAGCAGCACATTTACGGCTTTCTGGCCGCCATCTACCTGTTGAATCAACTGTGGCAGGTCGCGGTAGGCATCAGGACCTACTACCAGGTCAACGAGCTTTTCTTCTTCCAGAAACTTACTTTTCAGGCGCTCGGCCATGCAGCCCAGCACGCCCACTAGCAGGCCGGGGTTGCGCTTTTTGTGGCCATTGATCTGCGAAAGACGCATGCGCACGGTTTGCTCGGCTTTCTCGCGGATAGAGCAGGTATTGAGCAGCACTAGGTCGGCACCTTCCAACTGTTCGGTCGTGTCAAAGCCTTCATTGAACAAAATGCTGGACACGATTTCCGAGTCCGAAAAATTCATCTGGCAGCCGTAGCTTTCAATGTAAAGCTTGCGTTTACGACCCGTTTCAGTGGCCGGACTCACGCGGACTGCTCCCGATGGGCTATCCGCATGCGTGATGGCATCCGAACTAGGGGTAGGCAACGTGTCGAGGAAATCTAAGGTAATCAGCGGTTGAGACATAGGTTGAGTGGCAGCATCGGCTTCACGTTCAGGAGAACGGCAAAGGTAGCTGTTTTGGGGTGAAAATGACAGAATGGCAGATGCTGTAAATTAGTGCTTAGAGCCTTGTGCTTGGTGCCTAAGTCATTCTAATAGCATAAGGGGGCTACAATTAGTGTGCAAAGCGCAAGGCTCTAAGCACTAACAGCTAACAGTTGCCCCCAACACCTCCAGCATAGCTTGGGCTTTCAATAGACACTCCTCGTACTCGCGTTCCGGCACCGAATCGTAAGTGATGGCCGAGCCGACCTGGAAGCTGAGGTAGCCGGTATCAGCGCGGTATTGCAGGCTACGAATTACCACGTTGAATTCAAAGTCGCCGCCGGGCCATACGTAGCCGATGCTGCCGCTGTAGAGGCCGCGGCGGCTCCGCTCGTAGTGCTCAATGAGTTGCATGGCTCGAATTTTCGGCGCGCCGGTCATCGAGCCCATGGGAAAGGTGGCGCGCAACACATCTACCAGATCAATTTTGGGTCGTAGCTGCGCCTGCACTGTGGAAATCATCTGCCAGATGTGGCGGAAAGGGTAGAGGCCAAACAGTTCCGGTACGCATACGGTGCCGGTGGCCGCCACGCGGGCCAGGTCGTTGCGCACCAAGTCCACTATCATCAGATTCTCGGCGCGCTCTTTCTCGTCGTGCAACAACATGTCGCGTTGCGCTTGGTCGTGGGTCAGCGTAGTGCCACGCCGGATGGTGCCCTTGATGGGCTGTGATGTAAGGGTGTTCTGGCGGCGCGAGAGGAACCGTTCGGGCGAGGCGCAGAGCAGGTAGTGGTCGTGGTGACGGTAGAAACCGGCGAACGGAGTCGGAGATGCCGCATTCAAACGCAGGAAAATATCCACCGGATTCAGCTGCACTTGCTCGGCGTAAAACTCCTGGCACAGGTTCAACTCGTATACTTCCCCGTTGAGAATATCTTCCCGGATAGCCGCTACAGCGTGCAAATACTCTGCTTTGGGCAAGCGGGAGCGGAGGGTAGGAACCGCCGGCAACGGCACTGCGGGCAGTGGTGTTGCCAGAATTTGAGCCAGAGTCAGCGCTGCATCACCCTGGATTTCAACGTGCCCGGCGTGCCAGCGTAGCCAGCTTTGTGGCCGGAAAAAATGCAGATTCGGCCAGCTCAGACCCGCGTGGTTCTTGCTAGTCAGCGCTTCGATTTCGTTTTTGACATCATACGTGATGAAGCCACAAAGCGGACCTGCAGTTGCTTTCTCAAGCCATTCGCGCAGCTCCGGGAGGGTGCCCGGCGCGTCGGAGGCTGCCGGAGCTACGGCCAGCAGCCGGTCGAATGGGTCGCCAGGGTAAGCCAGGTCGTTGGGCTCGAAGTAGGCACAGTGCGCGAAGCTGGCTGCCCAATGCAAGGCCCGCACGGAAAAATCAACAGGTAGTTCAGCAAGAGAAACAGATAACACAAGGCAAAGGTAAGTAGCGGAGGAGGCGTTGCTACTCCAACTCTTTCAGGGCTAGTTTGGCTTTGGTATCGGTGCTGTTTTTATATTCATGTTTGGGGTAGCTCAAGGCTTTCTGAAAGTAGAGTTTGGCCGTGCTACGCTGCCCGGCCAACTGAGAGAGGTAGCCAAGCTGCAGAGCCGATTGCGGCGCGAAATAATACGTTGCCGTACCCGACAGCGCGATAGTGCGGGTGTAAAAAAGCCGCGCCGAGTCTAGCTGGCCGAGGCCGTGCCAGGCGCGGGCCCGGCGGTAAGGTTCCTCCAGCCGGTCGCGCAGGAGCGTAGCTGCTGTGGTCTGGAAACCGTTGAGCGTGGTCAGAGCCTCGCGGTAATACCCCCCGTCGATTTGCAGGCGGGCGCGGGTAAGTTGGCGGTTGAGGGGGTGCCGGCCTTCAAAAAAACGCTGGGCGTACGTGTCTTCCTCTATAATGGTTTGCCCACCCGCGGCAATCTGACGGTAATAGCGTTCGGCGGCCGGCGCATCGTTGGTTAACCAGGCCGCCAGATAGAGTTTGAAGCATGCATCTTTACGGTAGTGTGCCCCCGGATATTCGGCCAGAAAAAGCTCGTTTTCACGGCGTGAGGCGGTATACTGCCCTTGGTAGAGCAGCAAGTCGGCGGCCATGTGGTGCAGGTAAGGCAGGGGCAGGTAGGCGCTGCCACTGGGGCGGGCCCGATAGGCTGCCAACGCGGCATCAGTGCGGTGTTGTTTCTTGTTGAGACTAACCAGCAGGTAGCTGAACAGCAGATTGTCGGGCTGTTGCTGAGCTAAGCGGTTGGCCAGTTGCAAGGCTTCCGCCGGCTTCTTGTAGTAAGTTTCTTCTACCAGTGCCAGTATAATCTGCGCTTCCGTCTGGAAGTCGTTGGGTTGATGAGCGGCAGCCCGCAGGTTGCTGAGGCCGATTTCGATACTGCCCGCCAGACCCAGCAGCTTCAAAAACCATCGGTAACCTTCCGGTAGCGAGCCGATAAAAAACTGCATCATACCCAAGGTTTTACGAGCCGGCAGATACGTTGGGTAACGTTTCACGGTGGCCTGCATCTGCTGATACGCTTGCCGCAAGCTCCAGGCACCCTGCACTTCGTGCCCGAAACTAACCTGAGCTGCCGCCTGGTGGAGCCGAATTTCGGCGTGGGCATACTGGGTTAGTGCATTAGCCGAGGCCTTTTCCAGCTTGGCTAACCGCTCATCCTGCACCTCAATAGTGGCCTCGTAGCGGCGGGCGTCCTGGCTGACCAGCAGTTCCGTAATGCCTAGGCAGTCCTGCACCAGCAGCGTGCCCGCCGAAGCAGGAGCGTCTTTTAGCAAAGCCCGCGCTGCGGCCGGCCGCATTTTCAGCACCTCGGCATAGGCGCGGGCCTGCTGCGTGGTAAGTTTAGTTGAGGCAACAGCCTCGGGCTGATAAGTTTTCCCAGAAGGCACCCCAGCACTTTCATAAAGAGGCACTGCCATGAACAGCAACAGTAGCAACAGCTTCTGCCACGCGCCATGAAAGCCTCGGTATGCCTCTGGGGAAAAATTCATAAGCAAAAAAAGAACGGCACTCAGGCCGTTCTTTTTAAAATCAGGATAGCAAAAGCTAGGCTACAATGCGGGCTTCCACATCGGCTAGTACCCGGCCGCAGTGCTCACACACGATGATTTTCTTGTGCGAGATGATGTCGGCCTGGCGCTGAGGGGGTACCGTGTTGAAGCAGCCACCGCAGGCATCGCGCTTCACCGTTACCACGGCCAGGCCGTTGCGTACGTTGCCGCGGATGCGGGTGTAGGCGGTTAGTAAGCGGTCTTCCACAGGCTGCGTGGCTCCGGCCCGCTCTTCCATCAGCTTTTTCTCGTCGGCTTCGCTTTCGCCCACGATGACGTCTAGCTCGGTCTTTTTGTTGGTGAGGTCTTTCTTGCGCTCATCCAAGCGCTGCTTGGTACCGGCGATATCGGAGTTTTTCAACTCAATCTGGTACTGAGCCTCTTTGATTTTCTTTTCGGAAATCTGGATTTCCAGCTTCTGCAACTCGATTTCCTTGGCAATAGCCTCGTACTCGCGGTTGTTGCGGACATTCTGCTGCTGGTCCTCGTAACGCTTGATGAGGCCTTCGGCATCTTTGGCGTTTTGCTTGCGCTGCTTGATCTGGTCGTTGAGGGCAGAAATCTCCTCGTCAAACTTGCTTACGCGCACCTCGTAGCCGGCAATTTCGTCTTCCAGGTCGCGCACCTCTTCGGGTAAGTCGCCGCGTACGCGCCGGATTTCGTCGAGCTGCGAGTCAATGCGTTGCAGGTTGAGCAGGGCTTCCAGCTTGCTGGCAACGGGGGCATCGGCCGGGGCAGTAGCGACGGGTTTAGAAGTCATAATGGACGGGGTTGGTATGGGTCTCGGCAATGAAGAGCGCAAAAGTACTTCCAAACTTGTCGGCAAGCAAATCCTGAAAGATTTCGCCAGTAAATTGTTCGCTCTCGAAATGACCTACATCGCAGAGCATTAGCTGTCCTTCCGCCTGAAAATACTCGTGGTACTTCAGGTCGCCGGTCACGTAAGCATCAGCGCCAGCGGAGCGGGCTTTGCCAATTAGGAAGCTGCCGGCCCCGCCGCATAAAGCCACTTTCCTGATAGGCTTTTCGAAGGCAGTGTGCTTCACTACGGGCACTCGTAAGGCCGTTTTCAGCTGCTGCCTAAATTCCTGAGCACTCAGTGGTTCCGGCAATTCCCCCAACATGCCCGAGCCGACTTCCTGGTTGCTGTTTTCCAGCTTGATAAAGTCATAGGCCACCTCTTCATACGGATGAGCCTGCTGTAATGCTCGTATTGCTGCCTGTTGCAGATGCAGCGGGAGTAGCACTTCTACGCGCTGCTCGGGGCCGGTGTGCAACTGGCTATGCTGACCCGAAAACGGGTTGGTTTCCGGGCCGGGCATGAAGGTGAACGTACCATCGGTGCGGAAGCTACACGCCGAGTAGTCGCCAATCTGACCGGCACCGGCCGCGTACAGCGCATTCAGCACGGCTTCAGTATGCGTAGGCGGCACAAAGGCCACTAGCTTGGCCAGCAGGCCGGGCTTGGGGTCGAGGATGCGCAGGTTGATGAGGCCCA
>Ga0210040_10011188_pt1 | contig 10191 bp, 4 predicted proteins | sample CryGeyCG12114_NA_FD_185462 | JGI IMG/M metagenome (GOLD analysis project Ga0210040, IMG submission 185462) | Groundwater microbial communities from aquifer - Crystal Geyser CG19_WC_8/21/14_NA (SPAdes) (version 2) | ecosystem: Environmental > Aquatic > Deep subsurface > Groundwater | place: USA...
CTTGAGAAAGCCACAATTTTCCTACGACATCACTCACATACTTTGCGACAAACAGGCGTCGAGCCCAAAGCCGCAATATTTCTTTCATCAGGCTTTGATGCGTCTGAGTGGGAGAGCCCTGGCATGCAGAGACATCAAGTCAATGTACCCACGGACTTCTACGCCAAATTCACTTCAGATGTGGTCGATATGTCACGTCAGGCAGACTTGGGAGTCGATGGTCGCATCATCAGTGTGCTTGAAGGAGGTTACAGCGACAGGGCACTGACGAGTGGCGTCATGAGCCATCTGTGCGGATTGACTCAAGATACTGTACCAGGGACTGCTCTGGAACCAACCTATGGTTTGAGCAATGTGGATGTCGATTCGTCGACTCCCACTGGCCCAACGTATGATCCAGAATGGTGGCACTTGGAACAGCTCGAGTCGTTGGAGGCGATAGTAGCAGGTCACATGCCTCCGCCTACCAAGCCCAAGGACAAATTACCCAGCTCGTTTGCCTCCCCAACACGTGCTTCAACAGCAAGGATGACGGAAGTTGCAAAGGAGAGGCAGTCCCTCTCACAACACATCGAAGCACGATTATGGCTAGAGAACGCTCCACCCGAACCAGTGCCTGACGTCGACTGGGTGACGGCTGCGTATGAATTGTCCCGCCTGCTGATACCCAAGGATCGCCAAACAGAAAGCTGTACCCATGAGGAGCTCAATGCGGAGAACAGCCGTGCCAGACGAGATAGGCAATCTCTAGTAGGTCTCCCAATAAGCGACATCATCGAAGACAAGATGCAGCTCCGAGACAGAAAGCCGAAGAAGACGAATCCAAATATTGTTCCAACCAAACCAGCAGCTAAGAACACAAGTCGTCGGACCACCATTGCAGCAGCTAGCGAGTTACCTGACCCAGCTGCTCTCGAGCCACCAAGGACACGACGTCGTTCAAGCGCTGCTTCAAAGGGCCTGCACGACCTGCAATTGAACGACAAAGAAGGATCGTCGAGTACCCGCACATTCTCGAGGGTTGGGTTCACCGCTCCGTCAAACAGTGAGGCGGTCGTAGCTGTGGGGAAGACGCGTGCTCCTGTCAAGAAACCAGCTTCGACTGCCAATAGCCCACGCAAAAAGACGGCTGCGGCCCCTAATAGTCGCGCGAGGGCATCCAATGAACCCGACACATCTCGTGCAGCGACCACTAGCTCGGCCACGTCCAATGCTGATGTCATGGACGATCTGACGAACGGCATGAAGAAGATCAGCATCAAACTGAAACTACCTACCGAGGAGCAACACCAGGCTAACCAGAGAAAAGCCGAAGAAGCAACTACAGACAAGCCAAAACCAGCTCGAAGGCCGCCAGTGCCAAGGGCTCCAAAGACAAAAGCTGTTGCTGCAGTTAAGGCGAACGCCACAGCGGCAGCCGGCCCTTCGACCGCAGCACCTGTATCTCGCGATGCCGGGAGCGCTTTTTCTTCAGCTGAGGTCACACCGCCAGCAACAGCTGTTGCCCGTGTCGACAGTGAAGAACAAACTAGCTCATACCAGTCACAGACTAATCCTTTGGATTTGCCGCAACAACCAGATGTCACGACAATGTCTCCGCTCACCCTCTTGTCCGTAACAGTGCCTCAAGCTGCGCCTGCTCTTGACAGACAAGATGTAGTTCCGGACGTCCAAGGAAGTGCGACGAATGCCGATGCAATCAATACCAACCCTAAGCAAGCAGCAGACACAATTTCTTACCCATCGATCAAGATAGCATCAGAATCCCCGCCTGCCAGCGAGGATCTTATCAATGATGACCAAAGCGCGAAATCGATCTGGGACATTCCCGAGACACCACATAGATAGCTTCGCTACTGACACGACGAGCATATTACTTGGAGTTGAGATTTGGTTGCGCAAGCTGGATCGGGCGTTGGATCTGTGTTTTGGATTTGAGATACCCTTTTGCATGGTCTGTGGGCTTTTGGAGATAGGCGCAGCAAGTCAGTATGCCGCGCCGCGTCTTCGATCAACAGAATTGCTTTGACATATAGTATCTACGTTGCCAAAAGTTTCACTCCCAAGCGTGCCGATGCAGAGTTGAGCGCTAACGCTGGCAGAAAGCGTTTAATTATGCCCTAAGTGTTCCGCGTCGGGCAGGCGCGGCCCGACACCATCGAACCTCCACAAGTACTACCGTATTTTGTGCCATTCGGGTAGCTCTTGCAACTTCTGCGAAGGGTGTGTGCTCTTTCATTGACTTGTTGACAAAACTGGGGAGAGGGGTACGCGTACTTCAAGTTGTGAAGACGACTCTTATTTGTTCTGCGTGCAACGGCAAGAGCCAATCCGCGTTCGCGCCCACCCACAAGCCCATCGCGTCTTGATCATCTTGAGAGCTGAGTCTCATGTTCCCCACCTTTCGACTGGCAGGCAAGCAGTCATGAACGTGCATTATGGCGTTGCCTGCACATGGATCGGAAAGTATTACAGCTATTAACAGGCCTCTAAAGCAGGAGTTTGCCTAACACAAAAGGACTACACATCCTTGTTCTGAGTGTGACAGACTTGAAGTACCTGCATGTCGCTACCAGTCGTTGTCGGCTTCCGATTCGTTCGAGCTAGCCAGCACTAATCTAGCTACGAACATGCATCCTGCAGGCGCCTCCCTACTTGTACTGCCGTCTCTGTCACACACAGCCTGCGCCATGACTCGAGGCGGTCGGCGGTGGCCTACTCATTCACATTCGCTGCTTGCAATGGCTCTTCTCTTCTGCTTTTACAGCCACTGTGCTGACCATGGCCATCGACTGTCCTGACAACTCGACCGAGTGCCTCCTACGAGCTCTTATTGCCACGACTGCAACTCAAACGTCTCCTTGGGAACCACGAAGCTTTGGCTTCACAGTTGCTATTGGCGTTGCCGCGTTCCTCATCTCGTTTGTTGCAATCTTCCAGGGGCTACTGGCAGCCGGTCCAGGAAGGATAAAGGGTAGTAAGAACGCGATTGGTAGTTTTGCCAAATTGACTAAGGGCAAACTTTCGTTGATCGAATTTGCGTGGCGGTCAACAGCACAAGTACCGTTCATCACGTATGAAGGACTCGCGAATAGATTGATCGGACAGAATCTGCACGTACCTCATGGCAAAAACTATCCCTTGGAAGCTGGAAATGCAACTACCGGAGCTACGTGGCTGCAGCTGCTGCGGTCCGTGGGTCTTGATGAAGACGCCGAGGGGAATTTCAAGGACAATCTGCAAGATTGCCCAACAGATTTCCTGCCGGCCGACATACAGGCTCCTCCAGCCGCCATTCAACTGCGCTGCCTCGCGATATTAGCCTCCATAGCTGATCCGACGATCAAATTCCAGCAGGTGCCCCGTTTAGGTACCTTCTCGTTCATCGGGAAAGCGTCACAGATATCAGTTCGAGACCATCCCGTGCTCGGACAGCTAGCAGCTTACGAGCATTACCAGACCCAAATCCCCCAAGAACATCAATATGCATACGATCTAGTGCCAGATGCAAAACGTCCCTATGGAACTTGGGGCCGCTGTACTCGACTGGCTCTCGAACTAGCAAAAGGGCGACTGAAGGTCACTTGGCAAGTCCGGATAACGAAGCCCGGTGAATTTGTGCGGGAATTGACATCTGAAGCAAGCGGCACCGCAGATTATCGTGTATACCAATGGCACACGACAGATTATGACCACCCGCAATGTCTGACCACCTCGCGCGCTCCATGGGCTCAAGCGGTCTCTTTGATGGTCGCTCAGACCACGTACGAGGTAGGGCCTTATCCTTGGAAAAACGCTAGACTGCAGCCCGCCGTCGATTTACTGTTTGCCCATATCTCAGAGGCTCTGGTGTCTGTCGACACACTGGAAACATATTTGGCACCATCAGGCTGCATGGAAGAGAGTGTCGCGTACCTGTACCGCAACGAGGACCACGACCTTATATTTGAGTCACGCGGTAGTTGGATACCTCCGGATGACCCAGCATGTGATATTGGCGGCGCCTTCTCTTGCGATTTTGTCCGTCGGGCGTTCGAGGATTGCATGCGATTTCGATGTAAATTAGATGGACTTCCGTTTGCGCCACACACAAAAAGACGAGAAGACCCTTCCCACATTTATGTTGGGCATATTTCGGAATCCTGGTATCTGTTGAAACATATCGATATATTACTTAGGCAGAAGCGTCTGCTCGCAATCGGAGTACTCGATGAGCTTACCCAACGACTGTGGACTGCGGGAGAACCACAAGTGGCTATCACTACGAACAACTTTAGCAAGTCCGGGACTTGCTCGGAGCCCATATCACCCCGAGACTGCACCAATGTGCTGCAGCGGCAAGACTCAGGGGACGCCACGAGCCCTAAAACTCTGACACCGCCTACTGCCAGTGGATCCAGCGACGGATCAAATGCTTCGACACAATCTAGTAGACCATCAACAACATCCAGAGCATCTCAAAGACCAACGACCGTTAACCCGGTCGTCCATTCAGTCAAACAAGGCGGGAACGTCGAGAAGTGTCTCGAGGTGCTTCTGGTCTTGAGGGCGATCTCTCTTGCGAGCTTGCTTGAGGCTGGTCCTGACACCTCGATTTTGTACAGTGACGACTTCGAGGATTTTATAATCAAGATGATGTAAAGATAGCTGAACCGCTTCCAATGTACTCAAGTGGATCCATACTCCTGCTCCCAAACAAATTCTTCGTATGACTCTGACTGAAACTGCCAGAGACGCTCGCTCTTCGAGCACTACGTCCTCACATGACCACGCAGCACCCATTCTGTTGCTTCGCTGTCTTATAGAACGTCTTCGACGCCAAATTCAAATCATCACTCTTGGCAACCAGGGTATCAAGTTTCTCTCCTCTTTCCAGGACGCTCGCAATCGTCTGATGCAGAGCGATCTTCGTCTCGTCCAAATCTCTTCGAATAGCCTCGAGTCCAATCCCATTCTCTGCCTGTCGCCTAAGATCCTGGATCTCACGCCAAGCGAATGACGACGGGTCCTTCGTCCTGATCTCCGTGGGCGTGAATGCGCTCTTGAAAGCATCGGCAGTCTTGGACAGGACGGCCTGCCCTGTCAGCTTGTCATAACCATTCTCTGTAATCAACACTACGCAGAAGCCGAAACTCGTGTTGTATGCGTGGACCTTGCCTGCACTTTCATCCACTGTGTTGCGCTCGCCCAACGACATTCGTTCTGAGACTGTCTTCGCGGTGAACGTGGTGCCTTGATCGTAGCTACGACGTGTCAGCAGCCAGTGGCTGGAAGATGCCGACTTCTAGACTTACCCGCCCCTGCTGAAGAAACTGATCGTGGAGAGGTCCTTGTCTGTTACGAGCTCGACTGATGGCTGGCCTGGTGCTGTTCGGAGGATCTGCTGGTGTCAGTGCTATGTTCAGAAAAATCTGCTCTTCCCTACGTACGCCCAGGTAGTACACTATCTTCGGGCCATCTTTCTTGGTTGGTGCTGCTGGACTCTTGGTGTTGCCCGTCGATGCCGGTGCCGTGGCGTTACTTGTCGATGCTGGAGCCGTGGTGTTGCTCGTCGATGACGGGAGGTTCCAGCTCGACCATGCCGACTTCCCCCACTCCATCCTGTCGGTTTGATTAGCACTTAATGTTGATGATGATGATGTTGTTGTAGTATTAGCACGTCGTAGAGGAAGTGATGATGTTGTGTAGGAGCTCGAGGATAGCACGGTGGACTCAAGGCAGCATAGTAGTCAGTACCATAGGTTCGGAATGCTGTAGGCCTGCGCTGCCGGAACAGGCGGTGATGATATCGTGGCGTCGCCCATCCTAGCAAGTCTGGTGGTGGTGGCACATGCGCAGCGGCTCGCCCAGAGAACAAGACCGATTCGTCCGTCAGCGTGTCTGGATCCCTGTGTGCCGGCGCCAGGAATTAAGCACAAGGAGCCTGCCGTAGTGCCTGACAGTCTGGAGATAGGCTAGCCTAATCGAGGTCAAAGGGTCATGATGTGAAGGTAAAGCAAAAATATCTCTGACAATTCAAACCTCACTTCGCAGCAAACATCCTCGTCGAACATCTTCTCTTGCCATCGTACTACTTGCCCTGTGAGCCTCTGCACTGAATTCGCGATCTGCGTCGCCATTGCAAGCTCTGAAGCCCGCTACCGCGCGAGAACAGTCAGGAAGGAGAGTTTCAAGATGTCTGCCGATTTGGAAATATCGATCGAAGAATGGCGTGCTCAAATGGCCGCCATGAGGCAGGCACTGGAGAACTTCAATCTGGCCGAACAAGTCAGCAAAGCAAATGTTGAGGAGGCTGATGATGACTTCGATGAGGAAGTCTCGGACGAGCCCTACGACGATATCTGGGACGTCGAAAGCGACCTCGACGCTAGTCCTGATACCGATGATGCCGCAGGTGGCGTCAATGGCTTTCATACTCCAGATATTGTAGAAGGTGTTTTCGACCGAAGATGGCTGCGCAAGAAGTGCTCAGATTTCGCCACGAATCGACCAGGCATCAGCGACTCTGATCTCGAGCAGCAGATCATTGCTCTGCTCGCCTCTGACAGTTCAGACGATGAGCTGCAAATGTTGCTGGCCGAAATCGTTGGCTACGATGACCTCGAGTTCGTGATTGAGCTGATCTCACATCGCGGAGGGATTCTGAAAGACCCAATTTCTAGCACAGCACAAACTGATGGTCTCTTTTCTGGTCTCGAGACTAGAAAGCAGCGAGAAGCCAGGCTGCGTCAGGAGAACCTTGAGCATAAGAATAAGGCTCTGGCTCCGGCTCACGATCGCACAGGTCCTGTTTACCCTCATGTCTACAAATCTGACGCTGCAGCAGCTGGCAATATTCTTAGCGTTTCAGGTCAACGCTTCGCCTTGCCTGTAGGTAGCGAGCGCTTCGAAAAGCCGAAGTATGAGGAGTTTGCCATACCTGCCACGAGAGTCGGTACTCAAGCAGCACACCAGAAGCTCGTGTCGATCTCAGAAATGGATAGTCTCTGCCAGGGCACGTTCACAGGCTACAAGAGTCTAAATCGCATGCAAAGCCTTCTGTACCCAGTGGCATATCACACTTCTGAGAATATGCTTGTCTGTGCACCGACTGGTGCAGGTAAGACCGATGCCGCGCTGCTAACCATCCTTCACGCAGTCTCGAAAAATACTGAGCCGAATCCGATTGATGAGCCCGACGCGAAGGATTTCGTGGTCAGAGTCAACGACTTTAAGATCATTTACGTCGCGCCCATGAAGGCACTCGCCGCTGAAGTCACCGAGAAGTATGGCAAGAAGCTTGCTTGGCTAGGCATCAAGGTGAGGGAACTGACCGGAGATATGCAGCTGACGAAGCGAGAGATTGCGGATACACAGATCATCGTAACAACACCGGAGAAGTGGGACGTTGTTACGAGGAAGAGCACAGGCGATACAGAGCTGGTCCAAAAGGTTCAGCTTTTGATCATCGACGAGGTCCATCTGCTACATGACGAACGAGGTGCTGTCATCGAATCCCTGGTGGCTCGAACGGAGCGACAGGTGGAGAGCACCCAGCGTCTTATCCGAATTGTTGGCCTGTCCGCCACATTGCCCAATTACGTTGATGTTGCAGACTTCCTTAAGGTCAATCGAAATGCCGGTATGTTCTACTTCGATGGTTCCTTCCGTCCAGTGCCGTTGGAGCAACACTTCGTGGGAGTCAAAGGCAAGCCGAACTCGAAGGAGTCTCGCAGCAACTTGGATCAGACAGTATTTGACAAGGTGAAAGAAATGCTCCAACAAGGCAAGCAAGTCATGGTATTCGTGCATTCCAGGAAGGAGACTGTCCTTGCTGCCAGAACGATGCATCAGCAAGCCATCGACGATGGTTGCGACGACTTGTTCGGCCCAGACCACGACAGCCCAGCGTGGCAACGTGCAGCGGATGCCTTGAAGTCCACTCGAGGTCGTGAGCTCCGTGACATCGTGCCAAAAGGCTTTGGCTGCCACAATGCTGGTATGCCGAGGTCAGACAGGAACTATATCGAGCGCATCTTTGCGGAAGGAGCCATCAATGTCCTCTGCTGCACGGCGACACTGGCGTGGGGTGTCAACTTGCCTGCTGCAGCGGTCATTATCAAAGGTACACAACTGTACAGCTCTGAGGCTGGCAAGTTTGTCGACCTAGGCATTCTTGATGTGCTGCAGATCTTTGGTCGTGCTGGTCGACCCCAATTTCAGGATAGTGGTGTTGGCTATATTTGCACTACCCAGGACAAACTACAGCACTATCTATCAGCCGTTACATCTCAAGTGCCCATCGAATCCAGGTTTTCATCTAGGTTGGTCGACAACTTGAATGCCGAGATAGCGCTTGGTACAGTAACGACCGTCGCAGAAGCAGTGACGTGGCTTGGCTACTCCTATCTATTTGTCAGAATGAAGCAAAACCCACGGCAATATGGCATCGAGTGGAATGAATACAATGACGACCGTCAGCTTGCTGGCAGACGAAGACAGCTCGTCATTGATGCAGCAAGGACTCTCCACCGAAGTCAGATGATCATCTTCAATGAGAGGACCGAAGAGCTTCGATCTAAGGATGTTGGCAGAATCGCCAGCCAGTACTACGTCCAGCAGAGTAGTATTGAGATCTTCAACACGATGATGAGACCGCAGTCGAGTGAGGCAGACGCACTGAAGATAATCAGCATGTCTGGCGAGTTTGACAACATTCAGACGAGAGAAAGCGAAGCACAGGAGCTCCAGCGTCTCGAACAGCAACGAGTGTGCGACATTGAACATGTCAAGAAGACTGGTACCGACAACAATGCCGATGGTCTTGGTGACAAGGAGAAGAAAATTATCGAGAACCATGCAAAGACGAATCTGCTTTTGCAGTCGCACATCTCACAGATCAGGCTCGAGGACTTTGCGTTGGTGTCGGACTCGGCTTACGTCGCCCAAAACGCTGCGAGAATTTGTCGAGCATTATTCATGATAGCCCTGAATAGAGGCTGGGGCTATCAGTGCGAGGTCTTACTGTCCATGTGCAAGTCGATAGAGAAGCGACAATGGAGCTTCATGCACCCTTTCCACCAATTCGACCTACCTATGTCAATTTTGAAACAACTTGATGATAAGGTCCCCACTTCCAACATCGAGTCGCTTCGAGAAATGGAGCCAGCCGAGATTGGCGGCCTGGTACACAACCACAAGATGGGAACTACGATTAGTAAATTGCTCGACAACTTCCCTACAATATCTGTGGAGGCAGAAATCGCACCTCTGAATCGCGATGTCCTCCGCATGAAGCTATTCTTGTACCCAGAATTCCGATGGAACGATCGACACCATGGAACTTCTGAGTCATACTGGGTGTGGGTGGAAAACTCGGAGACAAGCGAGATCTATCATCATGAGTTCTTCATCTTGTCGCGGAGAAAAATGCACGACAACCACGAGCTGAACTTCACCATACCTCTAAGTGACCCTATTCCAGCTCAGATCTATGTCAAGGTGATCTCAGACCGGTGGCTTGGCGCAGAAACTGTTCATCCAGTTTCGTTCCAACATCTAATTCGACCTGATACCGAAAGTGTATACACTGACCTGCTCGACCTTCAACCACTACCGATAACAGCGTTGAAGAACCCCTTGTTGGAAGAAATTTATAGCCAACGATTCCAGTTCTTCAACCCTATGCAGACGCAGATCTTCCACACACTCTATCACACGGACAACAATGTACTACTGGGATCTCCTACTGGGTCAGGAAAGACCATTGCCTGCGAGCTGGCGATGTGGTGGGCCTTTAGGGAGAGACCTGGCTCGAAGGTTGTCTACATCGCGCCTATGAAGGCATTGGTGCGAGAGCGTGTTCTGGATTGGGGAGCACGTCTGGCACCTCAGATGGGCCTAAAGTTGGTCGAGCTGACTGGTGACAATACCCCAGACACGCGCACCATCCGCGATGCAGACATCATCATTACCACCCCTGAGAAGTGGGACGGTATCTCACGTTCATGGCAGACTCGGTCGTACGTCAGACAAGTCAGCTTGGTAATTATCGACGAAATTCATTTGTTAGGTGGCGACCGAGGGCCCATCCTCGAGATCATCGTGTCTCGAATGAACTACATCGCCAGCCAGTCAGAGTCAGGAGGCATACGCTTGATGGGAATGTCTACAGCGTGTGCTAATGCAACTGATCTCGGCAACTGGTTAGGC
>Ga0210040_10011189_pt1 | contig 10191 bp, 9 predicted proteins | sample CryGeyCG12114_NA_FD_185462 | JGI IMG/M metagenome (GOLD analysis project Ga0210040, IMG submission 185462) | Groundwater microbial communities from aquifer - Crystal Geyser CG19_WC_8/21/14_NA (SPAdes) (version 2) | ecosystem: Environmental > Aquatic > Deep subsurface > Groundwater | place: USA...
CTCGATATGGCCCATGCGCTCGCGCCGGACCTTGGCCAGCGTCACCTCGACGCCGCACTTCTCGCAGATGATGCCGCGGAACTTCATCCGCTTGTACTTGCCGCACAGGCACTCGTAGTCCTTGATCGGACCGAAGATGCGCGCGCAGAACAGCCCGTCCCGCTCCGGCTTGAAGGTGCGGTAGTTGATCGTCTCGGGCTTCTTGATCTCGCCATAGGACCAGGAGCGGATCTGCTCCGGGGAGGCGATGGTGATCTTGATCTGATCGAAGGTGACGGCCTGGCCGGTCTGGCCAAGGATCTTCATCAGCTCGTTCATGGGGCCTTCCTTCTGCGTCCAGCCTGCCCTGCCACGCCGCAGGGCAATATCAGCGGCCGGCCCCGCTGGGATGGGGCCGGCGCGATCCTGTCAGGCGGAGATCAGCTTCCGCGGTTCTCGAGATCCACGTTCAGGCCGAGGGACTTCAGTTCCTTGGTCAGAACGTTGAAGCTCTCGGGGATGCCGGCCTCGAAGCTGTCCTGGTCGCGGACGATGGCCTCGTAGACCTTGGTGCGGCCGGACACGTCGTCCGACTTCACCGTCAGCATCTCCTGCAGCGTGTAGGCGGCGCCGTAAGCCTCGAGCGCCCAGACCTCCATCTCGCCGAAGCGCTGGCCGCCGAACTGCGCCTTGCCGCCCAGCGGCTGCTGGGTGACGAGCGAGTAGGGACCGATGGAACGCGCGTGGATCTTGTCGTCCACCAGGTGGTGCAGCTTGAGCATGTAGATGTAGCCCACCGTCACCTTGCGCTCGAACAGGTCGCCCGTGCGGCCGTCCACGAGCTGCACCTGGCCGGAGGTGTCGAGGCCGGCCTTGGTCAGCATGGCCTCGATGTCCGAGATCCGGGCGCCGTCGAAGACGGGGGTCGCGATGGGGATGCCGCGCTTGAGGTTGTCGCCAAGCTCCAGAAGCTGGTGCTCGCTCATGTTGACGATGTCACGGTCGGTGATCTCGTCGCCATAGACGTCGCGCAGCTTCTCGATCAGCGCCTCGCGGGCGGCCCCGGCGCGCCGGTAGTCCTCCACCAGCTCGCCGACCTGCTTGCCGAGATTGGCGCAGGCCCAGCCCAGATGCGTCTCGAGGATCTGGCCGATGTTCATGCGCGACGGCACGCCCAGCGGGTTCAGCACGAGATCGACGGGGGTGCCGTCCTCCAGGAAGGGCATGTCCTCGATCGGGACGACACGGGACACCACGCCCTTGTTGCCGTGCCGGCCCGCCATCTTGTCGCCGGGCTGGAGCTTGCGCTTCACCGCGACGAAGACCTTGACCATCTTCATCACGCCGGGCGGCAGCTCGTCGCCGCGCTGCAGCTTCTCGACCTTGCTCTCGAAGCGCTTCTGGAGGCGCTCGACCGCCGCGTCGAACTCGCGCTTCAGGGCCTCGAGCTGCGCCTGGGCGCCGTCGTCCGAGACGCCGATCTGGCGCCAGGTCATGCGGTTGAACTCGCCCAGCACCTCGTCGGTGATGACCGTGCCCTGCTTCACGCCCTTGAAGCCACCGGCCGCCTTGCGGTTCAGCAGGATCTCCCGGAGGCGGCCCGTGAAGCTCCGCTCCTGGATCAGGCGCTCGTCATCGCGGTCCTTGGCCAGGCGCTCGATCTCGGCGCGCTCGATCGCCATGGCGCGCTCGTCCTTGTCCACGCCGCGGCGGGAGAAGACGCGCACGTCCACGATCGTGCCGGAGACGCCCGGCGGCAGGCGCAGGGACGTGTCGCGCACGTCGCTCGCCTTCTCGCCGAAGATGGCGCGGAGGAGCTTCTCCTCCGGCGTCATCGGGCTCTCGCCCTTGGGCGTCACCTTGCCGACCAGGATGTCGCCCGGCTGCACCTCGGCGCCGATGTAGACAATGCCGGCCTCGTCGAGGTTGCGGAGCGCTTCCTCGCCGACATTGGGGATGTCGCGGGTGATCTCTTCCTGGCCCAGCTTGGTGTCGCGGGCCGAGACCTCGAACTCGTCGATGTGGATCGAGGTGAAGACGTCGTCCTGGGCGATGCGCTCGCTGATCAGGATGCTGTCCTCGAAGTTGTACCCGTTCCAGGGCATGAAGGCGCAGAGGGCGTTGCGGCCCAGCGCCAGCTCGCCCAGCTCGGTCGAGGGACCGTCGGCGATGATGTCCCCGGCGCGCACCTCGTCGCCCACGCGGACCAGCGGGCGCTGGTTGATGCAGGTGGACTGGTTGGAGCGCTGGAACTTGCGCAGGCGGTAGATGTCGACGCCCTGGGTGGTGCCGTCCTCGCCGGTTGCGCGCACCACGATGCGGGCGCCGTCGATGCTGTCCACCACGCCGTCGCGGCGGGCGACGATGGAGGCGCCGGAGTCCCGCGCAACGGCGGCCTCCATGCCCGTGCCCACCAGCGGCGCGTCGGAGCGGACCAGCGGCACCGCCTGGCGCTGCATGTTCGAGCCCATCAGCGCGCGGTTGGCGTCGTCGTTCTCAAGGAAGGGGATGAGCGCGGCGGCGACCGAGACGAGCTGCTTCGGCGAGACGTCGATCGCCGTCACCTCCTCGGGCTTGACGAGGCGGAAGTCGCTGCCCTGGCGGACGGAAACCAGGTCGGAGCGGAACTCGCCGGTCTCGCGGTCCACCTCGGCATCGGCCTGCGCCACCACGAGGCGCTCCTCCTCCATGGCGGAGAGGTAGCGGGGCTCGCCGGTGATCTTGCCGTCGCGGACCATCTGGTACGGCGTCTCGATGAAGCCGTACTTGTTGACCTTGGCGAAGGTCGCGAGGCTGTTGATCAGGCCGATGTTCGGGCCTTCCGGCGTCTCGATCGGGCAGATGCGGCCGTAATGCGTCGGGTGCACGTCGCGCACCTCGAAGCCGGCACGCTCGCGGGTCAGGCCTCCCGGACCAAGCGCCGAGAGGCGGCGCTTGTGCGTCACCTCGGAGAGCGGGTTGGTCTGGTCCATGAACTGGGAGAGCTGGGAGGAGCCGAAGAACTCGCGCACCGCGGCGGCCGCGGGCTTGGCGTTGATCAGGTCGGTCGGCATCACCGTGTCGATGTCGACGGAGCCCATACGCTCCTTGATGGCGCGCTCCATGCGGAGCAGGCCCACGCGGTACTGGTTCTCCATCAGCTCGCCGACCGAGCGCACCCGGCGGTTGCCGAGGTTGTCGATGTCGTCGATCTGGCCCTTGCCGTCCTTCAGCTCCTGGAGCGTGCGGACGGTGGCCAGGATGTCCTCCTTGCGGAGGGTGCGCTGCGTGTCCGGCGCCTCCTCCAGGGAGAAGCCGAGGCGCATGTTCATCTTCACGCGGCCGACGGCCGAGAGGTCGTAGCGCTCGCCGTCGAAGAAGAGGCCGCGGAACAGGGTCTCGGCGGTCTCCGGCGTCGGCGGCTCGCCCGGGCGCATGACCCGGTAGATGTCCATCAGCGCGTCGTCGCGGTTGGAGTTCTTGTCCACCGCGAGGGTGTTGCGGATCCAGGGGCCGACGGAAGCGTCGATCGCCAGCGTGGGCAGGCGGTCGTAGCCGGCCGCCTCGATGGCCGCCAGCTTGGGCTCGGTCAGCTCCTCGCCGGCCTCGGCGTGGATCTCGCCGGTGGACATGTCCACCAGGTCCTCGGCCACGTAGCGGCCCAGCAAATCGGCACGGGAGACGAGCACCTCCTTGGTGCCCTCCTCGGCGATCTTGCGGGCGGCGCGGGGGTTGAGCTTGGTGTCCTTGGCAGCCACCACCTGGCCGGTGGAGGCATCCACCAGGTCCTCGGTGAGCTTCAGGCCGCGGAAGGCCTCGGGCTCATAGGGGCGCGACCAGCCCTGCTTGCCATGGGCGAAGACGACCTGCTTGTAGAAGGTGGACAGGATCTCCTGCGCGTCCATGCCGCGGACCTCGCCGAGCTCCAGCGGCGTGTCGCGCTCGGCGCGCTTGGCCTGGGTCTCGGTGGAGTCGAGGGCATAGAGCAGAGTCGTCGCCGGCAGCTTGCGCTTGCGGTCGATGCGGACGTAGCAGATGTCCTTGGCGTCGAACTCGAAGTCGAGCCACGAGCCGCGGTAGGGGATCACGCGGGCGGCGAAGAGGTACTTGCCCGAGGAATGCGTCTTGCCCTTGTCGTGGTCGAAGAACACGCCGGGAGAGCGGTGCATCTGGGAAACGATGACGCGCTCGGTGCCGTTGACGATGAAGGTGCCGTTGTCCGTCATGAGCGGGATGTCGCCCATGTAGACGCCCTGCTCCTTGATGTCGCGGATGGAGCGGCTGCCGGTGTCCTCGTCGATGTCCCAGACGATCAGGCGCAGATGGGCCTTCAGCGGGGCGGCATAGGTCAGCCCGCGCTGGATGCACTCCTCCACGTCGTACTTGGCTTCCTCGAACTCGTAGCGCACGAACTCCAGGGAGCCACGACCAGCGAAGTCGTTGATCGGGAAGACGCCCTTGAAGACCTCCTGGAGACCGGCGTTGGCGCGCATTTCCGGCGAAACCTCGGCCTGCAGGAAGCCTTCGTAGGAGGCGCGCTGCACGTCGATGAGGTTTGGCATCGGCGCCACCTCGGGCAGCCGCCCGAAGGACCTGCGGATGCGCTTGCGCCCGGTGAAGCCCTTGCCCTCAAAACCCTTCGAGATCGCGTTCATGCCAGCCCTGCGTCCTCTTCAACCTCTCCGGGCGACCCTGGGCGCCGCCGCGCGCCCCGATCCCCCGTAAGCCACCGGACGGCCCCGGCCATCCGGCGAAAACAGGCGCGGGCGGAAACCCAATGGTTTCCACCCGGCCCTTCGCACATCTTGTTCCCCTGGCCCGCCCCGGGACGGGGATAGGCCAGGAGATCGCGGGTCGCGGTCTTACTTGACCTCGACCTTTGCACCGTTCTCTTCGAGGACCTTGCGGATCTTCTCCGCCTCGTCCTTGGAGACGCCTTCCTTCACGACCTTCGGAGCACCCTCGACCAGATCCTTGGCCTCCTTGAGGCCCAGGCCGGTGATGGTGCGGATCTCCTTGATCACGTTGATCTTCTTGTCGCCGGCGGCGGCAAGCGTCACGGTGAACTCGGTCTGCTCCTCGGCGGGCGCGGCAGCGGCACCGCCACCAGCGGCCGGGGCGGCAGCCACGGCGGCGGGAGCGGCGGCGGAAACGCCCCACTTCTCCTCGAGCATCTTGGAGAGCTCGGCAGCCTCCAGGACGGTGAGGGTCGAGAGCTCGTCAACGAGCTTGGCAAGATCGGCCATGTCTTTGTGTTCCCTGATCTAGTGGCTTGGCTTGAAGTTTGCAACCCTGACCTGGAGCGCCGTGCGCAACCGGGCCGGGGTCATGGCGTTTCAGGCGGCTTCCGCGCCCTCGCCGGCCGAATCCTTGTCGGAATAGGCCTTGAACACCCGCGCCAGCTGCCCGGCCGGAGCCTGCAGCACGCCCGCGATGCGCGTCGCCGGGGTCTGGATCAGACCCAGGAGCTGCGCCCGGAGCGTTTCGAGCGAGGGAAGCTCGGACAGAGCCTTGACGCCGTTGACGTCGAGGGTCTGCGTGCCGAGCGCCCCGCCCAGGATGACGAACTTGTCGTTACCCCTGGCGAACTCCACGGCGGTCTTCGCCACGGCCACCGGATCCTTCGACCACGCGAGCGCGGTCGGACCCTTCAGCAGCGGCGAGATGCCCTGGAAGCGGGTGCCGTCGAGGGCGAGATTGGCCAGCCGGTTCTTGGCGACCTTGTACGTCGCGCCAGCCGCCCGCATCCGGCGCCGCAGATCATCCACCGCCGCGACCGTCAGCCCATTGTTCTGGGCGACGAGCACGAAGGAGGTGTCGGCGAACACCGAACCGAGGGAGGCGACGAACGCGGTCTTCTCCGAACGGTCCATTCCCGTCTCCTACGAATAACCGGGGCCTTGTGGAGGGGCACCGGCCGGTTCACGCAAGGGCGCCCCCGCATGGGGACGCCCCGGTTCGCCTGTCAGATTCAAGCCGGAAGCCAAGCCAAGCCCAGGGGGGACCCCCATAGGTCATCGTCTCTGGCACCCCGTCTCCCCGTTGCGCTTGCGCTTCAAGGCCTGCCTTCCTGAGAAGGGGCGGCCACACCGGGTCTCGGACAGGTCAGGCGGGTCTAGACCCGCCCTGCCCGCGCCGCCCTGAACGGGCGGCGCGAATTCTCTCAGGCCGTGAGGGAGCTCACGTCCACCTTGATGCCGGGGCCCATGGAGGAGGACACGGCGACCTTCTTGACATAGGTGCCCTTGGCGCCGGCCGGGCGGGCGCGCTGGATGGCGTCCACGAAGGCCTTGGCGTTCTCGAGCAGCTTGTCGGCCTCGAAGCTCGCCTTGCCGATGCCGGCATGGACGATGCCGGCCTTCTCGGCGCGGAACTCCACCTGGCCGGCCTTGGCGGCGGTGACCGCGCCGCGGACGTCCATGGTGACGGTGCCGAGCTTGGGGTTCGGCATCAGGCCACGCGGGCCGAGGATCTTACCCAGGCGGCCGACGAGGCCCATCATGTCCGGGGTGGCGATGCAGCGGTCGAAGTCGATCTTGCCTTCCTGCACCGCGGTCATCAGGTCCTCGGCGCCGACCACGTCCGCACCGGCGGCCTGGGCCTCCTCGGCCTTCGGGCCGCGGGCGAAGACGCCGACGCGGACGGTCTTGCCGGTGCCGTTCGGCAGACCGACCACGCCGCGGACCATCTGGTCGGCGTGGCGGGGGTCGATGCCGAGGTTCATCGAGATCTCGATGGTCTCGTCGAACTTGGCGTTGGCGGTGGTCTTCACCGTCGAGATCGCCTCGGCGAGGCCGAGCGACTTGTCGAGGTCCAGGCCCTCGTTGATCTTGCGGAGACGCTTGCCCTGCTTGGCCATCGGATCAGCCCTCCACCACAACCATGCCCATGGCGCGGGCGGACCCGGCCAGCATACGAACCGCGGCGTCCTCGGACTCGCAGTTCATGTCCTTCATCTTCACCTTGGCGATCTCGGCGAGCTGGGACTTGGTCACCCGGCCGACCGCGCCGCCCTTGCCCGGGGTCTGGCTGCCCTTCTCGAGCTTGGCCGCCTTGAGCAGGAAGTAGGTGTTCGGGGGCGTCTTGGTGATGAAGGAGAAGGTGCGGTCCGAGAAGGCGGTGATCACGACCGGGGTCGGGGTGCCCGGCTCCATGCCCTGCGTCGCCGCGTTGAATTCCTTGACGAACTGCATGATGTTCAGGCCGCGCTGACCCAGCGCGGGGCCCACGGGCGGGGAAGGATTGGCCTTGCCCGCCGGGATTTGCAGCTTGATGTAGCCGACGATCTTCTTCGCCATGCCCTGGCACTCTCCTGTGTATTCGGAGGCCCGCGGTGCCTGCGGCCCGCCCCGCTAGGCTGGGGCCGGACCTCCCGCGTTCCTGCTGCCCCATGGCGGGGCAAACGCGCGGCGGCCGGGCGGGGTGAACCCCAGCCCGGCCGGCGCGGAAGCGGCGTATAGGCGGGGGCGGGGCGGGAGTCCAGGGCAAATCCGGCGCGCGGCGCCCTTCCCTCCCCCGCCGCGTGTGCGGCGCCCGGTCAGATCACGTCGCGGTTGACGTCCTTGTAGAGGAGATACTCGCAGGCCTCGTTGCCGGTGGCGTAGATCTGCTGCGGGACGTAGGGGCCCATCCAGGTGAAGTCGCCGGTCCAGAGCTCGTGCCAGTCGCGGCCGAGGAGCTGCAGGGCCTGGCCCTGGAGCATGACCATGCCGTGCTCCATCACATGCGTCTCGACGCACCAGAAATGGGCACCCGGCGCGTAGCACATGATGTTCATCTCGAAATCCATGGGCATCTCGCGCAGGCCCAGCAGGCAGAGGCGCCAGCGGGGGCCGCTGTCCTCGCGCAGCGCGGTGTCGCGGTGGCCGGTGATGACCTTCGGCGCCGCCACCCCAGCGGCGGGCTGGTAGGGCTTGCGCACCCAGATGGCCCGCGCCTCCTCCGCGCCCGCGTTGCGCAGGGCATAGAGGGTGCCCTGGGGGACATAGGCGTAGCCGCCGGGAGCGAGGCTGTGGGTGGCGCCCTCCACCGTGACCTCGATGGTGCCGGCCTGGACGTAGAGGAAGGCCTGGACGCCGTCGTCCACCGGGCCCGCGCTGCCGGCGCCGGGCGGGAGGATCATCAGGGCCTGGGCGAAGCGGGCGCCCATCTGGCGGCTGGTCTGGAAGCGTATGATGCAGCCCGGCCAGTTCGGCAGCAGGCTGTCCATGATGCCCTCGGCCGGGAAGACGCAGTAGTTGGGCGTCAGCATCGACCGGTTGTGGCCGATGATGCCCGGCGGGGGGTTGGGGGTGGGGACGCGCATGACGTGGCCTCGGTGCGGAAACGGTGTCCGCACCATGCCGCCCGCACGGCGTCAAGCCGCCGGCCCGGCGCGAGGCCGGGCCGGCGGGGGGATCAGGCCTTCTCGACCTGCCCGTATTCGAGCTCGACCGGGGTGGCGCGGCCGAAGATGGAGACGGAAACCTTCACGCGGCCCTTCTCCTCGTCCACTTCCTCCACCACGCCGTTGAAGGAGGTGAAGGGGCCGTCGGCGACCCGGACGTTCTCGCCGACCTCGAAGGTGATGGAGGGGCGGCGGGGCTTCTCGGCGTTGTCCTGCACCTGCTGGAGCATGCGCATGGCCTCGCGCTCCGGGATCGGGCTCGGCTTGTTGCGCGCGCCCAGGAAGCCCGTGACCTTGGGGGTGTCCTTCACGAGGTGCCAGGCCTCGTCGGTCATCTCCATCTTCACCAGGACATAGCCGGGGAAGAACTTGCGCTCGGTGTTGATCTTCTGGCCGCGGCGGACCTCCACCACGTCCTCGGAAGGAACCAGCACGTCCTCGATCCGGTCGGCCAGGCCCTTCTGGGCGGCCTGCTCCTTGATCTGGCTCGCGATCTTCTTCTCGAAGCCCGAATAGACGTGGACCACGTACCACTTCTTGTCGGCCATGGCGGCGACGCTCCCAATCCTGTGGCGCCCCGCCTCCGGCCCGGGGATCGGCCCCGGCCTCCGGCGCGGCGCCGAAACCTGTGACGGCCTTGAAGCTAAGGCTTCAGGCGAATCCGAACAGCAGGCGCATGCCGAGTTGGATGAGCCAATCCGCCACCAGGAAGAACACGGCGGCCAGCGCGGAGAGCGCCAGCACCAGCCCGGTGGTGATCAGCGTTTCCTTGCGGCTCGGCCAGGTGACCCGGCCGATCTCCTGCCGCACGTCGCGCAGGTAGCCTGCGGGATTGAAACCGGCCACGTCAGGGCCCCTCCTGGCGCCGGGTCCCGGAACCTCCCGAGGGAGGCTGGCTGGACTCCGCGGCGCGGTGATCGGCGAGCGGGATGCTCAGATGCGCGTCATGCGCGGCCCGCCCCGGTAGGACCCTGGCAGGGGCGGAGGGTCTCGAACCCCCAACCTCCGGTTTTGGAGACCGGCGCTCTAGCCAATTGAGCTACGCCCCTAGGCGGGCCACGCAGGGGCCGTGCCTTAAGGCAAGGCGCGCCGGCTGTCGAGGGGGTGCGCGGCGTTCAGCGGCCGGGCGGGGGGTCCTGCACCACCAGGGTGCGGGCGATGCGGTCGTGCCAGCACTGCCGGCGGGGGTCCCAGATCATCCAGAGATAGCCCAGGCCGAGGGGGATGCTGGACAGGATGTAGCCGAGGTAGCGGGCGACCAGGCGCGGCCAGGGAGGCGTGCCGCCGGTTTCGGCGTCCACCACGCGCAGCCGCATGAGTTGCTTGCCGGGGGTGGCCTGCCGGGTGACCCAGAAGAGGAGGATGATCAGGGCGGAGATGAGCTGGAGGAGGATGTCGGAGCCCGGCGACAGGCCTTCCTCGCCCCGCAGCGCCTCGCCCGTCATGACCAGGATGAGTCCGAGGGGGAGCATCCAGGCGGCGTCCAGCACCTGGGCCGCGAGCCGCGGCCAGAAACCGGCCAGTTCCACGCCGACCTGTTCGGCCATGCCGGTCTCCGCCTCCGTGCCCGCGCCTTCGTGCCGGCGCCCCAGGGGGCGGTTGTCCTTGGGGGCGGGTGGCTTGTCCAGCCCCGGGGACGAGGGGCCGGAACGGGAAAGGGCGGGCCACCTTCCGGTGGCCCGCCCTTCCCTGCCGCCGCCCTGGAGGGCGGGCTGGTTCCTACTTCTCGATGCTCGCGACGACGCCGGCGCCGACGGTGCGGCCGCCCTCGCGGATGGCGAAGCGCAGGCCCTCGTCCATGGCGATGGGGGCGATCAGCTCCACCGACATCGACACGTTGTCGCCGG
>Ga0210040_10011190_pt1 | contig 10191 bp, 7 predicted proteins | sample CryGeyCG12114_NA_FD_185462 | JGI IMG/M metagenome (GOLD analysis project Ga0210040, IMG submission 185462) | Groundwater microbial communities from aquifer - Crystal Geyser CG19_WC_8/21/14_NA (SPAdes) (version 2) | ecosystem: Environmental > Aquatic > Deep subsurface > Groundwater | place: USA...
AAATGTATATGAAGGTTTGTCTGTATGCAGCTTCACAGTTCCACAGTGTTTACAGAATCGGCTATTGATTGCAAACAGTGGGTGCTCACCATGCCAACGGGATAGATCCCATTTTCTACAATGCCTACAATATGGATTATCACTGACGATAACAAACTGACATAACGATGTACTACCGACTAGCTTAAATCAATAAAAAATTTACATGGACCACATCAAAAACATTTCGGTTTTATTAATTTAACGTTTATGACGAGACAGCCAAATATTCGAAATCAGTTAATAATGAGTTAGTTTTTTTGAAAACAGTAGTAAAGAAGGTCATGCAAAACATATTTTTATCATCCATTAAGTAATTAGTAAACAATTTAATGCTTAAAATTCTTAAATTATGTAAGCCAAAAAGGATTGAATACACTTTATATTAATAACACACAAAATGTCACGCACTCTCCACGTTATGTACAATCACCATTGACTTATTTACACGAATTCATGACATTAATTCCAACTCAAATGGCAAAAACAGCTCTAAAACAGAATTAAAGAAGAATTTAAAAAATTACAGTCAAAATGTCCTATACAGTTCACACAAATGGGTTTCAAAGCAAACCTTATAATCACTCACCAAAAACTAAAGATAAATTCTGCACTAGCCTGACCTTTTGTACTTACTCTATAGGAATATCCTAAATTTTGGCTTTTACCTTAATTGCATATGAAAAAATCATAGATTCTAAACTTCCTGAGTTTCAGGAAGAATACAACATCATTTTTACGGGCATTTATAGCAATCATTTAAGTATACACATCTACTGGAGGATTCCTATACATTTTTCCGGTACTGGTTCCTAAGGAGCCAGAAATGTAAGCTCCATTATGTAGCCCATGATGATGATGATGGTGGTGATGAGGATGACCTGCAGCCAAATGATTTCGACAACCACTGCTGCTATGAGAAGAATCGCTAGAGTCCCTACCCTCCAAATCCGATCTTTTCGTATGAGCTGAAGAAGATGACGTAGTTCTAGCCATTTGATCAGGTCCAATTCCTGACCATGTCCAAGAGGCAGTGGGCAAAGAGGGGGCACAACAAGTAAACTTGGCACGAAGAACTTTTCGCACTTTTGAAGAACAAGTGAATGCAAAAAAGATGAAAACTCCTTGTAACGAGTTACAAAGAATGAAAAGGATCCACAAAACTGGCATATCTACATATCCTGCTACAATACCCAAGACCCAAGAGATTCCCATCAGTACTGCCAATCTTAAATACAATCTAAATGGATGGAAAAAAATAATTGGAAAAATAAAGTTACTTGATTTTTTTCGCAATTCAGCAATATATGTACGCCCGTAAAATTGTTATCTTACTTGAAATTTTGATGAGTTGGTCCACAAACTTTAGCTTTTGCAGCACCCCTAGTAGTAGACGAAATCAGCCTTGCCGCATCAATAAATAAAATTACATTGAGTAACAAAATGAACGCCACAGGGCCAGCAAAGTATATCAGCAAAGCAGGTTTGTGACCAAACCAGCAGTTGTGAGTGCCAAACTGAGGACTATAAGGTTCCGGCATGACTTCTTCAGGCAAAAATTCCGCCACTATTGTCACAGTTACAAGAATAGCGGGGAAAAGCCATCCAAATGTAGAGTAAAAAAAGAAACGAATCCATTGGGAACCAGAAGACACTCGCAATTCTTGAGTGGCTCGTCGAAGGGTCATTGAAACATCCCAGGCTAGAATTAGCATCCAGCAAAACGAAGCCATTAAACTGAAAAGGCAAAAAACATGGATTAGAAAAGTCCGGGTAATTAATTTTGAATACCATATTTGAATTTTCATAATTACCTGTAGTATAAAATCACGGCCATTATAGTGCATGCATTGCTAGGAATTGATACAAAAGGCAGTCCCAAAAATATTGCATATGCAACCAATAAAGCAACACAGAGGGATGCAAGATTTCTTCCTGTAAAAAGAAGTACATTGTTCAGTTCTCACATTTCATTAAGTTATCATGCAGTTGCAGTATGGATATGAATTCACACAGTAAATAACTCACCTGATAAATTGCGCAATTCTGGAACCATAGTGCAGGCGAAAAGATGAAACACCAAGCAAATGGCCGAAATGAGAACTCCAGCAAAGCTCAAATAGCCCCAAGCAGGTCCAAATTTATCAGTGTAGGATTTCGTATGCAAGGTACATACGACCAATTTATCTTCACTATGAACCACGTATTCTTCTTTGAACAGTAACTTCTCATGTTGGACCAAATACACAGTACCATTATTCAAGATTTCATACTCATCTTTTTCCAACAAAATTTTGGGACAACTGTCAAAATTCTGGGTTCGCTTTTCTGCGTCAGTACTATTATTATCCGACACAGGGTCAGAAGTGGACGAAACAGTGATGGAAACACATTGTCCTTTCTCATAAAACTGTCCATGGGAGCAAAGAATGGTACGACACGTTTGTGTAAACGGATCGTAAATCTCTTGTTCGGAACACAAAGTGATTTTGCCAACCTCTAATCCAGATTTCGGATTTAGGTCAAACAGGAAGGAAAAGGCAATCTGATTGAATTCCAAATTAAAGCCACTTCGAGCCAACCCGGATGGGGTACAGATGAGATTATCTGTAGCGATTCCATTGCATATAGCACAGTGGACGTTGCGATACCCTTCTGTTAAATGGTACACTACGGCTGTGTAACTCAGACATTTACTATGCACCTGCAAAAAAACCAATCATTATTTGTTAACAGCCATAAATTGTATCATCATCTGTAACCTAATGAAGTGACAAAAACTTTAAGTGTAATGAAGTAGAACTCGTTTGGCAATGCAATTTCAGTTTTTTAGGGGATATAATTAGCAATAAAAATTTGTATACAGCATACTTTTTCAATTTACTCATTATGACTCTACTGCTTTTACGAGCTCAGGAATTGCTCTCATCTTGTTCGCACCATTTACTGTAGACAAGTAAGCATTGAAATTTCACTCTCATCTCAGTCAATGCTATGATTATCAGAATGGAAACTTGTGTCATGAAGAGCGTTCAATAGAAAATTATATTTAACTTTTTAATCAATCAGTACGTATAAAGTCCTAACGCAAGATTCAATTTGTTGCAAAACGGAGATTTCACACTAGCAAAATTGTAAATGAAATCTTAAATAGCTGCTGCAGACTGCACAAATTAGAGTGAGCAAATACAAGATTTTATTTTTTGTTTGCCATTAAGTTAGTTAGTGTGCACAGCTTGACTTGAATACACAGCACACATGCCTAAAGATTTGAATGGGAATTGCATTCATAGCTATTAAAGTGGTCTTCTAATGTGGATCACTGAAGAATTCGTCAAGGAGAGCTCTTCACCTGATTTACTCCTCTTTTTTCTCATTACACCAACTAAACTGCTAACAATGAGAGCATCTTCATTTGTCGCAAACGTATGTTGGTGTTTACATTCTCATATGGAATAAATAATATGTGTATAAGATGTGGAGGATCCGACGACATGGTGAGAGAAAAATTGCTTGTTCACAGCATGATGATAAGAAAAAACTAATAATAAAACTTCGCTCTCTTTAAAAAGTTAAAGCATTATTTACTTTCTACTACTACAAGATGCCCTTATAAAATTAAGAATGACAAAATTTCAGGTTATATTTCATCCACATTATCGTCCCAGGATTAGATAAGCTAAATACGATTTTTCTCACATGAATGCAGTAATAGTTTAAGTAATGAGAAAATAAATAGCTTTCATCCCCATTCAGCCTCATTTTTGGCCTGGCTAAACTAACTGAAGGGTGCAACTGAACCATAGATGGCAAGTGTGAAATCCTTTTGCTGATTGCATAATGACGCATTAATGGAAGTAAAAATAATTAGTCAGTTCATTAAGTAGGTAGTTTTCGCTATGTACAAACTAGTTGTGATTTTAGGCTATACATGGCTTTTTTCACTCAGATATTTACTCAAGCAAAGAAAGTTGCATACAGTGGAAACGTGTCAGAGTTGAAAACAAAAGGAAAACAGTTTCAAGATTTCAATACTTCATGCTGCATTCTACTTCACCATGCTTAGCTATCCTGTTAGTGTGATTTTTTTAGTTCAATTGGCAATAATGAATATAATAAACGTGTAATGTGTAATCTCCCGTGAGATTGCGTTTCAAATGTCATTCCCCAAAACATTGAACAATATCGCACAACACACGTAATTACAGTGGTCGTAAACCATACTTACAACCCAAAATGGAAAATGGAGTAATGAACAATAAGTAAAAAAACACGAGAGAGTAAAGTAATGGTTTGTTGGCAAGTACTAAACACCAAATAAAAATGTTTGCCAACTGTTTTTTGTAGTTTTTGTCTGATAAAAATGAATCATTAAAAACACTTACATTTACATCTGTGTAGTTATCAGGACAATCTTTGATGACAGGTTTACAAGTTCTTATCAAAAATTCCGCCGCTTCCGGAATAACGGGGTCAATAACACAAGAATGCCAAATTTGCCTACTCCCTTGTTGAATGTCAAGTCCCCAAGAACCTTGGTCCGCTCTGTACTTTAATCTTTCCCCCACTCCGTTGTTTTCTTCAATGAATGTCAAGTCTTCCTTTTTGGTCACTGATGGACACTCCAATCTGGGTTTCCACATTTCCATTTTCTCATTAAAGCTTTGGTTGTTACATAGAGCGCAGTAGAAATTTGAGTATGTAAACCCAGTCTCCAAATTAGTAATGGGAAGTAAGGAAATAGGATCTTTAGGAGTCTTAACTGCTTCTTCGCATCCACGACGTGTCTGTAAATTTTATAAAATTCCAAATTAGTGTATTCTGTAAGAACAGTTCAAAGTTCACAGGACCATAAATAAAGAAGCAAACATGGGAACCCTAGCTTAAAAAGTTACGAAATTCTGGGGATGGTGGTACCATACTTCAATGCATAATCGGTCAATCGTGCATGTAGCAAAAAATAAAATTCTGTGACCGCTACAGCTTTCGCAATCGGAGAAACTACTGTCTATATTCATTTGTATATTTCAAATTGTCGTATACCATTACCATAACCAAACCAAGTGGAACCGAGTGGGGAACTGGAACCATATAAAGTTCTACATTTCACAATGCAAGTGAATTTTATTGTCATTTTCAGTAAATGTCAAAAGCTAGCACTAAACCTTCATACAATATAACAGTTTACATAAAGATCTCACAAAAACAAAAACGCTAACCACGGAAAATCCAATCAAACCTAAGAAACTTAAAATTCAATGCTATAAGAGCATTCTAAATGCATCAAAGAATTCGCAAACATAACAACATCGTGTGTCGTGTGGTGAATGGTGAACAAGTGCATTCAACTTGGTCGGCACTTTTTCGCAATATTATTTCTATTTGAAGTGAAGCAAATCTTTAGAGGCAATGACAAAACCCAAATGAGAGTGAAGTGAATAAAACCTCAAACCTCTTTGTTTCATACATCCTTACCTAATCGGATTGAATTGAATGTCATCTACAACGAACTCTAAAGATTGCGACACACTAAAATGAAAATTAATTACTGAAATAACTAATTGAATATCCGGCTCAAAATATATTCAAAGATTTAAAACAAACCTTGTTTCAAAGACTCTGGTCCAAAATATCCTATTATAGCAATCTTAAGACAAAGAAACTTTGAATTTGGCGCAATTCATTAGAAACTACCATCTTTGTCTTTATGGCGGCAAAAAAAAATAGTTCAAATGTTTAAATTTAGTTTGATTAACTACTGATGAGGAGATTTATATTTAGCGTTTAAGATAACTAACAAAAAGACTGACTAAAGAGTGATTTCAACATACGGAAAGAATCTCCCAATGACCAGAACGGGATAACCACAAAACCCTAATTGAGCTGAAACTTAAAGTTGAGCCTGAGCTTTAGCTGTATTTAATGTTCAGTTATGTTTGCTACCTTTCTAACGAGAGTAGCAATTACATAAGTTTTTCAAAACGAGACCAAAGTGAAACCACACGTTTGTCAATCAAAAATCATGAGTTTGTGCGTTCATTTGGAATGTTCAACATGGACCACATGTCACTTGCTCATTTACCATCTGTATTATTTAGACTACAAAATTGCTACACTTTCGATTAGATACCTAGCTGTGCAGAAAAGTAGACATTTTTAAACCTACGTAACTCTGAATGAATTGCACACACGTGTTGAAAAGACTGATCATCAAAAGTGCAAGTGTAGTACCATAATTAACACACGACTTTATTCATGTAGAAGAATTACTAAAGAATTTGCAAGTCATCAGTACAACAAAATTGTTTAGAAATGCGGGCCTGAGGTCGCACATGTTTCAATTTCACGTATCAATCAAGAGGAAACCTACGGACTGTTTTGTACTTCAGCATTTCCTCTTTTTTAGCCATGATAAGTCCCGTAAAATTCGCGACTATTAATATTTGATAATAATCATAGCCTAACTTTTGATTACCCAACAAAAATATTGAGATAATTGCATATAGTCTGTTGAAGCGAGAATGTAAAGATGCCACATTGCTTTAGTTTAAAGAGTGAAAATCCAGCTAGACGACAATTTAATTGAATTTCAAAACGTGAAATAATCCTGTCCCTGTTAGTTAACATCGGTAAGCATAATATTGTAGATTTCAAGCAAATGACAAGTCATACCCATGATTTCCTTTCTTCCTAATTCTAAGCATCCAAAGAAATAAAGCATGCAATTTTCTCATGTCACATTTCACTACATGGGCGAGATCCCCATTAATTCAACAAGTAACAATATAGCTTACAACTGAAACTAAAAATGAATTAATTTTGTACTTTTTTTGTCAACAGGATCATAAACTATGGATGGCATTTAAATGAAGTGCTACAGAGCGTCTACCATAATAACAGAGAAACACTCTACAAGGCATCACAATTTTCACACGATTAAATCCTTCCTCATATGCATCAACCATAAACAACCTGAATAACAACTGAGAACTGAGCAGTAAATAAAGAGTGACATGAGTTCGTGTGAACTAAATTAGAGACGCTAATTTGCGACGACACTAAACAAACGGAAGTAATTATCATACTACTACTCTTTCTTTAACAATAATAATTTCATCTGTGACTATAAATTTATCTCACCTGCTCATCCTTCCAAGAATCAGGACACTTGCTGCGCATGTACAGTGATCCAAACTGTCGCACCTGCACACACTCGAAAAGATCACTCTTTTTATAAATAACGTCAGGATCCCGTCTGTACCGAGAATCCACGCAGCAGTCTTCATACACAATACATTGCTGGTCACAAAAACAGTTCCGATTTTTCCAATCATTCATCATAGCTCCATTCCTATCATGTCGACTGGGAGCACAACTGTCCTTGAGTGGACAAGTTCTGTTCGCCTTTTCAATATCTTCATAAGTGAGTCGAACTGGACGCACTTGACTATTTCTCCTGGTCTCTTGATTATAATTACTATCATTATCACTACTATCACTAACTCTGGATCTACTGGAACTTCTGCTGGAGAACGAAGTACGACTGGAGAGCGCTTCAGCTTGTCCACACCGGCCCAACAAGATGGCAATGGTGAACACCAGTGGTAGATAAAATAGTACTAGATTCGCAGTCTTCATTTTCCCGTCCATATTGTTTTTTCTCACAATTTCCTTGACTTGATAGACATGATTTTGATGGGCACTAACATTTATGTTGTGGTCCTCTTTTTTGGGGCTCATACGCCCCCACATTTTGAAACTGCACAGACTCGAATGCTCTGAAAGACAAGACGATGGGATTAAATTAAAGGCGCATAAGTCATTCTGTTTTCTTAGGTGTGAAAATTGATTAGTTCCTCTTCTACTGCAGTTGGTTAGAGACTGAATTGTGAAAATGAATTGAGCAAATCAAAAGTGATTATTACTGCATTGGTTCTTTAGGATCATGCAACGATCATCAATTTACAAAAAAGATGCTCTCACAATACGTTTGTATATACAATGAGGACGATTCTTTTCTCGATAGACTAATCACTTGTATTGTTAGCGAACAACGAAACACTAACTGACCATTGCTTTAGTATTGTTCGTGGTGTCTAGTGTTTATTTTTTTTTGGTTCAGATCCGCTTACTATAAGCAAGTCAGATAATAATATACGAGTTAATGATATTAATGCGTAATGCTTGCAATGTTTGAGAATGATAAATGGACTGTTTGATCACCAACTTTCGGTACAGATGAGGTATGGGCAGGATTAAATTTTTTTCACTTTACTAAACTCTCTACATGGTTTACGCTGTTGCACAAGCCTACATTTTTGTGCTATTTTTTTCCTGACCATATAAGTGATAATACTAGAATTCATAATAATAATGATACGAGACGAACTTGGTAATTACAATGCCAAAAATATTTATCATCAGTTTGAATAAAAACTCCCATTTTCTGCATTGCCATAAACGATTAAAAAAACGAACCAAATAAATGGAAATTGGCTGCCCATGTTTTTTCCTTCATCAATGCTAACTAACTAACTATACTACCTGCAATTTCTACAAACATGGTTGGGTGAACGATGAGGATTATTGCGGTTGAATCACAGTGGCGGTCATTGACAGCAGGAAAATGCAATCAGAGTTGCAACTAGTAGCTAGTCGGACATGATGAAAAAGTTACAATTTATTAGCAAAAAAAAGACTTTACCAATCAACATTAAATTGGCAATGCAACTAACTAACTACTCAAAGCCCTTTCATTTTCACCATTACACATTGGACTCTGGGTTTCAACCAACAGGTAAATGTACTTTATGACGTAATAAAATCTATCATGAGAATATCTGCGTTAACTAGAGAGTTGGGCTAGGGATGATACAAATAGATCAACCACAGAAAATATTTATAGTACGCGTTCATAATATTCATAATATAGCAAACGGATTACCACTGTGAGTCTATAGGTAACAACGAGAGTCAGTAATTTCATTATTGTATGTAGTTAGTTCGTTCCTGAATGGAGAAATAACTTCCTGCCGCCAACAACATACCACATTGTAGCCTGGAACGAATCGGTAGTAATAATTTCAGTTTCGCACTGGGGATGAAACTCAATTACATATAATATGCAATACCACAACACATAAAAATATCCTCGTAACAATGAATTAGTTCCACCTGATGAAATTTTAATCAATCTGTTTGGGAGACTACATCACCCAAGGTCCTGTCCTAATCTAATAACAATATGAAATTCAATGTCTTATCCTATAAAACCATTGGTCCGCAATCTCGATAGACTATAACAAAGCTAATCAATCGAATTAATTAATCAAGGATGATAAAATCAGGACAATAACTTATTAAGTAAGACCTGTGAACTTAACTGTGCCTCAACGACTGCCCTCTTTATGTTAATTTATCTAACCATCTCTGGAATTAGAATTAAGAACTTTACTGATTGTCGCACCTTACTAAAAATGGCGTTGTGATGACACAATCATGTTTTACATCATAAGGTCGTCGTACTTGTATAACGAGCTTTAGTTACAAAAAAATTCTCAGGTGTGTCTACTGTAGAAAAAATATTGGCAGAAAGGAAATGTAATTATAATGATGAGCCCGTCTGTTTGAAAGCCTGCATGGGTGAGAGCCAATTTCAAAGGTGAAACACGTAGTTCTCATTAGTGACAAGTCACCCCTGGGATATATCCTTTGTTCTGCATGCTGTTGTAGTATGTAATAAAAAATAACGTGGAACAAATGTTTGGATGGTCTTTATTATTATGTAAATTCAAAGGGAAATCCCAATTATTAAGTACGCATGCATAGAAAGTGAAATAACATCCAGTGTCCCCAAGCTTTATGCAGATAGATGGTCATTCTTTGTGCATTTGGTTGTTCATACATAGTTCAGCTCGGTCGTATGCATTGTGAAGCTAAAGATGGATTGCTGGGCTGGGATTATTAAGTTAAACTATAGGTAGTTACTTACTGCTGGCCAACGGAAAGTACTTTTCCATGTTCAGTTTTAAAACGTTGGGTATACACATTCTACGTAGTTAGTGACTACCTTGGGGGCATGAGTTGGCCTAAATACCATTTATGACAAATGCAATGGAATAAGAAAACTTCCCGGATACTGCACAGGTAGTT
>Ga0210040_10011191_pt1 | contig 10191 bp, 11 predicted proteins | sample CryGeyCG12114_NA_FD_185462 | JGI IMG/M metagenome (GOLD analysis project Ga0210040, IMG submission 185462) | Groundwater microbial communities from aquifer - Crystal Geyser CG19_WC_8/21/14_NA (SPAdes) (version 2) | ecosystem: Environmental > Aquatic > Deep subsurface > Groundwater | place: USA...
GCGTGCGCTGTCCATGGTCGACGGCGTCTGCCTGCTCGTCGACGCCTCCGAGGGCCCGCTGCCGCAGACCCGTTTCGTGCTGCGCAAGGCGCTGGCCAAGGGGATGCCGGTCATCCTCGCGGTGAACAAGACCGACCGGCACGACGCCCGCATCGAAGAGGTCGTCGACGAGACCTACGAGCTGTTCATGGAGCTGCTCGAGGACGCCGGCCTGCCTGCGGAGACCCTCGAGTTCCCGATCGTGTACTGCAACGGCCGTACCGGCCAGGCGTCGCTGAACAAGCCCGAGAACGGCACCGTGCCGGACAGCCCGGACCTCAGCCCGCTGGTGAAGACCCTGCTGGACACCGTGCCGGCGCCGGTCTACGACGCCGAGGAGCCGCTGCGCGCGCAGGTCACCAACCTCGACGCCTCGCCCTACCTGGGGCGCCTGGCGCTGCTGCGCATCCACTCCGGTGAGATGAAGAACGGTCAGCAGGTCGCCTGGTGCAAGGCCGACGGGACGATCGAGCGCGTCAAGATCACCGAGCTGCTCGTCACCGAGGGCCTCGACCGGACGTCGGCCGCGAGCGCCGGTCCCGGCGACCTGGTCGCCATCGCCGGCATCCCGGACATCGGCATCGGCGACACGCTGGCCGACCCGAACGACCCGCGCCCGCTGCCGGCGATCACCGTCGACGAGCCGTCGATCTCGATCACCATGGGCATCAACACCAGCCCGATCTCGGGCAAGTCGGGCAAGAAGCTCACTGCCCGGCTGATCAAGAACCGGCTCGACCAGGAGCTGGTCGGCAACGTCTCGGTGCGCATGCTGCCCACCGAGCGCCCCGACACCTGGGAGATGCAGGGCCGCGGCGAGCTGGCGCTGGCCATCCTGGTGGAGCAGCTGCGCCGCGAGGACTTCGAGCTGACCGTCGGCCGCCCGCAGGTGGTCACCAAGGAGATCGACGGCAAGCTGCACGAGCCGGTCGAGCGGGTCACCATCGACACCCCCGGCGAGTACGTCGGGACGCTGACCCAGGCGCTCGCCGTCCGCCGCGGGCGGATCGAGAACCTGGTGCACCACGACACCGGCTGGGCGCGGATGGAGTACGTCGTCCCCTCCCGTGGCCTCATCGGGTTCCGCACCGAGTTCCTCACCGAGACCCGGGGCACCGGGGTGCTGAACCACACGCTCGAGGGCTACGAGCCGTGGCTGGGCGACATGCGCGCCCGGCCGACCGGCTCGCTGGTGGCCGACCGCTCCGGGGTGGCGACCACGTACTCGATGTTCTCGCTGCAGGAGCGCGGCCAGATGCTGGTCGAGCCGGGCACCGAGGTCTACGAGGGCATGATCGTCGGTGAGAACTCCCGTCCGGACGACATGGACGTGAACATCACCAAGGAGAAGAAGCTCACCAACATGCGCAAGTCCACCTCTGAGGAGCTGGAGCGGCTGATCCCGCCGCGCACGCTCAACCTCGAGCAGGCGCTGGAGTTCTGTGCCGAGGACGAGTGCGTCGAGGTCACCCCGGGCTTCGTCCGGGTGCGCAAGGTCGAGCTGGACCAGACCGTCCGCGGCCGGACCAGGAACAAGAAGCCCAAGCCCTGACCTGAGCCCTCCGGGGCTGGGCCTGTCACGCCCTGTCGAACGCCGTCGTCCCCTCGGGGACGGCGGCGTTCGTCGTGTCGGGACGGCGTGGCGTGCTGAGACGGCTGGTGCGGATGTGGCGACAGTTGTCGTCCGCTCACGGATCGTGATGACCGGCCGTGGGCGGACGACACCCGCCGGCAGCTCCCTCGTGGCGCGCCGGGGTGCCGCAGAGGCGCTCGTACGTTCCGGTTCGAGAGGTGTCCGCGGCGGGGAAGGCCGCGGGCATCTGGGGGACGAGCACGAGGGACGGGACAGTCGATGACGGCTCAGCGAGCGGCCGGTTTCCGCAACGGGATCGACGTGCGGGTGCGGTTGCGCCCCGAGGCCACGAAGGCCGACGTCGCCTTCGACGGCGCGTGGTGGCCACGCAGCCGGCTGCTCTCGGTCGAGCTGCCCGAGCTGGTGGCCGCGCTGGACAGCCTCGGCGTCCGGGTCGAGCGGTTCACCTACGCGGTCGAGGCCTGGGACGAGCCGCCGGCCCGCAAGGTCCCGGTCGCCGGGCGGTCGGTGCGCACCGGCGGGTTCCGCAGCATGGACCAGACGCTGGTCTCGCTCACGGTGGACGGCGACCGGCGGCTGGACCTGCTCGTCGTCCCCCCGGAGGCAGACGCCCTGACCGGCGTCCGCGCACTGCGGCTGGCCGGTCTGAAGGAGCAGTCCAGCAGTGCCCAGCGGGTGCTCGCCGACGCCGGCTCCCGGCCGCGCCCCGAGGTGGTCCCGATCACCGGCGTCCGCGCCGGCTGACGCCTCCGCTCACGAGGCCACGCGGGTCAGCGGTCCGGCCACCCAGGCGTCGACAGCCCGCCGGTCGGGGAGTCGGACGACCGGGAGGTCGGGGCGCCGGCGGCCGAGCTCTCGCACGCGCTCCGCGGTCCGATCGTGCGTCGTCCACGCCCAGCGGACGATGTGCTCCGGGTCGGTGAAGAAGGTACGCAGCGGCGGCTCGACGTTGCCGTTCCACAGCTGCTGCCGAAACAGCCGGCGACGCAGTGTCCGCCGGACCACCTGTGCCATCACCCGGGCGCGCGGGACGTCGAGCCAGACGAGCAGGTCGGCCCGCTCGGCCAGCAGCGGCCGCACCGAGTCGTACTGCCACTCGGTGGTCCAGCGCGGGCCGTCGGCGAACCGTCGGACGTCGTCGTCGAACGTGGACCGCGGCACCCAGTCGGGCCCGTGGAAGAGCGCGTCGATCTCGACGTGCGGCAGGTCCAGCACGGTGCCGATGCGGGCGGCCAGGGTCGTCTTGCCCGCCCCGGACGTACCGGCGACGAGGACCCGCTGCGGACGGCGCCCGAGCGGGTCTCCCGGTCCGAGCAGCGGCACCGACCCACGGTAACCAGGGCGCGCCCCGCGGTGGTACGCCGGGAGCGAACCGGGTGGACGGCGGACGGCCGCTGAGCTGGGCTGGGCGGCATGCGACTCCTCGTCCTCGGCGGCACCCACTTCCTCGGCCGGCACGTGGTCACCGCCGCGCTGGACCGCGGGCACGAGGCGGCGACCTTCACCCGCGGGCTGACCGCCGCCCCGCCGGAGGGGGTGCGGGCCCTCCACGGCGACCGCACCGACCCGGCGGCGCTCCCGGCCGCGTTGGCGGAGTGGACGCCCGAGTTGGTCGTGGACACCTCCTGTCAGTAGAAGGACCCTCATGCCCCCCGGCGCTCGCGAGCTCGCACCGGGACCCTGCATGAGGGCCGGCAGTCTCAACGCCTACCGGAACTGGCCGCCCGGGCCGGTCGTCGGTGAGGACGAGCCCACCTGGGACGGCGACGAGCGCGGCTACGGGCAGGACAAGGCGTACGCCGAGCGGGTGCTGGGCGCGGCGCTCGGTGAGCGCTTCCTCACCGCCCGGGCGGGCCTGATCGTCGGCCCGCACGACCCGCTGTACCGGCTCGGGTGTGGAAGGACCTGACTGCCCCCCACGGCTCGCAAGCTCGCCGCGGGTCCCTGCAGCCAGGCCGAGCCGATCGCGCTGGTCGACGCCCGGGACCTGGCCGACTGGCTGGTCGAGGCGGCCCAGCGGGGCCTGTCCGGCGCGGTCAACGCCACCGGACCGGCGGGCATGACGACGCTCGGCGGCCTCCTCGGGACCTGTCGCGAGGTCACCGGGAGCGACGCCGAGTGGGCGCCCGTGGGTGACACCGACCTGCTCGCCGCCGGTGTCGAGGAGTGGACCCACCTGCCGTTGTGGGTCCGGGCCGAGCAGGCGGCGACGCTGTGGGACGTCGACACCACCTGCGCCCGCCGGCTCAGTCTGCCGGTCCGCCCGGTGCGGAACTCGGTGGCCGACGTCTGGGCCTGGATGCAGAGCGCCGAGCGGCCGACACCACCGCCGGGCCGGGAGCTGCCCGGCCTCCCGCCGGAGCTGGAGACCGGGCTGCTCGCCGGGCGGTGAGGGGGTTCAGCGGCGGCGGAGCCGCACCACCTCGTCGGCGTCGTGCCCGTGGTGGTCGGCCGGCCGCGGCAGGGCCTCGGCGACGACGACGTCCCACTCCTGCGGGTCGAGGTGGGCGAGCACCTCGGCAGCCGTGGCGAACCGACCCGCGCCCCACACCGCTGCGCGCGCCTCGTCGAGGCTGTGGCCCACCCACAGCAGCGTGCCGCCAGGTGCGACGCCCGCGGCCAGCCGAGGCACCAGCTCGTGCCGCAGCTCCGCCTCGGGGTGCAGGAAGTGCGCGGTGATGAGGTCGTAGGCACCGGCCGGCGGCTGCCAGTCGGCGACGTCCCCGCGTACCCACTCGACCCGGTCGGTCAGCCCCGCGGCCGCGGCGTGCGCGGCCGCGCGCGCCAGCGCGACCTCCGACCAGTCCAGTCCGGTCGCCTGCCAGCCCTGTTCGGCCAGCCAGAGGACGTCGGCCCCCTCGCCGCAGCCGACGTCGAGCGCCCGGGCGGGCGGCAGGTCACCGGCCTGGGCGGCCAGGGTCGGGTTCACCCGGCCGCTCCACAGTGCCGGCGCGGTGGCGTAGCGCTCCTCCCAGGAGGCGTGGTCGTGCCCGGTGTTGGCCGGCTGGTCCCCGTGCTCGTGCTCGTGCACCGTTCCTCCTCAGATCCCGTGCCGGCGGTCGCCGAGCACCTGGTCGCACAGTTCTCGCTCGCTGGCCGGGGAGAACACCCGTCGCGCGGCCACGGCCCGGCGGGTGTCCTCGGTGATCAGATCACCGTTGACCGCGGCGGCGGCCTCGAGCCCGGCCGCGGCCGAGCTGATCACCTGGGCCCGCGGGTCGGTGACGTTGCCGGCCACCCACACGCCGGGCACCGCGGTCGCCCCGAACGGTCCGCTGGGCAGCGCGGTGCCGAACACGTGCCCGTTCATCTCCTGCGGTTCGGCGGCCAGCCCGAGCGACTCGAGCACCGCGGACCGGGCGGTGAAGCGGGGCGACACGACGACGGCGTCCTGGGCGACCAGTTGCCCGGACACCAGCCGGACGCCGGACAGCCGGCCTGCCGCGGTCTCCAGGCAGGCCACCTCGCCGGTGACCACGCTGATGCCGCGGGCGGCGAGCTCCTCCCACTGCTCGTCGGAGGGCTCCGGTCCGGTGTGCAGGAAGAGGGTGACGTCGGCGGTCCACTGCCGCCACATCAGCGCCTGGTGCACGCCGAACGGGCTGGTGGACAGCACACCGACGGCGGAGTCCCGCGCCTCCCAGCCGTGGCAGTACGGGCAGTGCAGCACGCCGGAGCCCCAGAGCTCCGCGACGCCGGGGACGTCGGGCAGCTCGTCGACCAGGCCGGTGGTGACCAGCAGCCGGCGGGCCTGCACGCTGCGGCCGTCGGCCAGGTCGACGACGAAACCGCCGTCCTCGGCGCGGGCGGCCAGCACCTCGCCGGTCTCCACCCGGCCGCCGTAGCCGGTGACCTCGGCCCGGCCGGCGGCGAGCAGCTCGGCGGGCGGCGTGCCCTCCCGGGCCAGGTAGTTGTGCACGTGCCCGGCGGGGGCGTTGCGCGGGGCGCCGCCGTCCACGACGAGCACGGTGCGACGGGCGCGGGACAGGGCCAGCGCACCGCTGAGGCCGGCCGCACCCCCGCCGATGACCACGACGTCGTACTGCTGCTCCATGGCTGCTCCTCGGTTCGGGCGGCTGGGGTGGCCGCCACGCGACGAGGGTGCGCCCGGGGCGCCGTCCTTGACAACTTTCGTTGCTGGAGTGGCAAACTGGGCGCATGGCCGACGACCTGGACGAGGTGCTGGACGGCGTGGGACCGCGACTGCGGGTGCTGCGGCAGCAGAGCGGCGCCACGCTGGCCGAGCTGTCCGCGACCACCGGGATCTCGGTGAGCACGCTGTCCCGGCTGGAGTCCGGGCAGCGCCGTCCCACGCTGGAGCTGCTGCTGCCCCTGGCGCGGGAGCACCAGGTGCCGCTGGACGAGCTCGTCGGAGCGCCCGCGCCGGAGGACCCGCGGCTGCACCCGAAGCCGATCGAGCGCAACGGCATGACGATGTGGCCGCTGTCCCGCCGTCCGGGCGGGGTGCAGGCCTACCGGGCGCTCATCCCGCCGGGCATCCGCAACGAGCCCGAGCAGAAGTCGCACGAGGGCTACGAGTGGATGTACGTGCTCTCCGGCCGGCTGCGGCTGCTGCTGGGGGAGCACGACCTGGTGCTCGCGCCGGGGGAGGTGGTCGAGTTCGACACCCACGTGCCGCACTGGTTCGGCAACACCTTCGACCAGCCGGCCGAGGTGCTCGTGCTGTTCGGCCCGCAGGGCGAGCGGATGCACGTCCGCGCCCGCCCCAAGGCCCGGTGACGCCGGGGTCTCGCGCGAGGAAGTACGCGTACTTCCTCGCGCGAGACCCCGGGGGTCAGTCGGTCGGGGCGCTGGGCCGGCCGGCCGGCACCGGCTCGTCGGCGACCACGGCCACCGTGTTCGCCTGCGCGGCCGCGGCGCTGAGCGCGTCGGCGGACTCGGCCGCGCGGTCCTTGCGGTACTCGCGGAACGACCAGGTCAGCGCCGCGGCCCAGACCAGGTAGACGACGGCGTAGACGGCGTACCGGACGGCGTCCGGAGCGTCGATCCAGTCGCTGATCAGCAGGCTGCGGGTGTTGGTCAGCACGATGATCCCGCCGACACCGGCGCCGAGCAGCCGCGGCGGCACGTAGCGGACCAGCCAGGCCGCGACCGGCGCGGCGACCAGACCGCCGACGAGCAGCGCCGCGACCCACCCGACGTCGATCCCCTGGTCGCCGAGGGCGAACAGGAAGCCCAGGCTCGCCGCGACCGAGACCAGGAACTCCGAGGTGTCGATCGAGCCGATCGTCTTGCGCGGCTCGAGCCGACCGCTGGCCAGGATCGCCGGGGTGCTGACCGGGCCCCAGCCGCCACCACCGGTGGCGTCGACGAAGCCGGCGGCCAGGCCGAGCGGGGCGAGGAATCGCTTGCGCATCGGCTTGCCCAGGTGTCGCTTGTCGATGCCGCGCAGCGTGAAGCGGATGAGCAGGTACAGCCCGAGGGCCAGCAGGATCAGCTGCATGACCGGCGCGGCGACCTCGGTGGAGAGGTTCGACAGCACGGTGGCGCCGGCGAACGCGCCCACCGCACCCGGGACGCCGATCTTGGCGACGACCTTCCAGTCGACGTTGCCGAACCGCCAGTGGGACAGGCCCGAGGCCAGGTTGGTGCCGATCTCGGCGAGGTGGACGGTGGCCGAGGCAGCGGCCGGGTTGGTGCCGAGGGCGAGCAGCAGCGTCGTCGAGGTGACGCCGTAGCCCATGCCCAGGCTGCCGTCGACGAGCTGCGCGCCGAGGCCGGCCAGGGCCAGCACGATGAGGGTCTTCACGAGGGTGTGCTCCGGGGTTCGAGGGGCGGGCGCGCCGGCAGGGCGCAGCAGACCGCGGGGGGAACGGGGGGCGCCGGACGGCGCTGGGCGTCAGCGGCCGAGACAGGCGGCGGTGCTGACCCGGAGCAGGTCGACGTGCAGACGGCTCACCAGGAGGTCGCCGGGAAGGGCGCGGGGCGTCGGCACGAGGACATGTCTACCATCCCGGTCGGGATTGCGGACAACCGGTTGGGCGCCGTCAGCGTGTCGTCTTCAGCGTGTCGCGCCCGACGGTGAGCCAGGCGACCAGGCCGCCCAGCGCCAGCAGTGTCGCGCAGACCGTCATCGCCGTCCGGAACCCGGCCGAGAACGTCGCCGGCTCCGCGTAGTCGTCGCCGGACAGGCCCACCACGACCGGCAGCGCGGCGACGGCGAGCAGCCCTGCTGCCCGGGCGACCGCGTTGTTCACACCGCTGGCCACGCCGGCGAGGTGGTCGGGGGCGGCGTCCAGCACGGTCGCGGTGAGCGGCGCGACCAGCAGCGACAGCCCGATGCCGGCGACGACCGACCCGGGCAGCACGCCGGTCCAGTACGAGCTGCCGGCACCGGTCCGGGACAGCCACAGCACGCCGGCCGCCGCGATGACCGGGCCGACCGTCATCGGCAACCGGGCGCCGGTCCGCTGGGCCAGCCCCCCGGCCCGTGAGGACAGCAGGCTGAGCACCACGGTCGAGGGGATCATCGCCGCGCCCGCCTCGGTGGCGCTGTAGTCGAGCACGGTCTGCAGCTGCACGACGAGGAAGAAGCCCCAGCCGCCCAGCGCCCCGTAGATCGCGAAGGTGCTCAGGTTCGCGCCGGTGAACTCCCGGTCGGCGAACACCGAGGGGGGAAGCATCGGCTCGGCCGCACCGCGCTCCCGGACGACGAAGGCGACCCCGGCGAGCACGCCGACGACGGCCGAGATCCACACCTGCGGGCGGCCCGGGCCGTCGCCGGCCGCGATCAGCGCGTAGGTGACCCCGGCCAGGGCCAGCGCGCCCCAGACCGCACCCGGGACGTCGAACCGGCCGGTGCGCCCGGGGTCCCGACTCTCCGGCACGTGCCGGAGAGCGACCAGCACGACCAGGACCGCCAGCGGTGCGTTCACCAGGAAGACCCACCGCCAGCTGACCGTGTCGACCAGGAACCCGCCGAGGAACGGCCCGACGAGCCCGGCGACCCCGCCCAACGCCGACCACAGCCCGATGGCCCGCGGCCGGTCGGCGTGCGGGAAGGAGGACTGGATGATCGCCAGGCTGCCCGGCGTCAGCAGCGCCCCGCCGATGCCCTGCAGCACCCGCATGCCGACCAGCTGACCGGTGCTCTGCGCCAGCCCGCAGCCCAGCGAGGTGACGGCGAACCAGACCACGCCGACGAGGAACACCCGGCGTCGTCCGTACCGGTCGCCGAGCGCGCCGCCGAGCAGGATCAGCGAGGCCAGCGCCAGGGTGTAGCCCGACAGCGTCCACTGCAGGCCGGCGAGCCCCGCGCCGAGGTCCCGGCCGATCGACGGCAGGGCGACGTTCACGGCGCTGGCGTCCAGGAACGCCATGCCCGAGGCCAGCACGGTGGCCAGCAACACCCAGCGGCCGGGCGCGGTGCCCAGCCGGACCGGGTCGGCGACGACGGCGACGAGAGGATCGGACAGCGCCCCCACCGGACCGGTGGGGATGGGCGGCACCCCCTCCGGGCTCGGCGGGGGTGCGGACATGGAGTCCTTCCTAGCCCACGATCGCGTGTGTGAGGACGTACGCGAGCGCGGCGACCAGACCGGCCGCCGGCAGCGTGACCACCCAGGCGACGACGATGTTGCCGGCCACCCCCCAGCGGACCGCCGACAGCCGGCGGGTCGCCCCGACGCCCATGATCGAGGCGGTGGTGATGTGCGTGGTCGACACCGGGACGGCGAAGACCGTGGCGGTGGCGATCAGCACGCCGGAGGCGACCGTCTGCGCGGCGAAACCGTTCGCCGGCGTCAGCTGGATGATCCGCCGTCCGAGCGTGCGCATGATCCGGAAACCGCCGGCGTAGGTGCCGGCGCTGATCGCCAGGGCGGAGGCGACGATCACCCAGAGCGGGACGTCGAAGCTGTCCAGCTCCCCGGAGGTCACCAGCGCCAGGGTGATGATGCCCATCGTCTTCTGGGCGTCCTGGGTGCCGTGGCCGAAGGCCATGGCCGCAGAGCTGGCGATCTGCGCGTAGCGGAAGCCGCGGTGCGCCTTGTGCGCGTTCGCCTTCCGGAACGTCCACAGGATCACCAGCATGAACAGGTAGCCCAGGCCGAACCCGATGAGCGGCGAGAGCACCATCGGGATGACGACCTTGTCCACGATCCCGGACCACTTGACCGACTCCGCGGCGGCGAGCGCGGCGCCCACCAGCCCGCCGATCAGCGCGTGTGACGAGGACGACGGCAGCCCGAAGTACCAGGTGATGAGGTTCCAGGCGATCGCGCCGATCAGCGCGGCGAAGACCACCTGCAGGCCGCCGTCGCCGGTCGGCGGGTCGATGATGCCGGCGCCGACGGTGGCCGCGACCTTGGTCGAGATCACCGCGCCGACCAGGTTCATCACCGCCGCCAGCGCCAGGGCGGCACGCGGGGTGAGGGCCTTGGTGGAGACCGCGACGGCGATCGCGTTGGCGGCGTCGTGGAAGCCGTTGGTGTAGTCGAACGCCAGCGCGACGGCGACGATCGCGAGGAGAGCCAGGAAGGACCAGTCCATGCCCGGCTCAGGACTCCTTGACGGCGATCGTCTCCACGACGTTCGCG
>Ga0210040_10011193_pt1 | contig 10190 bp, 12 predicted proteins | sample CryGeyCG12114_NA_FD_185462 | JGI IMG/M metagenome (GOLD analysis project Ga0210040, IMG submission 185462) | Groundwater microbial communities from aquifer - Crystal Geyser CG19_WC_8/21/14_NA (SPAdes) (version 2) | ecosystem: Environmental > Aquatic > Deep subsurface > Groundwater | place: USA...
GGCGCGGATGTCGTGTCGATGCCGTCGACCACCCGGTTCGACGCCCAGGACCCGGCTTACCGCGAAGACATGCTGCCGGATGTCTCCAACCGCCAGATCCTGCGGGTCTCGATCGAGGCCGGCAGCACGATCGGGTGGGAGCGCTACACGGGCCTCCATGGCCTGAGGATTGGAATTGATGGGTTCGGCGCCTCCGCGCCTGCCCCGGACTTGTACGCCCACTTCGGGCTCACGCCGGATGCGATCACGACGCGCATCCTCGGCTATCTCGATCAAAGGGAGATGAAATGACCAAAGTTGCCATCAACGGGTTCGGCCGCATTGGCCGCCTGGTCGCGCGCGCCATCATCGAGCGTCCGGACTGCGGGCTGGAGCTGGTCGCGATCAATGACCTGGCCGATGCCAAGTCGAACGCCATGCTGTTCAAGCGCGACAGCGTTCATGGCGCCTTCCCCGGCGAAGTGACCGCCGAGGGGAATGACATCATCATCAACGGCAAGCGCATCGCCGTCACCGCCGAGCGCGATCCGGCCAACCTGCCGCACCGGGAACATGGCGTCGAACTGGCGCTGGAGTGCACCGGCTTCTTCACCAGCAAGGAAGGCGGCCAGAAGCACATCGACGCGGGCGCCAAACGCGTCCTGATCTCCGCCCCGGCCAAGGGCGTCGACCTGACGGTTGTGTACGGCGTCAACCACGACAAGCTGACGGCCGAGCACACCATCGTCTCCAACGCCAGCTGCACCACCAACTGCCTCGCCCCGGTTGCCAAGGTGATGAACGACGTGATCGGCATCGAGCGCGGCCTAATGACCACCATCCACGCCTACACCAACGACCAGAAGATCCTGGACCAGATCCACAGCGACATGCGCCGGGCCCGTGCTGCGGGCATGAGCATAATCCCGACCACCACGGGCGCCGCCCGTGCCGTCGGCGAGGTGCTGCCGGAGCTCAAGGGCAAGCTCGACGGCTCGGCCGTGCGCGTGCCGACCCCCAACGTCAGCCTCGTCGACCTGACCTTCACGCCGAAGCGAGACACGACCCTCGACGAGGTCAACGGCGCGCTCAAGGCGGCGTCGGAGAGCGGTCCGCTCAAGGGCATCCTGGCCTACACCGACGAGCCCCTGGTCTCGATCGACCTCAACCATAATCCGGCGAGCTCGACGGTCGACAGCCTCGAAACCGCGGTGCTGGAAGGCAAGCTGGTCCGCGTTGTCAGCTGGTACGACAACGAATGGGGCTTTTCCAACCGCATGGTCGACACGGCCTGCGCCATGGCGAAGCTCGGCTGAGCATGGCCTTCAAGACCCTCGACGACCTTTCGACGGAGCTGACCGGAAAGCGGGTCCTCGTTCGCGTCGACCTCAACGTGCCGATGCAGGACGGGGCCGTGTCCGACGCGACCCGCCTACAGGCCGCGCTACCGACGGTGCTAGAGCTGTCGGACCGCGGCGCGATCGTGCTGCTCTTGAGCCACTTCGGCCGGCCCAAGGGGCAGAACCGCCCGGACATGAGCACCGCGCTGCTAGTAAAGCCGCTGACCGACCTTACGGGGCGCTCAGTGCGCTTCATCGAGGATTGCGCCGGGCCGCAGGCGGAGCGCGCGGTCAGCACCATGACGCCGGGCGCGATCGGCGTGCTGGAGAACACCCGCTTCCACGCCGAGGAAGAGGCGAACGACCCGGCCTTCAGCCAGACCATGGCGGCATTGGGCGACTATTATGTCAACGATGCTTTCTCCGCCGCCCACCGGGCGCACAGCTCGACGGAAGGGGTCGCGCACCTGCTGCCATCATTTGCGGGCCGGGCGATGGAGGCGGAGCTGACGGCGCTGGAAAAGGCGCTCGGCAACCCCCAGCGTCCGGTCGCAGCCGTGGTCGGCGGCGCCAAGGTGTCGAGCAAGCTGGCGGTGCTCGGCCATCTCGTCAGCAAGGTCGACCACCTGATCATCGGCGGCGGCATGGCCAACACCTTTTTGGCCGCCCGCGGCGTGAACGTCGGCAAGTCGCTGTGCGAGCACGACCTGACCGGCGAGGCGGAAAGCATCCTCGCCCGCGCCGACGAGACCGGCTGCACCGTGCACCTGCCCTACGACGTCGTCGTCGCCAGGGAGTTCGCGGCCAATCCGCCCTCCTTGCGCACCTGCAACGTGCACGAGGTCGCGGCCGACGAGATGATCCTGGACGTCGGCCCGGCGGCCGTCGAGGCGCTGGGCGATGCGCTCAAGACCTGTCGCACACTGGTCTGGAACGGTCCACTGGGCGCGTTCGAGACCCCGCCGTTCGACGCGGCGACGGTGGCGCTGGCCCGCACGGCGGCCGCGCTGACCCAGGACGGCAGCATCGTTTCGGTTGCCGGAGGCGGGGACACGGTGGCGGCCCTCAACCATGCCGGAGTGGCCGGCGACTTCACGTTCGTCTCGACCGCCGGCGGAGCATTTCTCGAGTGGATGGAAGGGCGCACGCTTCCCGGCGTCGCCGCCCTCCAGCAGTAAGGAGCAAACAGGGATGAACACGCAGGATATGCGCCAGAAGATCAAGGACGGACAGGGCTTCATCGCGGCGCTCGATCAGTCGGGCGGCTCGACGCCCAAGGCGCTCGCCGGCTACGGCGTCGATGAAGGCGCCTGGTCCAACGAGGATGAGATGTACGGCCTGATCCACGACATGCGCTCGCGGATCATCACCGCGCCCAGCTTCGGCAGCGGCAAGGTGATCGGCGCCATCCTGTTCGAGCGGACCATGGACGGCCAGGTCGAGGGCAAGCCGACTCCGCAGGCGCTGATCGAGCGCGGCGTCGTGCCGTTCATCAAGATCGACAAGGGTCTCGAGGAAGAGCGCAACGGCGTCCAGCTGATGAAGCCAATGCCGGAGCTCGACGCCCTGCTGACCCGCGCCAAGGGCTTGGGCGTGTTCGGCACCAAGGAACGTTCGGTCATCAACCAGGCCAACGAGGCCGGTATCGCCGAGGTGGTCGGCCAGCAGTTCGAGGTGGCTACCCAGGTGCTGCGCCATGGACTGGTTCCGATCATCGAGCCGGAAGTGAACATCAAGAGCGCCGACCGGGCCGATTCCGACCGGCTTCTGCGGGACGAAATCCTGCGTCACCTCGACCGCGTGCCGGAAGGCAGCGAGGTCATGCTGAAGCTCTCGATCCCCGCCGAGGCCGGCCTGTTCCAGCCGCTGGTCGACCACCCGCGCGTGCTTCGCGTGGTGGCCCTGTCGGGCGGCTTCAGCCGCGCGGATGCCTGCCGCGAGCTGGCCCGCAACCCGGGCATGATCGCCAGCTTCAGCCGCGCGCTCTTGTCCGACCTGCGCCATCAGCAGAGCGACCAGGAATTCGATTCCACGCTCGGCCGGGCCATCGACGACATTCATGCCGCCAGCACCGACAAGGTTGCCGCATAGGCGGTTCGCCGATGGACGACGACGATCTCCCCGACCTGACCGGCTTCGCCGAGCGCTTCGAAGCCGAGGCGCGTGGACCGGCGCACCTGTACCTGATCAGCCCGCAGGAGGTCGGCGGCACTTTCCCCGACCGGCTGCGGGCGGCGCTCGACGGCGGGGAGGTGACGGCGTTCCAGCTGCGGGTGAAAGGCGTCGACCAGCACCAGCTCGTCCGTCTGGCCGAGCCGCTGCAGGCGATCTGCGCCGAACGGGAAGTCGCGTTCATCGTCAACGACGACATGAGCCTGGCCAAGCGGATCGGGGCGGACGGCGTACACCTGGGTCAGGAAGACGGCGACCCGCGCGAAGCCCGGCAGCTGCTCGGGCCCGCGGCGCAGATCGGCGTCACCTGTCACGACAGCCAGCATCTCGCGATGGAAGCCGGCGAGGCGGGTGCCGACTACGTGGCATTCGGTGCCTTCTTTCCGACCACCACCAAGGACGTGAAGCACCGCGCCGACCCCGCCATCCTAGGCTGGTGGTCGACCCTGTTCGAAGTGCCGTCCGTCGCGATCGGCGGCATCACGCCGCAGAACGGCGCCAGGCTGGTTAAGGCCGGCGCCGACTTCCTTGCCGTGTGTGGCGCCGTGTGGAGCTCTGACGATCCGAGTGCGGCGGTGGCGGCGTTCACACCTGCTCTTCGACGCGACTGAGCGGGCTGGCGTCGAACCGCTCCAGCAGCTCGGTCACATCGTCGAAAATGGCTATGGCGCCGCTCAGCTGGTCGTCCCGGAACCCGCCCGACCGCACCGCGACCGTGCGGATACCGGCCTGGCTCGCCGCCTCGATGTCGTAGGGCGTGTCGCCGATCACCAGCGCCTCGTCCGGCGCCACTTTCGCCTTCCGCGCAGCCGTGACGAAGATGTCCGGGCACGGCTTGGAACAGCCCACGTCGTCCGCACTGGTGAACTCGTCAACCAGATCGCGCACGCCGAGCACGTCGTCCAAGTGGTGCTTCAACTCCTCGCCGCTCGCCGATGAAGCCAACACCACCGTATAGCCGGCGTCGCGGCATCGCTGGAGCAGCTCGCGAGCTCCGGGAAACGGCTTTAAGCGGCTAAAATAATGCTGCTTGAACAGCTCGCCATGAGCCTTCTTCAACCGCTCCGTCTCTTCCTCGCCGATGTCGGGCAGCAGGGCGGGGATCAGGTTGTCCCCGCCCTTGCCGACCTGCTCGTGGATCTCCGCCAGGCGGAACTCGTACCCCGCCTGCTTGAACGCCTCGGCCCAGGCGAGGATGTGAAAGTCGTTGCTGTCGACGAGCGTTCCGTCGATGTCGAACAGGATGGCTTTGAGCATGGGCAGGCTAACGAGCCTCGCCGCCCAGGGTTGCCAACGCCCGCTTCAGCTCGCGGGCGTCCTCCAGCGCATGGCCATGAATATCGTTGTTGAAATACGCCCAGCAGGACCGGCCCGAGCGCTTCTGCTCATCAAGCCAGACCGCCCACTCGGCCATCGCTTCGGGCGAGTAGCGGCCCCAATATTTGCCGCCCGTGCCATGAAAGCGGACGTAAGCCGTCCGTCCGCTGGCCCATCGCGGCGAAGCCAGGCCAGCCAGGTCGTGCGCCACGAAGCCCACACCCTGCCGGTCGAGCAACCCCAGCACCGCCTCGTTGTACCAGCTGACATGCCGGAACTCGACCACATGCTCCAGGTCGGTCGGAAGCAGCGCTAGGTAAGCCGCCAGGCGCTCGTCATTGCGGTGCAGCCCCGGCGGAAGCTGGTGGAGCAGCGGCCCGGCATGGGGCCCTAATCGTCGCACCAGCTTGCAGAATTGCGTAACCGGTTCAGCCACATCCAGCAGCTTCTTGTTGTGGGTGATGAAGCGGTTGACCTTCACCGCATAGTGAAAGGCGTCCGGCGCCTTGGCCTGCCAGGCGTCGAACGTCGTGGGCAGGGGGAGGCGGTAGAAGCTGGCGTTGATCTCGACCGTATCGAATTCAGCGGAGTAATGCGGGAACCACTGCTTCTGCGGCAGGCCCGCGGGGTAGTAGACCTCGCGCCAGTGGCGGTAGACCCAGCCAGAGCAGCCGACGTGGACCAGGGAAACCTCGCTCGATTTGGTTGTTACGACCTCAACACATCGCTTCACCGGAGAGTTTCGTGCTGAAAACCCGTATCACCCCGATCGGCTTGGGCCTGTCGCTTGCGGCCACCATGGCCGTTGTCGCGTCGCGCGCGCCGGCTCAGAACACGGCCGCCCCCGCCCCCGCCGGGCAGGCGAGCAAGCAGGGCAAGCCCTGGGTTCCGCCCGGAACCGCCGGCTCGGCGATCGACGGCACCGTCTTTCACGCCCAGGTGCTGCTTGATTTGGCCGGTTTTCCCACCGGCGTGATCGACGGCAAGAAAGGCATGGTCTTCCAGCAGGCGGTACGCGGCTTTCAGCAGGCGCGCGGGCTGCAGGTTACGGGCGAGCTGGATGGTCCGACCCGCGCCGCCCTCCGGCAGGACCAGCGTCCTTCAACCCATGACTTTCGGCTGACCGAGCGCGACATCGGCGGCCCGTTCCTCTACCCCTTCCCGAAGGAGCCGGAGGACCAGGCCAAGGCGCCCGGCCTTTATTACCGCAACATGCTGGAGAAGCTGGCCGAGCGCTTCCACACCACGCCCGACACGATCATCGCGCTGAACGGGCCGGACAAGATGATCGGCACCGGGCAGGTGCTGCGCCTGCCCAACATCCTCCCCCGCTCGCGCGACTACGGCCAGGCGGACGCCAAGCAGGGCGACCTGCTCAATCTCTACCAGGTCGACGCGCAGCAGCCGGCGGGCGACTTCATCGTCGTCGACAAGTCGGAAGGCGTGCTCAAGGTCTACCAGGGCGCGGTTCCCGAAGGCGCCTACAGCACCGAGAAGAACCGCGGCGCACCGCCGAAGTTGGCGGACAATCCCGGCAAGCTGCTTGCCCAATTCCCGGTGACCATGGGCTCGACCCACGACCCCCTGCCGCTCGGCAAGTGGAAGGCGACCACCTACGCCTTCATGCCGCCGTTCCACTACCAGCCCGACCTGTTCTGGGACGCCAAGGACAAGACCGCCGACGACAAGATGCTTCCGCCTGGACCCAACGGACCGGTCGGTGTCGCCTGGCTCGACCTCACCAAGGAGCATTACGGCATCCACGGTACCGCTGCGCCCGAAACCATCGGCAGGGCCGAGAGCCACGGCTGCATCCGCATGTCCAACTGGGACGTGACTCGCCTGGCGCGGATCATGAAGCCCGGTTTCACCGCCATCTTCCAGGCCTGACGAGCGCAGCCGGCGTGGCGGTCAGCAAGCTCAGCCTCATCGGCAACACACTGGTGCTGGCCATCGTGGTCGGCGGCGGCTGGCTGGTGTGGGACAACGCCAGCAAGTCGGCCGACCAGCCGCCTGCTGCCGTGGGTGCGTTCAGCGACGCAGCGGAACGGGTCGGCTACAACCCCGCCCGCAACGCGCCGCGGGCGGGAAGCGTCCGCACCGGTGTCCTGACCATCTCGCCAGCCGGCCTTGCCTTACCCGTTGACGGGATAAAGTCGTCCGAACTCACCGATACGTACACGCAAAGCCGCTCCGGTGGCGCCCGGGTCCACAATGCGATCGACATCATGGCCCCGCGTGGCCGGCCGGTGATCTCGGCCACTCCGGGCACGGTCGAAAAGCTGTTCTACTCCAAGGGCGGCGGCGGGATCACCGCTTACGTCCGCTCCCCCGACCGCCAGTGGCTCTATTATTACGCGCACCTCGACGCCTACGCGCCCGGCCTCAAGGAAGGGGAGCAGGTCACCCGCGGCACCCCGATCGGCACGGTCGGGTTCACCGGCAACGCCAATCCGTCCGGCCCGCACCTCCATTTCGCGATCTACCGTATGGGTCCGTCCCAGAAGTGGTATCAGGGCCAGCCGATCAATCCCTACCCCCTGCTTGCCGGAAAGCACGCCGGCGGCTAGAGGCTTGCCCGGCTCTTTCCACTCGTTCAAGCAGGCAGGCGATCCCATGAAGATCAGCGGCGTCGACATTCGTCCCGGCAATATCATCGAATACGAAGGCGGCATCTGGCGTGCGGTGAAGATCCAGCACACGCAACCCGGCAAGGGCGGTGCCTACATGCAGGTCGAGATGAAGAACCTCATCGATGGCCGCAAGACCAACGTCCGCTTCCGCTCGGCCGAGACGGTAGAGCGCGTCCGCCTGGACACCAAGGACTTCCAGTTCCTCTTCGTGGACGGCGACATGCTGACGTTCATGGACAAGGAAACTTATGAGCAGATCAGCCTGCCCAAGGACCTGCTCGGCGACGCCGCGGCGTTCCTGCAGGACGGCATGGACGTGGTGATGGAGCTTCACGAGGAGCGCCCGATATCTGTCCAGCTGCCCGACCAGATCGAAGCCACGATCGTCGAGGCCGACGCGGTGGTGAAGGGGCAGACCGCCTCGTCGAGCTACAAGCCGGCGATTCTCGACAATGGCGTACGCGTCATGGTCCCGCCGCACATCAGCGCGGGAACCCGGATCGTGGTCGACGTGTACAACCAGGAATATGTCCGCCGCGCGGACTGATCTCTCGCTCTGAGGATAGAAGTTGGCTACCCATTCCGGCCTCGTCACCGTCATGCAGAAGGCCGTCCGCAAGGCCGCCCCGCGCCTGCGCCGCGACTTCGGCGAGGTCGAGCAGCTTCAGGTCAGCAAGAAGGGCCCCGGCGACTTCGTTACCATGGCCGACAAGCAGGCCGAGCAGACCATCGTCGACGAACTTCGCCAGGCACGGCCCGATTGGGGTATGCTGCTGGAGGAGGGTGGCGAAGTGGAGGGCAGCCCGACCAAGCCGCGCTGGATCGTCGATCCGCTCGACGGCACCAGCAACTTCCTGCACGGCATTCCGCACTTCGCCAGCTCCATCGCGGTGCAGGAGCGCAAGCCCGACGGCTCGTGGGGCGATATCAGCCACGGAATGGTCTACCAGCCGCTCACCGACGAAAGCTTCTGGGCGGAAAAGGGCAGGGGCGCCTGGCTCCACGACCGCCGCCTGCGCGTGTCGGCCCGACGCTACCTCGACGAGTCGGTGATCGGCACCGGCATCCCGCACGTCGGCCGCTCCGATCCGGCCCGCTGGACCCGCATCTACAATGCGCTCGCCCCCGAGGTGGCCGGCATCCGGCGGTTCGGCGCAGCCACGCTGGACTTCGCGTGGGTCGCGGCCGGGCGGTTGGACGGGTTCTGGGAAGACGATCTTGATCCCTGGGACAGCGCGGCTGGCATGCTGCTCGTGCGCGAAGCGGGCGGCTTCGTCAGCGATTATCGCGGGCAGGACAGGATGCTGGACCGCCGCCAATATATCGCGGGCAACGGCGACCTCCATAGCAAGCTGCACAAGTTCGTCGCCCGGGCCCTGCGCGACTGATTTCACGGCTCCGGCGACTTGTCGGAGGCGGAGCCGCTACCCACCTCCCGGGAACGGTTCCATGGCCTTCCAGCCAGTTGTCTCCGGCGGTGCCCTGTTCTAGAGCGCCGCCAAGCATTAACCTTGGAGTTTCCCGCGTGGCTGCTGTTGCCGCCAATTACTTGCCAATCCTCCTGTTCCTGGCGGTGGCGCTGGGTCTGTCGACGGCGTTCGTCGTGCTGCCGATGATCGTTGCCCGCTTCACGGGCGCGGACCGGCCGTATGCCGACAAGCTGACGGAGTACGAGTGCGGGTTTCCCGCCTTTGAGGACTCGCGCAGCCAGTTCGACGTCCGCTTCTACCTCGTCGCGATCCTGTTCATCGTCTTCGACCTCGAAGCGGCGTTCCTGTTTCCGTGGGCAGTGACCTTGAAGTTTACCGGCTGGGCCGGCTGGGGCGCGATGATGGTATTCTTGGCCGAACTCTCGCTCGGCCTTGCCTACGCCTGGAAGAAGGGAGCGCTGGAATGGGAGTGATCCTCGACCCCCGCGCCAATCCGTACCCAACGGAAGAGGAACTGGCGCGTGCCGCAGGGCTCGTCCCTGGTTCGCCACAGCACCAAGGGCTGGAACAGATGCGAGCCGACCTCGATGAGAAGGGCTTCATCGTCACGGCGACGGAAGACCTGTTCAACTGGGCCCGCACCGGTTCGCTGTGGTGGATGACCTTCGGCCTCGCCTGTTGCGCGGTGGAGATGATCCACGTCAACATGCCGCGCTACGACCTGGAGCGGTTCGGCGTTGCTCCGCGCGCGTCGCCGCGGCAGTCGGACGTGATGATCGTTGCCGGCACGCTGTGCAACAAGATGGCGCCGGCGCTGCGCCGGGTCTACGACCAGATGGCCGAGCCGCGCTACGTCATCTCGATGGGCAGCTGCGCCAATGGCGGCGGCTATTACCATTACAGCTACTCAGTGGTGCGTGGCTGCGACCGGATCGTGCCGGTGGACATCTACGTTCCCGGCTGCCCGCCGACGGCCGAGGCCCTGCTGTACGGGATCATGCAGTTGCAGCGGAAGATCCGCCGCGAAGGGACCATCAACCGCTGACATGGCCCACTCTGCTCCCAGGACCGCGTCCAATGACGGCGTGATCGAGGCCGCGCAGGCGGTGCTCGGCGACCTGATCGTCGAGACCAAGGACCAGGCCGACGAGATCACGCTGACCGTCCGGCGCGAGGGCGCGGCCGAAGCTTGCCGCATCCTGCGCGATACGCCCGGGCTCGAGTTCCACATGCTCGTTGAGATCGCGGGCGTGGACTATCCGGAACGGCCCGAGCGGTTCGAGGTCAATTACCATTTGCTGTCGATGACCACCAACCGG
>Ga0210040_10011194_pt1 | contig 10190 bp, 10 predicted proteins | sample CryGeyCG12114_NA_FD_185462 | JGI IMG/M metagenome (GOLD analysis project Ga0210040, IMG submission 185462) | Groundwater microbial communities from aquifer - Crystal Geyser CG19_WC_8/21/14_NA (SPAdes) (version 2) | ecosystem: Environmental > Aquatic > Deep subsurface > Groundwater | place: USA...
TTTCTGCAATTCGAGCGAACTCCGTGCGACATTGTTTCTCAATCTCGGAGAGCCTACCGTCCTCGGTGTGGCGAACATCCAATGTGAAGGTGACTGTATGCGCCATTGTGTTAACTGATCCTGGCTCACCGCTTAGCATTCCGGTTGTTGCCAAACCATCACATTGTTTGGCGATCTTGTTGGATTCGACAATCATTTTGGCAGCACAGAGCATAGAATCCATTCGCGCATTGAAAGGCGTGGTGCCAGCGTGGCTATCTCTCCCTCTGACAGTTATCTCGAACCACTTGAATGCTTGCACGCCTACTTGCAATCAGTACATCTCATCGCATTCGGTACAACCTTACCTTTCACAACACCTACTCGCCTCTTCTCATCCTCTAGGATTGGTCCTTGCTCGATGTGTAGCTCGAAGTGTGCTGCAAACGGTGTCTCCTTGTGTGATGCACGTTTGGATCCGAGGTAACCAATCCTTTCAAGCTCCTGCTTCATTGTCTTGTGCTGCCCATCCTCGCTAGGTGTAACTTCTGCCAAGTTCCACGCGGTCTCCAAGGGAACGGCTTCAGCCCATACAGCAGACGAAACTGCCATCATTGGAAAACGTGCACCTTCTTCGCTAGGAGCAGTCAGCATCTTTCGGTAGCGCAACAACAAATTAGTGCATACTTAGTCCAATTCACCACTCCTATACTTCCTTCCGTCTCGACGTTGTTATCGTTCAGCACCTTCAGCACCTCAAGGCCCGCGTTGACGCCCAGAATACCGTCGTAGCGGCCACCAGTGGGCTGAGTGTCCAGGTGAGAACCCATCATGACAGGAGGAGCAGTCTTGTTTTTACCGGCACGGATTGCGAATTGGTTGCCCATTTGGTCGAAGGAATATTCACACCCCAGCGACTCAACAGTAGCACGGAACCAATCTCGTACCTGCTTGTCGGCATCGTTCAGGCTCAGCCTTGCCATGCCGGTTTCTGTTGGATGACTAGAACGTTTAGCGGGCGTTACCATTAGACCGTGGACATGCTTACTCGCCGTATCTCCAGGCCTCCCCAAACTTGCATCCGCTATGGATTGCATCCTGTAGCCTGTTCCCGTTGACCTTGAGCGCTGAAAGGTCGTGCTTGTGGCGTACGCCGTTCGTTCCGTTCATACCATTGACTGCCATCGTTATCGATGCCCTTCGGTCTACTATGCTGAGCAACGAATGAGACACACGTGATTGGCTCGGAGGTACGCTGTGAAGGGCTCGAACGCAGCGTTGAATGCTAGATGATATTGTAGATCTTGAAGACATCAATGTCAGTCAGAAAACGAATTCCCTTCACAAGCGACCGATATTAGGTAGTTCCTGACCCAACGCTGTACTCCGGCAACTCGTCTCTAGACGACTCCGCTTACTCGCGACAACTCAAGGTCGTAGGAGTTGTCCGCTGCACACAGTACAGTATACCTTTTCCGGCAAGGGCTGACTTGTGCCTCGGCCAATATCGTTGCCAAGATCGGCATTCAATCAGCTGTCAGTGAGATATACTTAGCTACTACCACTAGCTAGGCCAGGCTAGGTATGTATCACGTGGAGCTGGCCGCCTACTCCTCTTAGCCATTGGACCTTCACACTCTCGTGTCCGTCCTGTGAAGACAATGTATGTCGCTGGCATCTCAAAGTCATGTTGCCGATAGCTCTCTTCCGGCAGAATTTCGTTCGCGAATGAGCAGACAAGATAGGTAGGTGCACAGGCGAGAAACGACAAGAAGCCGACTTCATGCTGTCATGTCAAATTTGCCAAACTCCCACCATCGCGCTTTCTTACCCACACTGTTTTCACACTCTTGGTACCTTTTGTTCTCAATCGGTCTGCTACAACACAGACCTGCGTCATTTACAGGAATACACGGAACACCGTGTTTGCCATGGTCACTGTCCCTTAGGTTGCAAAGTAAAAGCATGGAGATTTCGCACGCTTTGTGGTGCTCATGAGAGCTACAGTGCTTCCCAGGTAGTGCTCAATTTCATTCAAGCTGAACCCTTTTCAACAAGGAGGACTCACTGTGTCCTACTTCTTTGTTCATAGCAAGCGAGCAAGGCTTCACGGCTTTCAGGCCGCATATTACTTCACACAAGATTCATTTTAGCAGATTTCTCTCCACTACGAACGATCATGGAGTCAGACGATCTCTCAATAGCAGCAGCACCTCCCTTCGCTGGTTCTCATACGCACGATGACGATATTCTTCGAAAGCATACAGCACTTACCAAATGGGTAGTCCAGCATGGAGGCTATCTGCATCCGCACGTCAAGATTGCATACGACGTGGAGCGACAGTATCACCTTGTGGTGGAAAACGGCATGAACATTCCTGCCCAAACTCGAGTCGCTAGTGTACCAATGCCTTGCACCCTGTCCGTGCTAAATGCAATCGACGTGGAGCCCTTCACTTGTAGGGGCACTCTTTTCCCGCCGCAATGGGTCAAGAAACACTCGAATAAACCGGATGTGCTGCAGACATTTTATCTTATGGAACAATACCTACTTGGTGAGAAGTCATGGTGGGCTCCGTACATTGTTACGCTGCCTACCATTCAGGATGTCAAAGATTTACAATTTGATCGTTCAGAAGATGCCATGTGGATTGAGGGCACCAATCTGAAAGCAGCATTATACGCTCAGACATCCAGATGGCAAACCCAGTATGCGACTGCAATGCAAGAACTCAGAATACTGCGCTGGGATAATGCCACGAATGGTGCATATACATGGTACAAGGAATACTACCATTAAAGGGCAACGCCGGCTAACCTGGAGTAGGGAACTTTTTTGTTGGGCTGCAACAATATTCAGTACACGTGGCTTCACATCACAAGTACTATCGGACACTCCTCCTGCTGACCGAGCACGTCCACTGGGCCAGTACGAAAGAGAGCATAACAGCCTTCAGAAGCTATTTGAGCATGGCTTCGGAGTTCTGTTGCCATTGCTCGACCTGCTCAATCACAAGCCAGGTGCTCGGGTAGAATGGCAACCTTCATACAGCTTCGTTGGTATTCGCGTGCTGGAGAACTTTGAGCAGGGTGAGGAGGTCTATAACAATTATGGTCCCCGTGATAACGAAGGCTTGTTGCTTGCATATGGCTTTGTGATCGAAGGCAACCCCTTCGATCACGTCAACATCAGCATTAGAGGACCACCAGGGTCTCCATTAGATGAGGTCAGGACTTGGCCAGCGGATCCCAAATCAGATCCAGAGCGAAAGTGCTACATTTTCGACATCGATCATATACGCGCCACATCAGCTACATCATTGGAACTGTCAATCTTCTCATATGATCTGTTGGACAGCGTCTCACTCTTGACGGCCAACGACCGGGAGCTGCAGACCATGTTCGCTCGAAAACGCAGTTTACTAAGCCTCGGTCTTGCACACGGCTTCGAAGACCATCGCAACATCCTGAGTGCAGTAAGCCAATTGATCCACGAATGCAAAGCACGGCTCACAAATCTCCGAAACCATGATCCAAGGAACAAAATACCATCTCAAAAACCTCGGAACTCTAAACAGTACTATGCTCGAATATACCGAGACTCACAGGCGAAGATTTTTGAGACTGCGATTGCAGTGGCACTCTTTATACTTGTCCGCGCAAGCACGACTAATCCGGATGTCCAGCTTGTAAGGAGGACAGTAGAGACCATATCGCGGGACTTGCTAGGACAGGCGTTGCCAGACCAAGTGCTAGCTGACCTCGAGGCGACAGCCTCCAAACTAGAAGCTTTGACGAGACCAAAGGAATTGTTCTCGATCAGCGATATGACATCTTTGTTGCCACACGCAAAGTCTGAAAGTCTTCATCAATGCTTCGCAGAGATAGAGAGCAATTGGCTTCAATCAGTGACATCACCGGGTAGCACAGCACTCGTGCTCGATCATGTTACATCAGCCAAGGCGAGGTTCGCTATTCTCCTCGCTGCACTGCAGACAGAAGCATCCCGAGGTACCAGATTGCCGTCTAGACTGCAGTCCTGGCTGAACGACATAACGGGATGGTATCCGCCCAGCGATCCAAATTGGACATATGTGCCCCACTCAGGTCCATGGGCGCCAGGAGAGGAACCACCTCAAGCTCTAGTGGCGTTGCTAGCAGCTAGAGCACTAGTATCGCCACAGCTTGCTGCAGACTGTGCCATCAAGCAGTGGCTGAGGCCGGAGATGCTCTGCTGGGGGTGGAACGTGATGGAGGAAGAACGGGTAATGGTGCCGGCAGTGATTGAAAGTATTGCTGATATGAATTGGATACCGCCGAAAACAGAAGATCTAGGAGTCTTGATGTACTACAAGCAGTATTAGAGAACAGGGGCGTGGATGATATTTGAGTGTTTGCGCGCATAGCGAGGGTGCACTACGGCACGTTGTGAGATATAAAGTTGGATAGATATTGAGCATCAGATGTTTCTCACTTGCGTCCCTACCAATCACATTTTCGTTGCTCAATTGTTGTCTTGAAGTCTCCATGTTCTGGCCGAACACACCAGAAGGTGTCAGGAGCAAACGTCTTGGCGATCGAGCTCGACCAATCCGGTGCGGGACGAAGGCAATCCCAGCATCATCGCCGCTTCGCCGCTCCTGCAGCTTCACTCATTCTCGACCACCTCAATCCACGCCTCACGGCTCGACAACACTCAAGCGCTATCTAGCAACCTCAGATACGCCGACATGCTCTCGAGGCCATCATCGCACTCGCTCGCCAGAGCGGCGACGAAGGCCACGCGCACCGCTTCCACACACGTCTCCGCCACAAGCTCCCTGGCTTCACAACAACGATCATACGCCACAGTTCAGGAGGGCCAACCCAAGAAAAGAGTATATGGCGGTCTGAAGGATCAGGACAGGATATTTCAGAACCTGTATGGCCGACATGGAACCGATCTGAAGAGTGCACAGAAATATGGCGATTGGCACAAAACCAAGGAGATTGTGCTCAAGGGTCACGACTGGCTTATCAATGAAATCAAGAAATCTGGACTACGAGGAAGAGGTGGAGCAGGCTTTCCTTCCGGCCTAAAATTTGTAGGTCTTCCGGTCGGGACTGGTGAGGCGCAGCTGACGATCGACAGTCTTTCATGAACTTCAAGGGCTGGGAGAACGACAAGAAGCCGCGATACCTGGTCATCAATGCCGATGAAGGCGAGCCCGGAACCTGCAAGGATCGCGAGATCATGCGGAAAGACCCCCACAAGCTCGTGGAAGGATGCCTGATTGTCGGACGAGCAATGAACGCCAACGCCGCCTACATTTACATTCGAGGAGAATTTTATCATGAGGCCACGGTCCTGCAAAGAGCTATCCAGGAAGCGTACAAGAACGGCCTGATCGGCAAAAATGCTTGCGGTAGTGGCTACGACTTCGATGTCTACCTGCACAGGGGAATGGGCGCATACGTCTGTGGTGAAGAGACATCGCTGATCGAGTCGCTAGAAGGTAAGGCTGGCAAGCCTCGTCTGAAGCCACCCTTCCCAGCTGCCGTTGGTCTCTTCGGATGCCCTTCTACTGTGACCAACGTCGAGACTGTCGCCGTGGTACCCACCATTTGCCGGAGAGGTGGTGATTGGTTTGCCTCATTTGGACGCGAGAGAAACTCCGGCACTAAGCTTTTCTGTATATCTGGACACGTCAACAACCCCTGCACAGTCGAGGAAGAGATGTCCATTCCTGTACGAGAATTGATCGATAAGCACGCCGGCGGTGTGCGAGGTGGTTGGGACAATTTGAAGGCCATTATCCCAGGTGGCTCGTCTACCCCAATTCTTCCCAAGAATATCTGCGACGAACAACTTATGGATTTTGATGCGCTCAAGGACAGCCAATCTGGTCTCGGTACAGCCGCAGTCATCGTGATGGATAAGAGCACAGACGTTATCCATATGATTGCAAGGTTATCTGCATTCTACAAGCACGAATCTTGTGGCCAATGCACACCCTGCCGTGAAGGTTCGGCATGGACCCTGAAGATGATGCAGCGCCTCGAGAGGGGCCAAGGCAGACTCCGAGAGATCGATATGTTACAAGAGCTAACCAAGCAGGTCGAAGGTCACACTATCTGTGGTATGTCTTCTTTCCTCCCTTCTTCGTCCACAGCAATATGCTAACGCATCTCTCAGCGCTCGGCGAAGCTTTCGCATGGCCCATTCAAGGTCTCATCCGCCACTTCCGGCCCGAGCTGGAAGCTCGCATCAAGGACTTCGCGAAGGAGCACGGTGGCCACCAGGCGCTGGGCGGCGGTTTGTCGCATGACGCAGGCAAGAGAGGCCTGCTCGTGTCGCCTGGCCAGTAAGTGCATCGCACGGTTGGCAGTTGCGGCTTGTACATATTTTTCTTGGGGAGTGAATCCCCTCTGCGCTGCGCTGGCGTCCGTGTGTGTGTTGTATTGCCGTGGTGTCGCGGCTTGATGGCCGCGGAGAGACACACAATGATATCAATTGATCTTGCTCTGTCTTAGTCTTCGTAGCATTGTGAGTAAGTGTCTGGTTGCTTACGCAGCTCGTTGTAGTGTCCGCCGTGCTGCATACGCCTGGAAGGTCAAGTTGAGTAGCTTGCAAGGCTACCGATTGTTCGACCGTCACCGTGTTGTCGACAAGCCCAGGGGCATCATGTCATGAGGACCTACTAATTAGCGGAGGGAGTGGAAAATCCAACACGGATGTGTCACGTGTGCCCTCTCCCCGAGAAGCAGTTTCGATTTGTTGGAGCGACGAGAGTTACAAGATGACTCCCTACGCCGACGTTTCGCGGCCCCCCCAAGTCAACTCGCCGTTCCTTCACCCCATTGGAGCCGCAAGCTTTTTTCTATGTCATCCCCGTATCCGCTGCAGGTACGTCTTCCTTCGCGTCTCCTCGGACGAGAGTCGCTGCGATGTGATGTGGTGCCTGCCTGGTTACGTTGGTGGGTAGGCATTGGCTCTGAGCACGACTCCGCAGAAACGTGTATGTCACTGTACGCCCCGTGCGTGATTATTGCTACTTCGACAGCTCACGCCTCTGATCCCAGTCAGCCAGCGTCTCGAGTCCATTTCCTGCTCAGCCATGCTCAACCGCGGTTCATCTTGAGACTTTGTTTCGAGAATAGGGGGATCAGAGGAGCTGTCTCCAGGCTACGCCAGTCAACACGGCCTCGCGCTGACGCTGACGCTGATGCTGTGAGGAGTGGAGTACTTGGTCGTGGTAGGGCTGGGCATAGACTGCCGTAGCACGCATGCTTAGTTCTTTGTTCACTCGTCCTCGATCTGATGGACAGTCATCCAACGCCGTTCACGTGTCCTCGTTCAGGATCGAGATCACACTCCTCGCCTTCCTGACCGGCCTGAACGCTCTCCACCTCCGGATCGATCTCCGTCCCTAGATCTCTGTCTTCGAGAAATTTCCTACCCATTAACTTGTCCGGCAGATAGTCCTGCTTGACCTTGCCATCCACATAGTCGGGGTTGTACTTGTACTCCTTGCCATACCCCAATTCCTTCATCAGCCTTGTTGGTGCATTCCTCAAATTAATCGGTACAGGTAACCCCGCTATACCTGGTTCTTGAAGAGCACGCATAGCATTACCCAAGCCTCGATACGCCTTTGTACTCTTCGGTGCCAGACATAAAGCGACGGTGCAATGCGCGAGGTTGATCCTTGCTTCCGGCAGACCGACCTTCTCAGCAGCGGTGTACGCCGCTGTTGCCAGGGGGAGCATGCTGTTGTCTGCCAGTCCAATATCCTCGGACGCGATGACGATCATTCGACGCGCGATGTAGAGGGCATCTTCGCCCGACTGAATCATGCGCGCGAGATAGTACAGTGCCGCGTCAGGGTCGCTACCACGAACAGACTTGTGGAATGCGGAAATGGTGTCGTAGTGCTGGTCACCGGCGCGGTCATACACGAGTGTCTTGGTTAACGACTGTTTCAGTGTGTCGAGCGTCATACCTTTTCTGCGCGAGAGTTCCATGGCGAGCTCAAGCAAGTTGAGAGAGGTGCGGGCGTCGCCATCGGCAAAGGCGGCGAGATAAGTGATGAGCTCGGAGCTGACAAGTGACGTCGGATTGCAGTTTTCCCTCATTGCCTCCAGTGCTCTGTGAAGAATAGTGGATATATCGTTGTCCGTTAGTTTTTGCAACGTGAACGTCCTGCATCGTGATAGGAGCGCATTCTGCACCTTGAAGCTTGGATTTTCGGTTGTGGCTCCAATTAAAGTGACATGACCAGCCTCGACTGGGCCGAGAAATACATCCTGCTGACTCTTGCTGAAACGATGTATCTCGTCACAGAATATGATGGTCTTCCGTCCGGTCAAGCCAAGCTCAGCTTTCGCCTCGGCGAATAATTTCTTACACTCCGCTACGCCAGAACTGGTGCTATTGATCTCGACAAAGCGCGAGCCGGTCGTATTTGCGATCACTCGTGCTATCGTGGTCTTGCCTGTTCCTGCTCCACCCCAAAGGATCATGCTAGGGACACGGTCTTGCTCGATGAGGCCGCGGAGCACGCCGTCTGGGCCCACGAGCTCTTGGCCGCATACCTCGTCGAGTGCCCTAGGGCGCATTCGCTCGGCCAATGGAGCTGCTTTGTGGAAGGCATTGGATTTTGGCTTCTTCACTGGTGGCTCGGACCCGCCGATAGAGCTCTCGTCGTGCTGCTCATGGTTTGTACCATTCGTGAAAGATGTGGATTCTTCGAGAGGTCGCTTTGATGGTGTGATTGTGTGTTGGGATGGAGACGAAGAAGGCAGGGCATCGTTTTTGCTTGTGCTCTTTGGGGCTGGTGTCTTGAAAAAGCCTTGCTGTGTCGAGGACGCCGTTGTCTCTATATACGTCGTACAGCCAGAGTCGATGTGGGAGTTGATGTGGATGGGTTTGACTTTGTTGTCACATATCGGACAATTAGCCATTGTCTTCCTTACCGCGTCAGTCTCCTCGGGCAGGCGTCAAGTGCCCGCAGCAAGCTGGAAGTCATGAGACACTGTAACCTAACATCTGTTTTGCGCATGACGCTTCCCTCCGCTCGTACAACAAGCAGCAACAGCAACGCGCCAAGCTAGACGCGTAACGCGTGCTAACAACCAGGAACACTGGCACGTGACTGGCATTCTGTTACTGGCATCAAGTTACTCGTACTCTTCACTTCTCAGGCTGTGTCTATCTCACCCTGTATGCCGTCGGTGTCGCAACCGAGCTTTTCTTCTCCAATCGCATCAGCACGGCGGTGCGGGGGCCGGGAATCATTTATCGAAGGACTCCCTGTGTTACATCATCTGGCTCGCTATCTTAGGTACCTAGGTAACTAGTTGTCGTGTACTTCTTCTTCATCACGACCAAAGGACGTCGCTTGAGGACAATTATTGTTTTGCTTCTATGCTCAGACTGCTACAGTAAGCTCGGGGACGTTGCGGGGATGATGGGCACGTTCAGCGGCATGTGCATTGCACGTGCCACCAATAAATGATTCATCCTTATAAACCCCAGTTTTCCTTTCAGACATGGAATCAATCAACGACCACGCAAGAAATCCTTCCACAAGCACGAGCGGAGGGATTGACATACACTCTGAACTTGGGGCATGGCAGTGGGTTGAACAATCTTTTTGTCGTATTCGTCTCTGGGCGCGACAAATCAAAACGGACACGACCTCACGCATCAATCTTTAGCTTGTGTATATCAGACGCAGCACCCAAAGGCGATCCTTTCGCCGGCCTGCTATAATTGAACACGTCACTGGTCGCTCGAAGCTCAAGTCGCCTCTTGTACCTCTCTGGGCTTTGATTATGTTGTCTTTACTTTGGTGTCTTATCCTGCTTGCGGTATGTACTCAAGCCTCTACGCAATCTTTCCTCGCAGATTCCGTGCCTTCATGGAGCTTGACTCAATTCAAAGCTCTGGTCACGTTTGGGGATAGCTACACAGACGAGAGTATGCTCAGCCGTGTCATTAGCCATGACGGAAATGGTCCTCCAGCTGGGACCACGTCTTCTCCGAGCTCTGGTCCACGTAGATGGGCAAGGTACGTGGTACAATACACGGGCCATGTCAGCGGCGCTTTGTGGGAGCCAAGTATAACTCTCTATAATTACGCGTTATCTGGTGCAGTGTGCTCAAACAACGTTACTTCAAGGTGGGTTTCACAGTCTGTGTTCATCGTCTCAATCTTGTGTTTGAAGAG
>Ga0210040_10011195_pt1 | contig 10190 bp, 3 predicted proteins | sample CryGeyCG12114_NA_FD_185462 | JGI IMG/M metagenome (GOLD analysis project Ga0210040, IMG submission 185462) | Groundwater microbial communities from aquifer - Crystal Geyser CG19_WC_8/21/14_NA (SPAdes) (version 2) | ecosystem: Environmental > Aquatic > Deep subsurface > Groundwater | place: USA...
TCCTTGTACAGCCTCTATATTCGCACTCTTCGAAGCAAACATCTTCCATGTGAGGATGCAGAACTTTGCTTTCATGACCCCATCTCAAAACGCAGACTATTTCGCTCGAGACGAGGAGGAGAAAGGAAGGATAGCCGGTAGTTTGGAAATGGTGAGTTCGTCGTTGGTAGTGGATGTCCTACAGAGAGGAGGTTATGCACGGCGGGGATTATTGCGACCTGGTGAGAAATATGACAGGTTGCAGAGGGGTTCGTGGGGAAGGCTGGTAGGTCATAGCCGGCCTATACCGTGAGAAAGTGCACGAGGAACAAACCTGGTTCGACTATGTCTTGAGGTGGTCGTTGAGTCTCATCTGTGAGCTCTCATCGCGGATTTGGCTCACTATCGACCCCCTCAAGGCCAGAGCAGAGTTGGCCCGTATGGCGGAGTAGAACGAGTCGACAAGCTGGATAGTGTTCGAAGGGTCAGGCGTTGGGTATGCCAACTCTCCTCCCATTCGTTGTCATCTGCAGATGCCAACAATGTCTTGTCCTAATTTTCGACCTTGTCAGCCTAATTTGCTTCGCATGAACGGTGCATTCGTGGGAATCCCGTCATGGGACATGCTAGAATCGGTACATCGTCTTGGGATTGGTAGCCGATCGAGCTGTAGTACGTTTCTGTCCCCTCAGATGCGGTAGCGTCAGTGGCAGGTCTGTTAGCGAACCATCAATCTGCAACGTTCATTTGCCGCGTTGGTCAATGCTCAGGGACGGAGAACAACATCCGAAGATCTCAGTCCTGCTTCGAGAACGAGATCAGGCGGACTGAGGGTGGAGAGCAGCGTATAACATGGAGATGAATGAGGTGTGAGATAGAACGCAGGTGTACCATTCGCTTGTACTTGCCTTGCATGTACACAGGGCAGGTTGCGGCGAGAGTAACGTAAACCTTAACTTCGAGAACTTCTTGGACTTGTTTCGAGACACTACTGCCGACCGTACTATTTATCATGCTGCCAAACACATCCAGCTGCCCAGTCACCCAGGGACAAGACGTACTCGGTGCTGCTCGTCCATGAACGACATGATCGATCGAAAGCAGCTGAAGAGCTTAGTTGTCTCCAGACTGTTACTATGGCCGTCTCCTAATTCTGGCAAATCTACATCCTAACTAGAAACGGTTTAGTGTCAGGGTGCTTACCCTGATGCCATCAAACCTCTTCTCGTTAGCATCCGTACATGCAGATCCACAGCGATAATAAGAGTGTTAGGAACTTCAACTCGAATGGCCCAGGCAAACATGGCGTATCTATTGCCTCTTTGCAGAGGCTTCGTGGCTCGTGAGATGTCCCACCTTCTGCGGCAATCGAGCAAAGCCAGGAATCAAACGCCAAAAAATCAGCTTTTGGTGATCGTGAAATACCAGCGTTGGCTGTCGGGAATCAGGACGGACACAGCGCTTCGGAAAGATGACTTCAAGCCAACACGGGATTGGAGATCAAGATATACCACTGATTGAGAGACTTCATGTGTCATCAAGTGTACAGCCTCCCTCATCGAAACAAGACCAATCCCTTCGAAAGTCGACCTCGCCACAGAGAGGCAGTCCAGCGCGGTCTCATATCCCGCTGCTGACGAAGACTCTGACCCCTGGGTATACTCAGCTGCCACCCCATGAGCTCGCGGAAGAACAAAATCAAGACAGCGGAGCAGACGCAGCAACCTGTCATGATAGCCACGTATCTGGAACATGGCTACCTCGTCCCCTTCGTATGCCCGCGTTGCTTGCGCTTCTGTCCTTCAGCATAGGTCTGCTGCTGGTGGTCGTGCTCCTCCATTGGATATCGGTAGCGAATTCAGGACTAGGCAAGGACGATAGCTCGACAACCATATACTTTGCCTGGAGGTTTGCTCCTACCCTTTTCGCAGTCATCCACGTTTTCTGGTCCATGATCCTTCTGGACGAGGTGACAAGGACAGAGGGATTTGCTCGATTGGCCCGATCAGGAGGAGCGAGAGCATCTGCAAGCATCTTTCGAGCCCCTGGGCCTTGGTGGTCAACTTTGCGGGATAGCTTACCAAGCCGAAAGAACGAGCGGTTCAGCTGGGCTATGTTTTGCGCCTGCACAGCATACATCCTGGGCGTTCTCTTGGTATCGCCGTTCTCGTCAGCATTGCTAGTGCCGGAAGACGTGGCCGTAGACTCTGATGTCACTTTTCAGCAATTCGATCTAGCAACACCATTGCAGCTTGAAATGGAGACTTTGGTCTACTTCCAAACCGTTGGTCACATGTTACAGAACGTAACCACGTCCGCTTGGCTATCGGACGAGTACGCTGTGCTCCCCTTTTGGCCTACTGATCTCAGTAGTCCACCGCTAGGTGCAAGCTTTGCTGGTTATGACCAGACATGGAAGGCCACGACGGCAGTCTTCCAATCAGAGTTGATCTGCGAACCGATGACAGTCGAAGGCGCTAATCTTGTCAACTATGCTTTCAGCTATATTGGCGGCGTCAACAGCACGGATATTAGCACATCCGTGGCGGTGCAATCCATGAAGTATGAGGCAGCCTCAGGATGCCAGTATGGTCTTGCGTTCCCTAACACGAGTGCAACTTATGGCGGCTCGTACTGGTCGGAAGTGTCCTCGATGAACATTCCCAATCTATGGGTTAGTATCTGGGGCAAGGATCAAGGCGAGATACTTAGAAGCGACAACATGCTCTTCAACTACACTGAGAATTGTCAGCCGGGCGAAGTCATCGTGGGATTTACAAACACATCAGAACCTGGAGGGATCCATACCAGTGCACACCTTTGTAGTCAGAAATACTTCATTGCTAATCTCACGGTTACTGCAACCGCTAGTGCTGGATCAGCTTCCCTCTCGTTCGACGAAGATCTCTTCCAGCGCAGCCGCGCTCCACTTACCGGGTCCATGTTGAACACAACTGGCTTCCAGACCCAATTTCTCAATTCTTCGTGGAATGAGTACATTGTTAGCCCATCGCAAGACCGCCCTGCTACAGGGGGGCCTGCAAACCTCCTGACTACACTCCACTACTCTAGGACCGTCGACAAAATAGCGAGTGCTGATATTGCTCGGGATGCAGCCAAGATCAAGCAACGAGCATTCGGGGAAGCATTGCTTTCATCCCTCAAGTCGCAGTCGATGAGCACGAACACTCCTGGTCAAGTCATCATGGTCGAGCGCCGCATTGTGGTGGTGCAAGCCATTGCCATTCTTCTGGAAGTTGTTTTGTTCCTACAAACAGCTCTCTTCATCGGAGTAGCGGTGTCTTCTCGAGTGAGAAACAGGCCGCTTGGTGTTACCCATGATTCAGCACTAACGAACACTATTGTCTCGTTGCTTGCGTCAAGTGCGTGTACTCGGCAGAACTTCAAGCACTTCCAGTCGGACTCTTCTGGCCTATTGGAGACAACGTTGGCTGAAACAAGGTTTGCTATATCGAACGGCGCTTTGCACTCAAGTTCGGTGCAGGAAGCAGAACCTCCTTCCCAACTTCAGAAGCTGCGCTCAACGCGCAGCTCTGGGTCCGGTCAGCAATCTGGTGTGCTGAACACGTGGATGGTATGCGGTCTTGCTGGGGTCCTTCTTGCAGTCATGGTCACGGTGGCAGTACTGTACTGGTATTCACAACACAGCGAGCTCTCGCAAGCAGCATTCATCTATGAGGCTCGTGTGACGATTGCAGGCACGACCTACGGGAAGCTGGCGCCGTACTCAATCGTTCCAACGTTTTTGGCAGTCGTACTCGGTATTTGGTGGGCCTCAGTCGACGCGGTGTTCCGGAAATCTCAGCCATTCATCGACCAGGCCAGAGCCCCGACTACCAGTCGCAATGGGAGTGGCATGTCGTATCGATCATCCTATCTACTCTGGGCAGCTCTTCGAGCTGTGCTTAGGAATCACTGGCTTCTTGCTCTGGTAAGCATTGGCTCCTTCTTAGCCCAGATATTGACTATTGCCATGTCAGCACTCTGGACGCGGCAGCCATCGCAGTTGTCCTCGGCTGTCGAAGTCTCTCAACCACTGCAGTTGCGGCAGATCCCTCATTTGCAGCAGGGGTGGGTACCTGGCACCACATTTCACGCGACGAATTATGTTGGTGAGATCCTCAGTGATGCATTCAACAACCTACAGACAAATTGGATGTACAGCGCCGCCATTCAATTGACACTGAACGGGTCTGAACCACCGTGGAGCAGCAATGGTTGGAGCTTCGTCCCCGTGGACTTGGTTTCCACCTCGGAGCTGAGATGCTTTCAAAATCTAGGAAACGATAGCAACTTTTCATCGACCCGAGGTATGGGAACAAACGCCACGGTGAACACATCTGCAATACGGGCACGTCTCGAATGCAAGCCATGGGATACGAGAATGCGGCCTTCCCAATGGCTGACGGAATACGATCTGACAAATGCAACTCAGTGGAATCAAACTGCAAATCCGAAATCCTTCGAAAAGGCTTATGCACTGGGCTGTGACAGTGGCGTGCAACCACGCTACATCAATTTTCAGCCTAATACATCGAGCTCGGCCACTGCGTGCCAGTACTTAGGTGGTATAACAGACTTCCGAGCTGATGGAACTACTGTCACGTGCTGCAGTTCGGGCACTCAAGATGACCCTGGACCTGCTTCGATTGGCTTCTGGTCACCATCGTACTACCAGGGGCAGTACATCTCCGGCTGGCCACTATTGTCGAATGGCACCTGGCCGACCAACATCACCGTCAAATGGATTCATGGCCGCGCAGTTGACGGCTACTATCAGGCCAAGGGAGGAGTCTCACCGCTGCTGTGGACCGAAGAACCTGGAATAGCAGCTGCTGATTGTGTGCCTGTAATTGAGACAGCGAACGCTACTGTTAATGTCAATGTAGCAAACGGCTTCGTGCAAAGCTACCGTATTTTGGGTGATCCCAAGGCAGACCCTTTTGCGTGGGCCGATGACTTCGTCCTACGTGAAAACCCCAACATCACTGCTAGAACGGCTGGAGACGACAACATGAACGTTACTACCAGCTACGGAGTAATGTTTATAGAAGCCCTGCTCGGAGCAGCATCGCTCAAGACCTTAGCCGGCTGTGGCGACTACGGGTGTGGTAGAGAGTATCTGGACGACCGCACCTTCAACATTCGGCGGACGGGCCTCAACGTTGACTACATGACCTATTCGATGCTCTCATTGGCGCAGAATGATTCTTTGGCACTCCTCGATGCGAACAATCTGACGTCCCTGGCGCAACTGACGTTTACAACATTCTTCCAGCATTTTGCTAGCATGGCGGTGTCCATTGATGGAGATGGAGGTTGGGTTTACGAGCGAGTTGGTGCTACGCTACCTTCCGATCTTGGCTCACCTCTGAGTGGTGAGAGTCCGAATCGAGCACCGTCTACGTCCGTACAGTTCACAAATACGACGACGCTGATCAGCATCGAGCGGCCTATCGAGATCCTCCGCATGTCGCCATTGGCTTTTGCGCTCTGCCTCGGCATATTGATGTGGCTCATCCTTACCACTATTTTGATATTGATTCTGAAGAAGCGATACTTCTCACCACTCATGGAAAAGGTAGAGACGATAGCCGATATTGCAATACTAGTGGCAGGAAGCGAGAGACTACTGAGATTCGCCGCCGAGAAGGGACCTGTCGCTCTTCAGGCGGATAAGAGCTTCAAGGCAAGATTGGGCTGGTTCCGAACCAGTACCGGTGAGGTACGGTGGGGCATTGAGCTTATCGAGCCTGGAGTTGGGTTCTTGACGGAAGCTGAAGCACATCAGTTATTGTCTTCACAGTCAGGTGAGCAAAGTCAGCCAGCGAGACTCTTGGAGGTGCAGGACTCAGATCAGCGCGCATTTCATATTGATAGCGACGCTTAAGCAGGCGACGTAAATGCGGGATAGATTACAGCCATGACATGAAGTAGAATACTATTGCTGATGCTGTCACAATGAATATCGTGGAATTGCAACATGACTTCATGCACACTGTTGCCATGCATAACCAGTCGCACTCTTTCCGTTGCGTACTCCAGCGACATGGCGTCCCACGCTGCGAAGGTCACAACGAGGTTATAGGTAACAGCGAAAGTCTCCGAGAGGACGAATATGGTGATGTCATTGGTCCGGCGTTACTAGCTCCGATGTGCTGACCTCAACGGACAAAGTTAAGATGCCAGGCACGCATGATTCTTATCCAGTCCCCTCCTGCATCAGACAAGGAAGAGCATACCGCCTTGCTCCTTGCGGATCCAATGTGCATGACCAGGCAACTTAGACCACTGCGCATGCACGTTTGCGATCCATCCCAAATATCGATGACGGCTTTGAACCATTCGAGCTGCGGAGACAGCTTCGACATGCGATGGAATATTTGAGCTCAGGTTTGGTTCGTAGTGTAGCTATTTACTCATTCACACGCATACCGGCATACATTCATCTTGCTTAACCAAACCGCATCACAGAATACCATCACCATGTTTCCAGCACGCATCGTCCGAAGCTCATTCGCAAGAACAACTCGTCTCCAGCCCTCTAGCATTCGACCATTCAGCAATGCCTTCGTAGTCAGGGCAGATGACCCAATGTCGGGTACCAACAAGTCCCATGCGAAGGATCCTCAGAACTCGTCCTATGGTATGTAGCTGATAACATACCAATCATTCCATTGCTGTCATTAACGTTATTCAGTCCCAGAAACCGCGCAAGAGAACCTCCCCAAGGGCGTCGAGGACGCTGTCCCAAACAAGGTGCACGACACCGGCAAGGAAGGCTCGCGGAGTCATGCTACGGGGGAGAGCATGGTGCCCGAAAGCGTTCAAGAGGTAGCGCCGGAGGCTGTAGAGAGGGCGTTGCCAGAGAGCATCCATCCCACGGAGGGAAACAAGAAGTGAAGCAGGAAATATACGGTCGGTGACCGCTATTTCGACAATTGAATCATTGCATTGCGCTTCGGAGCGTCAATCATCAACACTTTCCTTACTCGCCATCATTGTTAATCCCTACCGCTATGCTTTGATCCTCTCTCTTCTCCCTAATTCTGATATTGGAAACGGCACAGATATTGCAGCTAAAGTTCAGCACAGCGACTTTCCATGTCACATTATCGTGTATCTTTCAGATACGAGTTGATAATCATGAGGCAACGTACCCGATCTCATTGGGGCTCGTACTCCCGACGCTGTACCAACATGGCTACATGTCGACAGCAGTATTTCTTTCCCTCCGCCTGCACGAGCGCTTCAAGATACATCATTTCTTGCCCTCGTTCTACGCAAGTGTCATTGACGGAAGGACATATGGAGGGGCGCTTCGTGGAATGCGGACATAGAAACAAAGAAAGTGGAATGCAAGCAAAGAGGACACAAGAGGAAGCCTGAACAGATCAATGCTCGATTCGCACGACTGTCACACACCAAGGAAACACTGCAAGAGCTGAAGCGAGCTGTCCCTCAAGCTGCAATCGGCATAGAAGTGGGGCTAGCCACATTCGTCCGTGCGCAGACGCTAGTCACCGTCGATGGGCACGCGAACAAGTACCACCAAAAGCTAGGGGCTGACTGGGAAGTGCAAGTCGTGCCAGCGACTTCGTGAGAGGTACTGGATTGATGAAACAGGTTCGAGAGCGGCTTGGGACTTTGAGCAGGTAGGCTAAAGGGACCAAGAGCAAGAACAGGAAGGAGAAGAATAACCAGCACAGGAAGAAAACGCCGCGAAGAGAGCGCATACAGTTGCAAATAAGCTAGATGTAATGGATGTACAGCACAGTACGTAGCATATGTACTGTTGAGCTTAGAGAACAATCACACATGAGCGTGTAACAAGCTCCGTAGCAGTGGGATTCACTTCCACGGAGCCAAACAGCTCTGATGATACTGCTCTCCATGTCATCTCTACCTCTATGCTTTCAGATAAAACCGCTCAGCTGCTGCACGCCGTATCTTTGCCACTACCGCTTACGGAACTCCTTGCCAGCCTTCTAGGCAGCTTCAGTTCGAAAGAGGCTCCGAGGAGGTTGATCACGTCGACCGAACTGTACAAAGCTGTCCTATCGAGGACAAGGGAAGCAAATAATGACAATGACGAAGGTCGACAAAGGTTTTCCCGAAGAGCAATAGATTCAACCTCCAAGTCGCTGATGTGATCCAGCGTTCGTTCAAACCCGATTGCTATTTCCGCAATTGATCTGCTTATCACCGTATTCACATGCCGCGGGTCCTTAACACATCTGTCGCACATTATAGGAGTGTATCACTTTGATGACATCTTCAGGCCATTTTGCTTCGAAATGTTCACAGGGCATATGTGCAACGTGTCTGGTGTCACATCAACCACGGTCGAACAGTACCCGAGTAACCGGCCATGTTGTTTATCTGCGAGAGATGGCGCCGAGACCTCTGCCAAGGTTTGCTGACCCCCGTCCCCGGGTGGAAATAAAGGTGATCGACTGACCGCTTCACCTACCAGATTTGTACTTGTAAGTGGTCATCTCAAGTCCCCGGACACACTCCGCCTGACCTTCAATCTTGAACAACCAAAGAGTGGTAGAGATAACGAGATAGTCACAGTGACCACTTGATATCCACGAGTACCACGTGTCGATTAATGATGAATAGCTGGTCAAGAGTCTACTGCATACAACCCCGGAGTCCACCAAGCACGATACTTGCTTTTGACACCTCAATGAACCCAACGGATGCTTCTGCCTGCGTTTTGCGACTTTCGTTGAATCACCAACAGTATGACCGTCAGCTATTTGCTTCGCTAATGGCACAGGCGAGCTCAGTGAGCCACATTCTTTCACAAATACGATCGTCCTTGCCCACGACTACCACAGCCTTCCTTTACCTGACGCCATATCCGCACCTAGGAACTTTCGACAATGTCCCACCCGACCCCACAGCAAGGCAATTACCTCATCACGACTCTTGTTGCACAAACGACGAAACGGGATATGTCTCAAACACCCAGTCCCTCGTCTGACCGCACAGCATCAGCAGGATTCGATGCGATGTCGTTTCACAGATGACGCAGGAACTCGACTTATCATAAAAGAGAAGGGACACAGCTTGCGACGACAGAAGAGATTCTGCCATACACGAGACGGAATGTGGCTTAAAACATCTACGAGCAAACTCAGGGCTCGGCATCGGCATGTTTAAAGAGCAGGAAGTGGTATGAGTGGCGCTCTCGACGTACATACGCCGCAGGAGGTCAGGCACTCTCGATTCGATCTGTGACTGTAGCGAGTCCCACTGGTGACGAGAAGGGGATGCAGTGATGAGCCATTCTCCGAGCAGGACTGTGAAGCTCAAAAACTTCGTTACCGCTTTCAATTACCATCCTCGAACGGCCATCCCACAAGGTCAATGTTCAGCTTCTTTCCCGCCTCGATCTCCTGGGATTGGGCCTTGAGTTCATCAATATCCCAGTTGCACCACAGAAATTTGCCCTTCAGGAACCGGGCTTCGGGGCTTGCGAGCCAAAGATTGAAGCTCGCCGGCAGAGAGACTGAGCTAAAGTCAGCTTCTTGACATTCAACATCGTCGCCATTCCACTTACCATCGTCAGTCTTGATGTTCTTAAAACTGTCGGCGCCACCTACGCTCAAGTTCATCTCAGTGAGGACCACGCCAGGCTGGGTATGGAAAATGCTCAATTTTGGATTCGCAATCTGCACGGTGTCCCAGAGGCGGTACACCGCCATCTTGGCAATGCAGTAGGAAGCAAAGGCGTCATTGAGACTCAAATGTGCGCCGAATGAGTTGATAGCGACGGCAACTGCGTCCGGCGCCGCATGGCGAAGGAACGCCTGCGCAATCAAGAACGCTCCAGCAAGGTTGTCCTGGATCGCTCCGAGGAACTCCTCGCCATTAGCATCCGCCACCGTTTTCTTGGGCCCAATCGTGGCCGCGCTGTGGATCAGGACATTGATCTTGTCGTTGCCGGCAAAATCGGAAAATGCTGCGTCTACATCGCTTTTCTTGGTAACGTCGGTCGAGATGGTAATGACCTCAACGCCAGGAAACTTGTTCTCGATGAAGGCTCTGTTATCGGCAAGGGGCTTCTCGCGGCGACCAAGGAGGGCGATCCGAGACGCGCCTGCTTCGGCGAAGTATCGCGCCGTCTCTCCGCCGATGCCAGTACTGCCACCTCCTGTGATGATCACGGACTTGCCTTT
>Ga0210040_10011196_pt1 | contig 10189 bp, 5 predicted proteins | sample CryGeyCG12114_NA_FD_185462 | JGI IMG/M metagenome (GOLD analysis project Ga0210040, IMG submission 185462) | Groundwater microbial communities from aquifer - Crystal Geyser CG19_WC_8/21/14_NA (SPAdes) (version 2) | ecosystem: Environmental > Aquatic > Deep subsurface > Groundwater | place: USA...
CTGGCTGTATTTCATGAAGCTTTTCCGTCTATTGCTGCAAAGTTTTGCACGGCAAAATTAATATGATCTTGCGGGCATCGTTTGCTTACAAAAGCTTTGTTTAAACGTATCATTTTTTCTCAAAATGTAATAAAAATCCTGATTTTTTATGTAATTTATAGTGAAACTATTTTGTGGTAGTATTTTAAATTTTTTCACGGACATTACCCAATCCTGCGTGCACCGTACGTTAGCAAATTGCCGGGCGAAGCCCGGCATATTTGCTAGTTCGGTTTTAAAGGGCACATGCCAAATTGCTCTCATTAGCTTTTTAACATTGGGTAAAAGGCGTTTAAGTATACACAAAATTGGAATCCAGTTGGTAAAGTCTACTGTTTGGGTCAACCATGCGTGTCTTGATGAAAGCACAAACAAATGTATAACTTAACCGCCACTTTCTTTTCTTTACACAGTACTGTATATTCTCTTCCACATATTTCAGATCGTTGGCCTGTGCAATAGCTATTCAATTTTCATAACTCTCGCAAAAACCTATTGGTTTACAGTTTACAGACAATTGTTGTTTTGAGGATTATTTGCCGTTAGCTCTCTCTACATAAGGAATCCAAAATATTAGCCCTAATATTCTAGTGTTGAATTTTGAGAAACATTCTTATGGGAGATAACATGGAAAAAATCGAAAATTAGAGGACCCCGTTCACATTTTTTCCAAACCACCTCACCCATGTAATTAAAAAAAACTCATTTGAATGTTCTGAGAGTAATTGGCCGCATTTGGGACCTAATATTTTGGGTTCTAAAAAAAAATCGTATGGCCCATTTTGGGCACTCTTGCAAGTCAAATTTTCATCTGTGAAGTTCTTTGCTGCATTTTCAGTCACTAGAGTACAGACAGAGTGACATTGTGCAGTGAAGTTTTTGAGTCAGAATATATCCTTTTTCAATAAATGGCAATTTAATATAAACTGATGAAAGAGATTGCAATGTAGAGAAAATAATATTTTTTACAATCCTTCTCATCATGCCCCAAATAATGAATTGGGATGATAAAGACAAGTGACAGTGCACCATGCTTGGGCTTCAAATTACATTATTGGCAAACTTGTTTGCATGCCGAATAACACGTTTTGATGAATTCCTTGGCAAAGAACGGATCCCCCAAAAGTAACATTGGATTTCACAAACTGCGTGATCCCATGACACGCGTGCACATTGAAAACAACAAGTGATCAGCACTAATGATATGATGATGAAACCGAATTTGACACATGTACACTTTTTCAATGATGATCATAATTATTTAATCTAATGTATGTGTACCTGGTTTGCACGCAGGCCCTACGTTTTACTAACTAACTAACTAACTTGTACCCATCTTCTATGCAGTAGGTGATTAGCACTATAGGTTAGTTGAAATAATAGAATCCACTGATGAGCAATGTGTGTATTGGTTACTTTTTTTTAATACCTGTTATGTTGGTGAAAAACATGCTAACGGGGAGAAGTCAATAGGGAGTAATAAGCAATAATCATAGGTTTTTTTAATACCCTGCATTTGCTATCTTCATTTAATCATGAAAGAAGAGTTAAAAGGTGACCCCACCCTAGTTAGTGGCATTATTTTGTGGTTTCATTTCATTCCCTGTTTATTATTGACAGGCAGGTTGGTAGGTCGTCGTACATACAACTGGTGGAAAAGATCCTGCAAGTGTGCTCAAAAAGTGAGTTAGTCAGTCATTATGATTGTTTGGTTAGTTAGTTCGTTCGTTAGTTAGTCAGTCACCTGAATTAAGAGAGAGAGAGAGAGGAAAATAATATGGCCTGTCAGAAAACCATTAAAACATAACCATCCATGGTATTTGGTCATAAAAAGTGAGCTCATCACCACCTTAGAACGCTAGTTAAGCCAAAAAACGGTTTTCACAGCATGTGACAGCAGTTCAAATGTCATCGGGACGGCTATGATTGTAATTATTGGCCTCAACATTCTATTATTTGCCCAAAAATAGCTAACACAGTTCTCAACTCGTCATATCTTTATTGCACCACGGAAGTCCCAATTAATTTTACAGCTTTTAGTTAGTTGGTTAGACTTTTGCTATATGGGGTTTTAGCTGATTACTTGTCCCATTATTTTTTTCATTTTTCTCATTAATAAGATAGGAAAAGTACAGTAACTAACTAGCTAGCTAACCAACTAACAAGCATTTCACGAAAAGGTGTTTTCTAATGGAAACTGCATTGTGACTCACTAGTTAGTATAATTACAATTGTAACAGAGCAGTCTACATGCATATGATTTTTCCAATTTTCTGAGCCTCTTTTCTTGCATGCACTTGACTTGGCCTAATATATAATGTGTTGTGTGCACCACTGGTTTTCTTGACACTCATTAGACATCCGGTGGCTTTTGAAATTAGAGTCCCAATGTCGGCCTACAAGCTTATTATGTAATCCTATGACTTTTCACATAGGTCAAGGGGTACAAGAACTTTAAAAGAGTGTGTCACATGTTTAGCTTTTAAATACGAAAATAGTTTCAGGCCTATGGTACTGGACTTTTCTCACATGTGGAGCCCTTTTGGCTCGCCTGATTATGCTAGTTAGTTAGTTAGTTACAACCAGAGACTAAAAAGCGAAGAGTAATTTGTGAAATATATTTATGTTGACAACAACATACTCTAAACAAGCAGCTCCACTTTCGGCTGGGTTTCAAATTTTTCTGACTATAGCACTGGGCTGCTAAGCTTATTACTTTTATGGCGTTAACTCTTTGACAGTTATGAGATTATAAAGTAAAAGTGGTGGCGGTGTCAATAGCTTTGTGGGGTGGAAAAAAATCATCTCTGTAATGTTTTTAACGTGTTTTTTAAATTGTGTGTCTATATGGAGGATCCTCTTGAATGGAAATTTTGCCATCTGAGCCGATATTTCATATTTTTTTTTACCCAGCTCACTTCTAATATACACACGTTCGTTCAAACTGGAATGAAACTTCTGTTCAGGCTTGGTTACAGTAATCCATTATCGGTAAAATAGATTGAACTCGAAAAAAATTATTATTATGGCTTCTTAAGTCAATGCAGCACGTTGTCGTTCACTATTTTTTTTGGGTACCCTCATTCATTTTGAAATTCGATGGACCATATGCCATATATGAATGCAACAGTTATTTTATACATCCTGTGTTCCATAACAGTCACATTACCCACACGTACTTAGTTCATAAATAACGTACAAACATTATTGCTATTTAGCCATGGTGAAAATTACGTTTATGGCGCAAGTAAAAACTTCAATTAGTTTGTAAACAATACTAATAACTAAAGTTTGAGCCATTAATGACCAAACAACGTGTAAGTGATGATGAGCCATCATAATTTCAGTGAGTTACACATGGTGTAGTGCTAATATACACTTGGTTTGACTTATCCCGGTCTGACTTCCAGAAGCATATTATCTCACCATAGTTTGTAACGGTCAGCATGTATTTTTAACGCTTTTTCATGCCTGGCATTTAAAAATAGACTCATTTGTTCCCAACTTGATCTGGTTTTCAAGTTCACACAAACTAACTAAAGCAAAGAATTTTTAAATTCCATTACTTTAACCTGTACTAACTAACTAACTAACTAACTATGAATGAAATGGTACACATTGCATTAAAGAATGGTTCATCCCATGGTTTCACTGTTTTCTACGGATCTCACCCCTGTACACATTGAGCAGCATCGGAGCAGAAAAATCGTCTTCATCATAGGGGGACACTTTACACAAAGAAAAGACAAGATTGAAAAGGTGGTGAATTAATTCTATAAGACTATATACACATTAGTACTTACCCTAAATGCTTCCCCTGGGATCTTTTGGGAATGCAAAACAGGGTCTTCTTCCTTTCTCCTAAGGTGAAAAATAAAACAGGTCAGGTCAGTATTAGTTGGTTAGCAGTTGGTGCATGGTTGGACCCACTTAATTTTTTTTGTACCAGACCCGTTTTTCGTAACGGCCAAAAGTTTTGAAACCTGCGATATCTTTTTCCTCAGTCCGAAGAAGGCAACTCAAGAAGATATTATAGTGTAGGGAAACTTAACGTGAGAATTTTATATCCCTCTACTATACATAAATTATGTGACGCAAATCTTTCCAAAGACAAGTGATAGTGTTTATGTGGAGGGGACCCTTCATATTTATCTCATCCTTATTCCACTCAGGTAACCCAATTCTTTAGGATTTTATCACCAATTTTTGCATCAGGTAACATATAGGACCTGCTCTAAAGTGTTGCCTCACAACACCCTTAGTTAGTGGGTAACTCGAACTATAACTAAATGCTCAGTAGGGTCATCCTTTTGCTCTCATTAGTATTTATGAGAGAGCGAGAGCCCTTCCCTGTTGCATTATGCACAGGGATGATGTAATCCCGGAGGAATGATAAGTAGTTTTGGTTGCGGAACTGTAGTGGTCCCTTTAAAAAGGCATCCATGAGAACTAGGAAAAGAAAAGAACCTGCTTAACTTGCTCATTACTTTTAGTTAGTACATAGCCTGTTGAGCAATGCATAAGGATTGCAAACAAAACAAACCCAAGAGAGAGGATTTTTTTTTTCTTCTCGTAGCAACTCTCATTTTCATATCGCAAGATTAAGACCCTTGTTGGCACAAGAGCCCTTAATTTTTTTGTTCTGTTTATATTATAAAAGAAAACGGTGCTTGCGTTTCATATCCCATGCTTATTAGTATTCAAGGAGATCAAGAGAGCTCATTTCTAGGGGATCATGTTTTCCACTGGAAACTTGATTTTTTATTTACACTCTTTCACCTTGAAGGGTGAAACTTGTTCCTTTCTGGTTAGTTTGGCAGTTATGAACGGTACACTGTTTTTTTTTGCGCAGGTGATCTCATTAGTGATTCTGGTGAGCACTACATGAGAAAGTGTGATGATAATGGGTTCATGTAAAGACATTAGAACGATGGTCCTTTTCCTTTCTACATTTTTATTATCTTTAGTGTTTCCAACAAAGGATAAGGTAAATTTAAGATATGCCGTTAGTTACCAGACCCCTGAGATTTCACTTTTGCATATTTATAGGGGAGATGGACTAGTATGTTTGAAGGTGCATATGGGATTTAAAAACTAACAGGACCCTGACTGGGTTCCCTTCTTCATAAAAATGAAGATTTTTTATTCATATTTGCTCAGGTTCTGTAGAAAATGTATAGACAATGAAATAAGAACCCTTTCCTTTTCTTCAGGAACGCTTGCTTATTTCTTTCTATGGGAAACACATTGGGTCCTTAGGTCTGTCTGATGTATAACCCTTTCCCATTTTTTCGTTTTATGAAATGGGCAAAAAAAACAAATCTTAGATAATCCGTCATATAAAACCCAATGGTGAGAAGCAAAAAAGACCATGTCCGTTATAAAAATGTACAGTTTTGTTGCCGTTCACAGGAAACTGAATAAGTGGTTCCCAAAATTTGTAAATAATACAATCGTAGTAGGCAAAAAAATCCTTAGCAAATGTAAAATGGTCCAGGTGATGGATTACACACACACTACATTACACATGACATTCTATCTTAACTAACTGTACACTGTCCTTTTCCCCATACATTTGCATCTCTGTTCTCAAAAATGCGTGAGACCAATGACTAAACAGGAAAAAATACTTTTCCAACTAACTAACTACCTGGAGAAAAAACGGAGGAAATAGCAGAAAAGTTTTCCCACATGCTGCTCTTTTCTGTTACTATTTAACTTACATCTTACTAACATAGCAAATGACCTTCTCACTCCATTGTCTCCAAAATTTACTATATTCTGTGGTCAAGTGCACCGATGACCTTAAGCCCAAGTGCAAACAAAAGCATTCCGAATCCTGTGAATGAAATCTTACTCGCTTGGAGCGTTGAAACGTTGTTGCATTTTTAACGCTAAATCCTCCAGCAGGTAGCTATTGCCTGATGTCTTACCTAGTTAGTTCGCTTGAAGATAATCTTTAGGTGAGAAAAGGTAACTAACTAACTTGGTAGAACATAAAACGAAACCACCCAATATGGACTAACTAGACTATGTAGTTTACCTATGGTTTGTGGGAACCAATATATTGACTATATTTACTATACACATAGAGATTGACCATTCTATCCGTAAAGAATTCTCTTTTTTTCAATAGGAGCAACCCATAGGGCTTGAGGAAAATCATAACAATGAAGAGTGAGAGTCTCTCTTTTTGAACAATACAATAGTGGTGGTGTCGTGTAACCTTAGATTCAACTAATGCACCATAATATATATGCGAGATGCGACTAAAGGAAATCAAGCAGAGCAAGGCAAACAATGAATGAAGGTAAAGATTGTATAACAAAATGAGTATAGCGTTCAAAACTAATACAAAGTACAGATGCTTAGTTAGTTAGTACACCTGTTAAAATGATTGGATATGAAGGGCCGTTTTTACTTTCCATTCATTTGGTTGGAACTTATAGACAGAGATTTGAGAGTGAGAACCTGTGTACATATTTTTTGAGAAGATGAGAGAGAGTGAACTATAGCTATAGCTAGCTAACTATACTACCTGCTTCATCCTCGCATAAAATTAAGGGCTAGTAAGTGAACATTATTTGTTTGAGCTCCCTGTGAAAAAGTCCCTTATTTGCTCCTCCAAGGGCGAAGAGCCTGGGAAAAATGAGTTTGTCCCCTTTATTCGTAGGGTGCTCACTACTTACTCTACATACATAATGCGGATTGATCATGTTAATATTATTATCATCATATATGTGATCCCTGCATTTATTTTTGGTGTTGGTGGTGTTGACTGACTTTTGAAAACCTGAGCTTTTCGTATCACTGCCTCACAACAAGTGAAGTACAACTCTGGGAAAATAATGTTGGCTGAGCGGGTTCACCTCCATTTGGTGAGAAACAAGTGGGAACATTTTCACAAATCATTCATTCTTTTGGCAAACAAGGTCGTTTTCACACACTCACACATGGCATGTGGTACTATGGTTTTAGTGGGAAGGTTTTACAAAAGTTTGTGTAGCACTGCAGGTGCAGTGCTGCGACTTATGATTGTTTTGCAAAGGGATTTCTACGAATTTCACTGAGTTCGTAAAACGCACTATCTATCTATACTTGAATAAAATCTCACACACGGGGCATGCTAGGCTAAAAGCTTGTATGAATTGCATTCACCAAATCAGAGAGAGGAAAACGATGAGCCTTGTGTATTGTCTAAGAAATTTAGTATGATAGAATTGTTGTTAGTGGAGAAATTTTTAGCTCAAGTTTCAATCTTCCTACTGCCAATATAATTACGGTGGGCTACAGGTTTCTTTTCTTTCAGACATGATGATAATTATGACAACTAATCATCATAATATGATGATAAACTCTATTCTTCAAATGTTGTGACCTAATTCTCCTGGAGTTGTGTGTGAACCTGTGAATCAAATGAAGAATACAAGAGGGTGGGCTCCCAGCAACTCTCTCCACTTGAAGATTAAATTACGAAACGACCCCGTTCGTTCATCGTATGTAGTTAGAATAAATGGATGGAATGAGAGACGAGCGATCTTCCTTTCGTTTTAACCCGGTGACCCAAATTTAAGGCTGAATCATCTCAACTCTCAAAAACCCTACTAGAGTTTTCATTCAAAGAATAAATGAAAAAAAAACTTGAGAACTAAAGCACCCTTTTCCTTCTTGGATGATAAAAAAGACATTCACGGGTGGAATAAGTCTTCTCTTTTTACGGTCGTAAACAATGACTGGTGAATGTAGAACTTTTTTCGCATTTTTATATTATTTTCGACAATTCATGTGGAAACGGTTGTAGAAACTGGTTAAAAATGGTTACTTTTTGTGTTGGCCACTTCCCTGTTTTTCTTTTGTGACGAAAAAAAGTATGATTTTTACAAGCATTTGTTTTTTGGGATGCAATAGTATCAGATTTTACTTTTGTTTGCTTCTTCACCCTAATTTTAAACAGTATAATATCTTGCTATAGTATTTCCGATTCTTTATTCCAAATTAAATTACCCATCAGTCTATGATTACATGAATTTCAGGTGACTAACACCACATATTTTTTTCGTCACGGTATATCTACCACTCTGTAATGTGAATATAACTAACTACAACTCACTAAATCATCCATGTGAACGAAAGCAAATGGTGCAAAAATGGATGCCTGGTGTACACTCCATTAATTTTTTTCAAAGCTATCAACTCTTTGAAAACAAGGGCTGTAATAGATGAGTAGTTGTGGGTGCTCAGAGCCCACCTAATTAATTCCATTTGTCCATGCAACAGTGTAGCATTGTTGTTGGGCACACACACACGGGCCTATATGACATGTGAGAATGAGCTTTGGCCGTTTCTCATTAATTTATTACCTGTTTGCAAAGGAGGAGGATACACGCTCCTAATGCATCTCATTTCCGTGCGCTTCTGAGTGTGCATCATTTGACAATGGATATCTACAGACAGCGCAGGGAGAGAGATTAGACTGTAGCTATAGTTAGTTAGTGCTTAACTCATTCATTGAAGTCTCCCTCTCAAAAGATGCATACTAGCCGATGATTCAATGAAACATTACAGATGCAACCAAACCTGCCAAAAAAGGAGGAGGAAGTGAAGAAATAATAAATAATCGGGAACAAGCTCACACATTATATGTAGTTTAGTTGGACGGTCGTTCGTTCACAAGGGAGCCAAATTGAATTTCTCATCTCATCTGCTCTCGTGGGATCCGCAATATGGTCCGAAAGTGGTGTGAGTTTATTACTGGGCTGGAGCCTTTGTACTAATACACTCATTCATCATCATGTGTTTAAAAATGTGGTCAAGTTATATTTATGGTACAACTTATGGCATACCCTATGGTGTTTACATCTCATAGGGCTCCACAAAAAACTAATTAATGATGAAGGCTCGGAATTGCAATGATTGGTTTCCATCAGTAAACTTACTTTAAGATTGTAATGTTTGTATGAAAATTTTTATGCATTTTTCTCACATTAAGTCACCAGTACTTAAAATTCTACAATATGAAACTTTGTACGCATGTAAATATATTGCACAAATCCCGCTGCAAGCTTTTTTTCACTAGTAGAATACATTATTACGTTCCGTTCAATCCAATGCCCACGGCCAACACTGATCAATCCATAATAAATCATACTAAACCATGGAAGCTACCTATTGTGCTACATTTATCCCGTAAATAATGAGCATTCAAGGATGAATAAGACGGTAAAAGGTGAAACAAGACAAACACCAAGACATTTATTTGCTACTTACTTACTCATTCACTCCTACTGTATTTAACCGAAATATGAAAGCAATAGCTCCCAAAAAACCAATCTATTATTATCTGCCATGAATTAATTAGGAAAGGCACGACCACCGGGGTGAACAAAAGTGATCGTGCACTGCAAAAGAATCTCATGCTTAAAAGTACATTTACTGCAATGTTCTGCTGCACGTATTTTAGTATATAGTTAAGCTACCAAACTAACTAAAAGCAGATTAAATAATAGGGAACCAAGTGAGTGAGTGAGTACAAAGTTGATGATCAGATCAGATAATATGAAATGAGCGGCTCCTGCCTTATTATTGAAGACAGACACGCATATACAGTACACAACCTACAGTGTTGAGGCTACATGGCAGTCTCCACAGGAAAAAATCCATATCAATATCAGCTGCTGGTTCAAGTAAAGTGACTCGGTCTGCATAATGTGGTGTACAAAACAAACTGCACATGTTGCATTCATTAAATGACGAAGTAGTGGTGGTAAAGATAAAGATGGAGAAAATTAACAAGACTCAACGGAGATACAGAAGATCGCAGTCAAACAAGGTTCATATGTTGCTGGTTCCCTTTTGTTTGCATTATACACATGTTAGTTAGTGAGTTAGTATGCACAGAAGTTACGGAGCAGGTGCATCCAACTGCTTTTTGTGTGAAATACAGTCGTCTTCACTTGTACGTTTCTCTTCTTTTATCTATGGGGTGAGTGAGCAGTTTGTAGAAATGACAATAACTGGAAATCCATAAAATGCTGTCTATTAGTCTACTTCCTACGGAAATGGAAAAAGAGTACAAAATCTCCAAGGATGTATGAGTAGTGTGCAGTATGCATGCATGCATACATTTATCGGCATTACATGCATACAGTAT
>Ga0210040_10011197_pt1 | contig 10188 bp, 7 predicted proteins | sample CryGeyCG12114_NA_FD_185462 | JGI IMG/M metagenome (GOLD analysis project Ga0210040, IMG submission 185462) | Groundwater microbial communities from aquifer - Crystal Geyser CG19_WC_8/21/14_NA (SPAdes) (version 2) | ecosystem: Environmental > Aquatic > Deep subsurface > Groundwater | place: USA...
TGGGTTGGTTTGGGTTTTGGTTTGGTTTTAGCAAATGGTGTGGGTTGGTTTGGGTTTTGGTTTGGTTTTAGCAAATGGTGTGGGTTGGTTTGGGTTTTGGTTTGGTTAAAAAAAATGGTTTGGGTTGGTTTGGGTTGCTAAATTTGGCCGAAACGCACACCTCTACTGCAAATGTGATGAAAAATACGCATTCTTTAAAGCTTACTTGGGAGTCTAACATTGAGGCACTGAAAATGGGTAACGGAGTTATGCACATCATCATATCATTATTGGACTACTTTGGTGTGTGTGCATGGAATTTTGGAATTAAAATAGAGCTGTTTCAATCCATTGTTATTTGGCAATGGCTACTTTTTGCTGGTTTCTGTGCTAACAAAATTTTAAAAATCGTTCATTTAAAAAAAAGACAGGTATTTTTGAACTAGTTTGTTGATTGTAGGGAAATATACAACTTTGGTTGTCACAGTTATTAAATAATTTTGCAATCTAGGTGAAAAATTTTTTGAGCGAATTTGAATTTTAACGAAATTGAACGGTTGATTAAAGTTAAAGTCTGTTAATAGTGAAAGTAAATAGGTTGTATGATTCAAAGCAACAGACTGTCATCGAAAGTCGAAATTGAACAGACCGACGCTATACCGATTGTCCGTCTTTTTCAATACAATCATTTACTATTCTACGACTGGGTTCATGACTCAATTCTATAGATTTCAGATTTCATAATCGTGATCAACTATTAATGTATTTTTTTATGTCGGGAGTTTTTCATTTTTACGGTAACTAACGGGCAATACTGCATAAAAATATTTAAAAATAATTTGGAAAGCATGTAAAACCTGAATTTGGAAAATTGGAGAAGGATTATATTATTGCAGGGACTTTTTAACATCGGTTTTTAAATCCCCTTTTTAAATTTAATAGCCTATTGTATACAATAAGTCTGTTTAGGAAAGTAAACTTGACTAGCTGGGCCCACTGGCCTTTAGCCAGACTCACTTTTACGAGCAAATTAAAAATCTGCAAAATTTTGAATGATCCACAAGGTAGTCAAGTTTGGCGCATGGAATGTTTCTAGAGTGTAATAAACAACTCTATAGCGAGTTTGTTTCACTATTCTACAATTTTGTTTATCACATCCTTGAAACCAGCGATAAGATTAAAGATTGGGATCTTCATATTGGGAAAATGTGTTTTGCTCTTCGAACGGCTGTTAATAATAGTACGGGTTTTTCTCCGATGTATATCTTGACTGGCCAAGAACCTCAAACCCCATTCGATAACCTGCTTGATATAGAAATCCCAGACAACAAACATTGTAAAGATATATCTAATCGCATGGCTTCGATTCATAATATTGTCCTCGATGAAATAACTCGATGAAGTCGCAGGATTTGTGTATGAAAGATTACAACCAAAATCAAAGTTTTGCAAGTATAAGTTGAGTGACTTAGTTTTAGTAAAAACACATTTTTAAGTGATACGTTGAAAGCGGTTAGTGTAAAGTTGGTTGGTAAACGTGAGTCCTTATTGTGTTATTCGTGTAGTAAGCGCTTCTGTTATTGATGTCGAACAAATGGGTGCGCGTTTGTGAGGACGGAAGCGAAGGAAAATTGTGTCCTTCCTAAACTGTACATTAGAGGGAGAACCGTGTATACGGACTAGGGGCATCTTTGCCCCTCTACAACCACGGTTGTGCCGGATTGTTCCTTCCCTGCCGTCAATATCATGGAATGACAAAGGGCTGCCGTCGCCAGCTCGTACTTTTTTGGTTTAGTTGCGGCCAGTTTAATAGGTAAGTTTTAAACAACGGTTATTAGCATTAGTTTTTTATTGGCAGTTTAGTAATTATTACAACTTTAATATTTTTAATTTAATACATTTTCAGGGGCGTTTTTCATGGCCCTCCTGATTATTTCAGTTCTGGTAGATTATCGGCACCGCCGAGCAAACAGAGGATTTTTTCTTGGGCGGAGGTTGGGAGTGGAAGAAGTAGCCACCAGCTACTTTAATGTGCGGGACCACAGAATTCGTTTCTACACTCGGGGCACTAGTTGCCCCGCTTGATACATTTAGACTGATTAAGATGGTTTTACTTATTTACCTTCCTTTTTCTAAATATTTACACGTTATTCATTTGATATATTTTGGGATATTTTACAGCTTCAAAGCAGTGGACGCCAATCTACGGAATCACAAATGGAGCTAATTAAACGAAAACTGATATCTCTCGGACATAGATATCTGAGTAAATTTTTAACTAAATTAAGCTTAAATTTTAAAATAATTTTGAAACTGGTCATTAGGCCTTAATGTTGAAAAACATTCGCCCTTCTGGGCCCCCTGACGTATTCACCAGGCAAATTTAACCCCTTTCATCGCATAGATCTCACCCATGGCGAAATATGTCGAACGAATCGATAAATGATGATAATGAATGAGGGACGAACAACTCGTGAAAGTACTAAGACAAGACTGGATTCAAAATGCAAATATAAATCGTGGTGCAGCCAGGAATCATAAAATTCATTATGGCAAAGATGCTGACAAGAAGAAAAAGAAAAATTCAGGATCGGATGAAATTTAAAAACCAGGAATAAAAGCTAAAGAAGACAGGCCTTCAACGAAGTCCCAAGAAAAATCCAAAGATTAAAATCGGAAAAAGCAGAAGCAAAAATACAAGAAATATTTCGGACTCTATCAATTAGTGTGTCAACACATTTATCCCACATTATTTTTGCTGTAGAACCAAGGGGTAGTGTTGGAGAATGATTTATCAATGCTGATATAGTTATACCATTCTTATCTCTAGTTCTAAAACAAACCTTACTATATTACTGTTGTTTAACATACTCTATTCTCAAAACTCAAACGGACGTCGAATACACACAAATGCATGTCCCATAGCATTGCATTCCCTCCGTTTCAATTCTGCTCAAACTATACACATAATCATTTGTTGACTTAGTTATTTTATTATTTCATTTTTTATTTCATTCATATGTGCGTTTTTGAAAGGAAAAATTTCAAATAAAACCACAAGTATTAAGCTTTCAACCTCTCAATATCCATTGAACTCTAAAATTTAAGTCAGTTTGTCAACTGTATAGCTCTTGTGTTTATTGTCCTTTACTTTTCCACCACTGCATTCTTATATCTGTTTCACAAAAAGTTTATTTTCATAAGGCTGCGTTTTTTAATTTCTTGTAGTTCAGTCAATACAACTTATTTGAGTTCTCTTGAAACGTGTGGCGTGAGCAAGGAAACTTCTAGCGATTATTGCATTTTCGACCCAGGCAGTATCCTAAAAAATTGGGGTTCACTCGAAATTGTGCATACTGTCGTAGATTTCTACGCGCGTACTTGTGTCAGCCAATCAGAGCAGACTATGTACCAACGTTTGGCTGGGGGAAGTACGAGTGTAGTAATCTACGACGGTATACATGATTATCAGGTGTACCCTAACGTGCTATGGATGGACTCACACTTAAGACATGGCAGTTATATTCAACCAAGTTATTAACAATTCAATGACTAAAAGTTTTAACCATTTTGCTTTTTTTGCTATTGCTATTGCTAATTATGAAAGACTAACTCTTCACTATCTACTCTAAATCCAAAAGCATATAAAATGTAAATATTAATGTAGTTTAAGGCGACTAATCGGTCGGCATATACTACAATGCACAAGGACTTGGCAACCAGCTAAATTTATTCAGTTTGGACATCTTTTACGGCCGGAAAGAGAAACGGAAGTTTATTTTTATTTGTATCATGGCTACAAGCATTGCTTGCTGTCATCATAAGTTGTGGCTTCCCCTATTCCCAACATACAGAGTCTTACTCATTCAGGTTTTGTACAGTTCACATGAAAAGTGTGGAAAATTTGGTCTGTGGAGATAGATGATGCTTTTTTGGGGGCCAAATTCCTCCACTGAATGCACTTGCAATATAAAATAGACTTAAAATCCCGCGGTTGCTTCGGCTTCAGATTTAATTCACCAGTGATGAAATTTTTTTGAAATCCTAAGTTCTATGTTTGCTTATAAATATTTTATTGCTACTTAGATTTTCATGAATATTAAAATATTTTCGCGCATTAATTTTTTATTACTTTACGGTTACAGTGCTTCAATTGAACAGTGAATATCTATAAGCTTTAATACACTAGTGCAATATTTTGCAATAAACTTGAGCTAAACCCTAACTTTTTGTTTTCATTGAGCAGAATCAGGTTTCAGTTCAAGTTCACCAGACTCATTAGAACCAGAGTTCATTTATACAGGCAAATTGTGTAGATGTCTGGTTTTGAACTGAGGTCAATGTTTTAGAATACACACGAGCCTATATTTTAATTTTCCTTGTTTTTTTCATATTGTTGAGCACATATTAATTGAAATTTGTCATATCTCCTACAAAGAGGACTACAAAACAATATCTGAACTGTTCCTGAACCTATACATAACACTGATCAACTAGAGTGAAAAGTTCCCTTTACTTACTTAATTAAATAGTTGTTGTCTCTTTCATGATAATACTGTACGTACAATTAACTATTGTGATTGGTACATAAAAAACATATGTGCTTATCGATAGGTCCTCAGATTGCTTAGATAAAATGGGCCAACTTATTGAAATACGTGAATAGGTGGACAATTCCCAATCAAGTTCTTTTATTAGGTTCTCCGGTACTCCGGCTGGAAAACTCTGCCAGATAATAAATAAAGTTTTGAAGGTTGATTTGATCTCACGAGGGAAATAAAAAATATTGTAGTAGTATTACAAGTGCACCTCATGGAGGCAATAACAGAAAAAGGAAAGGAAATTTAAAACTCATTCTGTACACTAGAATGAACTTGTCAGGAGTTACGAAGTCACTTTCACACTCTCTTTCCTTTTTTGAATGCATTATCAACAAAATGTGTGTTGTCCTTTGGATTCCCACACACACTGTACAAATCACATACAAATCAGAACGCTAACCAACCATACTCAGTTATAAAAACTTCCGCTCCTTACCATCCTTTCACTCCATATGCTCATGTCAACAGCAGCGTTTTATATTTTAAATCCGAGCCCAACTCATTCAACAAAAGTGTCTAGAAATATCTGTCCCAACAAAATTTCGGAACCTTGTAATAGAGTACATGAAAAATCCCATGCAAAAACTTTAGGCCATCTAATTACTTACCCACATTGCTCACATTTTCATACTAATCTATAATCTCCTATGGCTATCACTGCCTGACTGACTGGGTTAATAAAATGATCTATTCTATTCACTTATGGTGCATAAAAATGCAACTCATTTTCTGTTTCTGACATCCCAGCTCTCTCACTCATTAACATTCTGATGTGCTCCAATTCAAGCAAAAAGTGCTCGAAAACTACCACTCATAAAACCAATAAATTTAGCTTAACAAATACATCAAAACAAAAATTTGTATTTTCCTTATTAGCGACTGCTCATCATTTGAATCAACTGTCCTTACGTGAACCTATAAACTGACTAAATAAAGCGGCAGTATATAATCCACTTTTTTTATTCTTGTCTCGTAGGGAAAAACTAATGAAAAAGTTGAGTCAGTTCAATTTCAAAGTAAAAAAAGATAAAAAAGTTGAGAAAAGAGTAAGTGAGTTCTCATCAGCTTAATTTTCTTAATCTACAGGAGCACACAAGGTTAATGATGATGATAGTTGCTTGTGAGAAAGTTGCTACCCTTTAATGGGACCTTTGTTCCATCTCATCCTGTGCCCATCCACATGGGCTGAATGACAAAACTGACAAGACGGAGAAGCGTCACTACTTCTCCCCTACACAGAACCAACTTGACTTTTGATGACAGCTAACCGTTGGGACAAGAAACAAGCACAACTTTCATGAAAAGACTACTTTGAGAATCTCTTCTTTAGTTTTCTATCCTAGTTTTTTGGGCCATACTATACGTGTCGATATAACTATGATTCAAGAAACATTTACTTTTAGTTAGTTAACTAACTGCAGCTAAAAATACTAGCCCTGGAGTGTCTGACCCTTTTATTCCTATTCTAGTGCAAATTGAGGGTTTCTTCAACAGTAATCATTACTGGTTACAAAGGTTAAAAAAATGATCAAGAACTACGCTGGTGTATAAAAATCACATTTATCAGTGCATGATATTTTCTCTTCTCACAATGGTAAACTTTTCAATGCTTGTTTGGTACTTGCCTGATTGAACTTGTCAGTGTATTGCCGATAGACACGGGAATATAGAAACTATACCAATAACAACAACAATTTTCCTCCTTCAAACAATAAGCAGTTGGTTTTAAAACAGAACCCTCTTTTAGAAATAGAATGCAGCAAGTTTCAAGTAATAATAGTCAGTGACTTTAACATACCAGATCTTCTTAATGCAAAGTTTTCTTGGAACTTTTCAATGTTTAAATCTTTCAACCTGTGGCCACAAATTAACTCATCAAATAAAATCACTGATACTTCCGACGTTTTAATGGATTATATTTATGTTACTTATATCTCTGAATACATTCAAGTTGTAAGTAAATTTTGCATATTATAATTACTGTATTTATTTTAAAATACTAATTTTATTTCCCTAATATTTTATTGGCTTTCCCTCAAGTAAGACATACAACATAAATATCTCATTTAGAATGAATACATCTGTTCCAAACAAATTATTATTATTTTTTTCAATTCTTTATCTCGATTTTAGTGTCACCAATGCGAGAGCAGCGACTTTTATTTGTTGTTTCGGCTTGGCACTTAAATAAAACTGATTTGATTGAATATAAACCACATGCTACGATTATGGTCCCAATGAAGAAATGACTATACATAGAATTGTATTAGCTCTCGAGAACTGAAAGGGATTCGGGATTATAGCTCCAGTTGTGTGTATACCAATTTTGATTAAAAATTGGAAAAATATGCACGCAATATTGGGCGTATATGAAAAGTCCTACTGTTTGTACAAACTGCAGACACATTAGCATCTTCATCTGAAACCAACTGAACATTATATAGAGACAGCGCGTGGGACCTTGTAAGCTGCTTATCTATACCTTTGCAGGTGCTTTGAGACATTCAAGTCCTGAAATTTTATACGGACTCTTTTATTCTAGAGAAAATGGAAGTTTAAATTGATTCAGATCGTCCGTATAGCGGGTAACACGTGGTGCTAGGGACCTAACCGCGTGGCTTTCCTTCTCATACGGAATCGCCCGCATTCTCAGCCAGTATTCGCACAGAGAAAAGAAAAACAAATGGTCTCGCATAGACTGGTATGCAAATACAAGATGAGTCTGTCTGTTCCAGCCCGTCGTCGTGTAGCTATACATACAAGCAACCAAGTACATGCCGAAAAACTAGTCGATCGGTTATAGGAAAGGAATCCCTCCAGCGTATTGAGAAACGGGCTGCTCCAAGTTTCAAACATTTCTTTGGTAGGTATTCACATTCTTAGAGCAACTAACTGCTGAGTGACTATGAACGTTGTCTTGATGGGCAATGCTACTAACTAAATAAATATATATAAATATATTGGATAAGCTCACAATTGAAATGATGATGGGGACTCCTACGGATGGGAAATGAAAAATAGAACATGTTGTGCACACAATACCTTAGCACTAGAATTTTGTGTTCTGAGAACTATTCAGTATCAATATAAAAGATTCAAACTTGTGAATCTACATGCCCTCTTTAAGATTACCAAACAGAGTATACAGCTTTGGTCCCAGATTCAGTCAGTGTTAATAACTGCCAGACTAAAAGTGAGAATATTGTTAGTTGCCATGGGAGTTTTATTGGTTGGAAGTTAGCTATGATCTATCTGTATAGATTTGTGCCCGTCGTGAGCTGGGGGAATTTTAAGTCAGCTTTTCATTCACGTGCCAACCTAAAGTCCTTCATAATGAATTTCTTGTTTGCTTTAGTCTGACTGTGAGAGGAAAAAACGCTCGTATTTGTTTGTTCATGGCTCATTGAAGATGCTTAGCATTCTAAATGAAAGTTTATTACAACGAGCTGCCGAATGACACTGTAAAGCTCTATATAGGATTTCAAGTGGCTGAAACGGCATGATGGTAAAAAAAGTGAGCTTTCTCCTCCATCCTGTTAAAAAACAGTTGCAAACCTCACACATGGCATTCAATATCTACGCGACTACGTGATCCGTTGCTATCACTATAGGGGTACACCCGAAGCCGTGTACTCTTGTATATTTCTACGCGCGTACTTCTCCCAGCCAATCGGATCAGTAGGTAGAGATGGGTAGTCTGCTCTCTAATTAGCTGGGAGAAGTACGCGCGTAGAGATATACGAAACTGCACGGTATTGGGTTTACCCCTAATATATTTGTCCTATAGACCTGAAAGGAATATTGCAAGTGTTCAGTTGACGTGATTTGTAGTTGGTTCGTATATAGTAGTTAGTAACCTTCCTGGATACATTCAGCCAGGAATTTTGGAATGCACACCCAAAAAGACTAGTGCTTGCTAAGGGAAAGTCTAGTAAAATGTGCCAGAAAGTGCAATTTTGTGTTTGCCATTTAGAGTGAAAGTCAATATGATCAAGACATGATTACTATACGGAGGAAAAGAACCGGGTCAAATATAAATAGGCTCATCTTTTATTAATGGGCTACCTGGGACAGTTTGGTTCAAAGTCTGTCTAAGATCACAATGAATTTTTGGAAACAAGCTCGCTGCAACGATTTTGCTACCGTTACCGTTCCATACTACATTGACATATAAAAGATTATCAACAAAGACGAGATGATTGACAAGCGTACAAGAGAGGATTGAACTCTCTTCTATATATGAAAAAAGATCCCATGTTTACCTAATTGAGTGAAAAAAGTATGATGATCTTCGACCCTTGCCCATGGCAGATACAAAAGGGTTGAATTGCGAGCATTTTTCATAAATCATGCATGAACTCACCAAATGTACTTTCCTTTCTCGTTCGCTAAATCTGATTGGATGGTATGAAAAATGCAGCGTTTTGGTAGGGTACAAAAATACTTTCGCAAGAAGGTGGAATAAAAAAGAGAGCTATTCGGACTCAACTAGATAGGCATTCAATAGTGTTTTTAAAAGCTCCTTAATTAAGGATACAATCACCTTTGCGTGCATGTGAGTTCTCACGAAACCATATAGTTTTCTCCATTATTCACTCATCACACGAAAATAACCATTAGAAAGTATCTAAATGTTCAATCTTCTCCCTCTGCTCAGTCTTTTCTATAGTTTATTATTTTGGTTTGTTACAAACTAAAGTGAGCATTGAGCTTGTCTCACTATAAATGAATGTATCAGATCCTGTAGCACTAGCGTGCATTGAGTACGCTAGCCTTCAAGTTTTTTCCTACTCGCTTAAAAAAAAGAATTGTTTCTTTTCTTAAAGCCACGTGCAAGTTTGTGTGCGTTTACGTCTGTCTGTGTGTCATTTCATTCAGTCCCAAGAGGAATTGCAGATTTTATACATATGCTGTAAATGTTTAAAACTCTTGTAAAAAATAATTTTTAAGCTATCATGCTGTGTATGAAGAGGACAACATATATACGAATTTCAGATGTTCAGAGATTTTTCAGGATGCCAAAGATAAAAATGACATGATAAAATTTTAGCCGTGAGCGTATTTTCTTATGCAACCTTCTACTTAAAAATTATCACACACTTTAGTTAATTTAATCGAATAATATATCTATCTTTACAATGTTAAAAACACGTCCTGTGACTGTATCCTCTCGCTGTATACATGATCCCAAATGAGCAAAATGATATTTGAGAGCCAGACAAAACTGGGATACTTTTTATCCAGCAAAAAACGGAATCCGATTACTATGGAACTATGCAACAGTAGAGGAATTAAAACTACTATGAAGATAATAAATGAAACTCTTTGAAATGCAAATACAATACACACAGAGGACAAATGACGGAAAAGTTTAAAGTTACCGTTTTTAATCCTTTGTTACAAGTGCCAAACAGAATACAACATTTAGCTCATTTACAGTACGCAATAGCACACACTTTGACATTACAGTAGAAAATAAACCTACTACTACAAGTTATTCCAGTAAACTGATCAGATGACCAAAAAATTACCCTAAAATTTCAAATTGAAACATTTAATTACAAAATTAAACCATTTTTGTCACGGTTAGGGTTATTCTAAAACCTGT
>Ga0210040_10011199_pt1 | contig 10187 bp, 10 predicted proteins | sample CryGeyCG12114_NA_FD_185462 | JGI IMG/M metagenome (GOLD analysis project Ga0210040, IMG submission 185462) | Groundwater microbial communities from aquifer - Crystal Geyser CG19_WC_8/21/14_NA (SPAdes) (version 2) | ecosystem: Environmental > Aquatic > Deep subsurface > Groundwater | place: USA...
GGGCCACGCCAGTGCATCGCGACGTAGCGCACACCCGCGCCGCGCACGGCGTCGGCCATCGCCTGGTCCGCGAGGCCCCCCGAGACGTCGTTCACCACTCGCGCACCTGCGCCGATCGCGGCGCGGGCGGTCTCCGCGTGCATCGTGTCGATGCTCACCGCGACCCCGCGATCCGCCAGCGCGGCGATGACGGGCAGCACGCGGTCCTGTTCGACCCCCGGCTCGACGCTGTCGGCGCCCGGTCGAGTCGACTCGCCGCCCACATCGATGTAGTCGGCGCCCTGCTCGACGAGCTTCAGGGCGTGCTCGAGAGCCACCTCGGGGTCGAGGTAGCGCCCGCCGTCGCTGAACGAGTCGGGGGTGACGTTGAGGATGCCGAAGACGAGCGGCCGGTCACTCATCCGAGGCTCCGGAGAGCAGTGCCATGGCGTCCGCACGGCGGACCGGATCGGCGAGGGCTCCACGTGCCGACGACGTGACCGCGGTCGCGCCCGAGGTGCGGGTGCCGCGTGCCCAGAGGCAGGCATGCGAGCCGCGGAGCGTCACGAGCACCCCGGACGGCGCGAGCGCCTCCTCGATCGCGGTGGCGAGCTGATCGGTCAGCTCCTCCTGCAACTGCGGACGTGACGCGAGCGCGTCGACGGCGCGCGCGAGTCGGCCGAGCCCGGCGAGCCGCTCCCCCGCGAGGTAGGTGATGTCCGCCGTCCCCTCGAAGGGAAGGAGATGATGCGCGCACACGGAACGGAAGGGGATGCCGGTGAGGGCGACGAGCTGGCCCGTCGTGGCTCCTGCGGCGAACGAGCCCTCGGCGAGCACCTCGGCCGGGTCCACTCCGAGACCCGAGAACAGCTCGGCCAGTCCGTCGGCGGTCCGGGCAGGCGTCTCGGCGAGGCCCGGCCGTGCCGGGTCCTCGCCGAGCGCCTCCAGCAGTTCTCTGACGGCTGCCCGCACGCGGTCTCCGTCGATCGCCACGAGGGCGAGCCCTACGCCGTGGCGGGGCGCGTCTTCACGCGCGGTGCGCGTGCCCGCTTCGGTTCACCGGTCGGCGTCGAGTCGATCCCGCCATCCACGGCGCCACCGTCGATCGGCGCCTTCCGGCCCGGGAACGTGACCGCAGGGAGGTCGGAGACCGGACGCTTCTTGCTGGAGAGCCACTGCGGGCGCTCCGGCAGCTTCTTGACGTCGCGGAAGATCTCGGCCAACTGGTTCTGGTCGAGGGTCTCCTTCTCGAGCAGCTCGAGGGCGAGCCGATCGAGGATCTCGCGGTTCTCGATGAGGACCTGGTAGGCCTCGTCGTGCGCGGACTCGATGAGGTTGCGCACCTCCTCGTCGACCTTCTGCGCGAGCTCCTCGGAGTAGTCGCGCTGGTGACCCATGTCGCGTCCGAGGAACATCTCCCCGGAGGACTGACCGAGCTTGACCGAGCCGATGGTGGCGCTCATGCCGAACTCGGTGATCATCTTGCGCGCGGTGCCGGTGGCCTTCTCGATGTCGTTCGAGGCGCCGCTCGTCGGGTCGTGGAAGACGATCTCCTCCGCGACGCGGCCGCCCATGGCATACGCGAGCTGGTCGAGCAGCTCGTTACGGGTCACGGAGTAACGGTCTTCGAGGGGCAGCACCATCGTGTAACCGAGGGCGCGGCCGCGCGGCAGGATCGTGATCTTGGTCACCGGGTCGGTGTGCCGCATCGCGGTGGCGACGAGGGCGTGGCCGCCCTCGTGGTAGGCCGTGATGAGCTTCTCCTGGTCGCGCATGATGCGCGTCCGGCGCTGCGGGCCGGCCATGACGCGGTCGACCGCCTCGTCGAGGGCGCGGTTGTCGATCAGCTGCGCCCCGGCACGAGCGGTGAGGAGCGCCGCCTCGTTGAGCACGTTCGCGAGATCGGCACCCGTGAAGCCCGGGGTCTTGCGGGCGAGCACATCGAGGTCGACGCCCTGAGCCATCGGCTTGCCCTTGGCATGCACGTCGAGGATCCGGTGCCGGCCGTTGAGGTCCGGGGCGTCGACGCCGATCTGGCGGTCGAAGCGGCCGGGACGGAGGAGCGCCGGGTCGAGGATGTCGGGGCGGTTGGTCGCCGCGATCAGGATGACGTTCGTCTTGACGTCGAAGCCGTCCATCTCGACGAGGAGCTGGTTGAGGGTCTGCTCGCGCTCGTCGTGACCGCCGCCCATGCCGGCACCGCGGTGGCGGCCGACGGCGTCGATCTCGTCGACGAAGATGATGGCCGGCGCGTTGGTCTTCGCCTGCTCGAAGAGGTCACGGACACGGCTCGCACCGACACCGACGAACATCTCGACGAAGTCCGAGCCGGAGATCGAGTAGAAGGGCACGCCCGCCTCGCCGGCGACCGCACGGGCCAGCAGCGTCTTGCCCGTTCCGGGAGGGCCGTAGAGCAGCACACCCTTCGGGATCCGGGCGCCGAGCGCCTGGAACTTGGCGGGCTCCTTGAGGAAGTCCTTGATCTCCTGGAGTTCCTCGATCGCCTCGTCCGCTCCTGCGACGTCCTTGAAGGTGACCTTCGAGTTCTCCTTGGAGACGAGCTTGGCGCGTGACTTGCCGAACTGCATGACGCGATTGCCGCCGCCCTGCATGCCGGAGAGCATGAACCAGAAGAAGGCGCCGATGAGGATCAGCGGGAGCAGGAAGCTGAGCGCCGACCAGAGCCAGTTCGGCTGCGGAACCTCGTCGTCGTACCCGTCGGAGGGGTTCGATGCGTCGACCGCGGCGACGATGTCCTCGCCGCGCGGGGTCACGTAGTAGAACTGCACCTGCTTGCCGAGGTCTGCGTCGGCGGACTTGAGGGTGATGTCCACCCGGTTCTCGCCGTCGACGATCTTGACCGTCGACACGTTGTCGCCCTTCAGCAGGTCGAGCCCCTGCTGCGTGGTGACCTGCCGGAAGCCGGAGCCGGTGAGCAGGCTGGAGCCGACCCACACGACGATGACCGCGATCACGATGTAGAGGATCGGGCCCCGGAAGATGCGCTTGAAATCCATGATTCGAACAGGGTACAGCCCGGAATCTGCGCGCTAACCGGTTGTTTTCCTAGGGCGAACCATGGAGCGCACCCAGTTCGGGGTCAGTGCGAGTAGACGTGCGGCGCGAGGACCCCGAGGCCGCGCAGGTTGCGGTACCGCTCGGCATAGTCGAGGCCGTAACCGACGACGAACTCGTTGGGGATGTCGAAGCCCACGTAGCGGGGGTCGACCTGCAGCTTCGCGGCCTCCGGCTTGCGGAGAAGGGCGCACACCTCGACCGATGCGGGGCCGCGCGAGCGGAGGTTGTCGAGCAGCCACGAGAGGGTGAGCCCGGAGTCGATGATGTCCTCGACGATGAGGACGTGCCGGTCCGCGAGTTCGGTGTCGAGGTCCTTCAGGATCCGCACGACGCCCGACGACCGGGTGCTGACCCCGTAGGAACTGACGGCCATCCAGTCCATCTCGATGGGGAGCGTGAGTTCCCGAGCCAGGTCGGCCATCACCATGACAGCACCCTTCAGGACTCCGACGAGGAGGAGGTCCTTCCCGGCGTAGTCCTGTTCGATCTGACGGCAGAGCTCCGCGATCCGCTCGCGGATCTGCTCCTCGGTGAGCAGGAGGGTGGTGAGGTCGCTCTCCACGTCGGCGGGCAGCATGCGGATTCCTCCTGAGGGGACGCGGATGTTCGCGAAGAGTCAGCGGGTGGGCGCCGCGGAGAAGTGCAGCAGACCGTCCCGCCGTTCCACCCTAACGCCCGGCAGGTCGACCCCCGCCTGCCCGTGCCAGGAGGTGACGAGGGCCGCGGCGGCGAGGGTCTGAGCGCGGGTGAGGGTGATGGCGAACTCCGCTTCGACGGCCAGCCGCAGCACGCGCTGGCGAAGCGCGGCCGGGTTCGTCGCGAGCGCGGCGACGGGCAGGGCGATGCCCGCCTCGGCGTGCTCGGCGATCTCCTCGAGCCACTCCGCGGCCAGCTCGTCGAGCGCTGCGGCGTCCTCGCGGAGCTGGTCGGCCGTCCGCACGAGCGCCTCCGTGACACCAGGGCCGAGCTCCCGTTCGAGGACCGGCAGGACGGTCGAGCGCACGCGGACCCGGCGGAACCGCTCGTCCGAGTTGTGCGGATCGGTCCACGGGGTGAGTTCCGAGTCGGCACAGAAGGCCTCCGTGACCGACCGCCGGACGGAAAGGAGTGGACGGAGGTACGCGCCCGCGTCGGCCGCCATCCCCGACAGCGAGTCGGGCCCCGAGCCGCGGGCGAGGCCGAGCAGCACGGTCTCCGCCTGGTCGTCCGCGGTGTGGCCGAGCAGCACGCGGATCGCCCCGGCTTCCTCGGCAGCTGCGGAAAGTGCGGCGTAGCGGGCGTCCCGCGCCGCGGCCTCGGGCCCACCTGCCGTTCCGACCGCGACCCGGCGGAGCAGCACCGGCTCGAGCCCCAGCGCCCGCGCCGCCCCGGCCGCGCGTTCTGCGACCTCCGCCGATCCCTCCTGGAGCCCGTGGTCGATCACGACTGCTCCGGCGCGATAGCCCGCGCGCGGCGCCTCGAAGGCCGTTGCCGCGGCGAGCGCGAGGGAGTCGGGGCCGCCGCTCAGGGCGACCAGCACGAGGCGCCCCTCCCCCGGGCCGGAACCCTCGAGGGATCGCCGGACCGCGCGTCGCACGTCGGCGATCGCCGGCGTCAGGCGGGGCCGGGAGGGCATCCACTAACGTTATTCCGTCGGCGGCCCCATCCCCCGCCGCCGTCCAACCCACCCGCGAGGAGAGCGCCGAAATGGCCGAATACGACGTCGTCATCGAGATCCCCAAGGGCAGCCGGAACAAGTACGAGGTCGATCACGAGACCGGCCGCGTCTACCTCGACCGGGTCCTCTTCACGAGCTTCGTCTACCCCGTCGACTACGGGTTCTTCGAGAACACCCTCGGCCTCGACGGCGACCCGCTCGACGCGCTCGTCCTGCTCGAATACCCGGTCTTCCCGGGTGTCGGCATCAAGGTCCGCCCGGTGGGCGTGCTCAACATGAGCGACGAGGCCGGCTCCGACGCGAAGGTCGTCTGCGTGCCGTTCAAGGACCCGCGCTGGGCCCACATCCAGGACCTCGAGGACATCCCGCAGCAGACGCGCAACGAGTTCGAGCACTTCTTCGCGCGCTACAAGGACCTCGAGCCCGGCAAGTTCGTGAACATCGACGGGTGGGAGGGCGCCGAGGCGGCCAACCGGATCGTCGAAGAGTCCTTCGCCCGCCTGGCCGAGCAGGGTCACGGCACCGCGAGCTGATCAGGGTGAGGGAGGCCCCGGCCTCCCTGTCAGGACGAGGTCACGCGGACGGCCGAGCCACCCAGCCGACCAGGTCGCCGTTGTTCCACACCGAGCGCTCGCGGACGGGCACGCCGTAGTCGGGTGCCTCCACCATCATGCCGCCGCCGGTGTAGAGGGCCACGTGGTACATGTCGCCATCGCCGTCCGTCCAGAACAGCAGGTCGCCGGCCCGGCGGTCGGAGTAGGGCAGCAGCTGCCCGTTGCGCGCCGCGGTGTTGTACTGGTTGGTCGCCGAGTGGGTGCCGATGCTGATGCCGGCTGCCGCATACGCCGCCTTGGTGAGCCCGGAGCAGTCCCAGACGTCCGGTCCCGAACCGCCGAGGTCGTAGCGGTCGCCGAGCTGCTCGCGCGCGAATGCGATGGCGATCGCCACGGCGTCCGCAGACGGAGCCCCCACATCGGGAGGTCCCTGCGCGGGCGCACCGCCTCCGCCCGAGGATCCGCTGCCGGAGTCGGAGGACCCGCCACCGGAGTTCGACGACCCGCTGCCGGAGTCCGAGGACCCACCACCGGAGTTCGACGCGCCGCCCGAATCGCCGGACGAACCGGAGTTGGGGGCGCTGTCCGAACCGGTCGACTCTGCGGGCGGACTCGCGGGGGGCAGCGGCGTCACGACGACCGGCCGGGCGGCCGCTTGGCGCTGCTCCTCGAGGCCCGCCTGATAGGCGGTCTCCTCGGCGGCCGTGGTGTCCTTCAGGGTCGCGAGCTGCGCGAACAGCTCCCCCTGCCTGCTCTCCTGGTCTGCGAGGGCGGACCGGGTCCGGGCGGCGGCGTCGTCCGCAGCGCCCCGCCTCTTCTCCGCCTCATCCGCACGTCGCTGCAGAGCCGCTTTCGCGGCCTTCGCCTGCTCGCCGAGAGAGGCGGCCTGGTTCTTGTCGGCGAGCGCCGTCGAGTAGATCTTCTGCGTCTGCTCCGTCAGCTTGCCCATCGAGCTGAGCTGCCCGAGGAGGTCGTCCGCGTCGCCGCCGAGCGCGAGATCGAGACCGACATCGCCTCCCGCCCCACGGGCCAGATGCGCCGCGAGCAGTCCGGCGCGCATGCGGGACACCGCCGCCTTCTGCTCGGCGGTCGCGGCCTGGGTTGCGAGCGCATCGGCGCGCGCGGTCGCCTCGTCGAGGGCGTCCTTCGCGATCCGGTACTTCTCGTCGGCGATGCGGCTCGCCTTGCTGGCGGCGTCCGCTGACTCCTGGAGCCCGGCGAGGAGCCCGGTCAGCGACTCGATCTCGGCCTGTTTCGAGGCCTCGTCCCGCTTCGCGTTCTGCACGTCGTCCCAGGACGGGTAGTCGGGCGCGGCCTGCGCCGACGAGACGACGCCGATCCCGGCGCCGACCGCACCGATGGTCACGGCCGAGAGGACGGCACGGGGCCGAATGCCCCGACGGAGCCGGCCGGAACGGGGTCGCTCAGCCAATGAACACTCCTCGAGCTGCCATGAAGGGCACGGCGTTGATGGCGCTGCCGTCGATGCGGACCTCGAAGTGGAGGTGGCAGCCGGTGGAGGCACCGGTCGACCCGACGGAGGCGATGTTCTCGCCCGCGTCGACGTGGTCGCCGACGCTCACGAAGGTGCCACCGCTGCGGATGTGGGCGTAGCCGGTGCTGATGCCGTCGCCGTGGTCGATGAGGACGAAGTTGCCGTACGTCCCATAGGCCGAGGCGTAGGTGACGGTGCCGCCGGTGGCCGCGTAGATGTTCGACGAGCAGGAGGCGCCGATGTCGGTGCCGCGATGGAACTCGTTCGCTCCCGCCGGCTGGCCGGGCCGCGGGCCGTAGTTGTCGGTGATGCGCCCGCGGGCGGGCAAGGCCCAGCCCTGGTCGCTCAGCTGTCCGGAGTCACCCGACGATGCGGAGGCCGCGGCAGCAGCGGCGGCCGCCTGGCGCTGCCTCTCGGCCACGCCCTCCTGGTACTGGGCGGTGGTCGCAGCCGTCGCGTCCTTGAGCGCGGCGAGCTGCTGCTCGAGCACGACGTTCAACTGCTCCTGGGACGCCAGCTCATCCTCGGCCTGCTGGTTGGCCGCCGTCGCGGCAGCCATCTTCGACTCTGCATCGACGCGGAGCTTCTCCCGCTCGTCGCGGGCCACCTGGGCCTGGTCGCTCAGCGCCTGGGCCGAGTTCTTGGCCGCGAGCGCCGCGGAGTAGACGCCGTCGTTGATCTCGGCGAGCTTGCCGGCCTGCCCGAGCTTCGCGAGCAGCTGATCCGCGTCGCCGTCATCCCCGAGGAGAAGGCCCGCGGCCATCTGCGCGTTCCCGCCGGAGCGGTAGAGCTGGGCGGCGAGCAGCCCGGCACGGGCGGTGGCGGCATCCGCGGCGGCCTTGCTGGCGTCGGCCTGGGCCTGGATGGTCGTCGCGGTGTAGTCGGCGGCGTCGAACGCCTCCTGAGCCTTCTGGTACTCGGCGCCCCGCTGCGCCGCGATGGCCTGGGTCTCGGCGACCTTCGCCTGCGACGCGGCGATGAGACCCTCGATGCGCGTGATCTCCTGCGCTTTGGCCTGCTCGTTGTTCTTCGCGTTCTGGACGTCGTCCCACGACGGGTAGTCGACAGCCCACGCCGGCACCGCGGTCACGCCGACGACGGCCAGCGCGGCGATCGTCACCGACAGCACACGAATACGAACGGACGCTTTGCGCACGAGAAATCCCCACCCCAGGTTCCAGCCAACTCTCGACCGGCGGTAGAAGGTAACTCCCAATTCGTGGGGTAAGCCGTACGCCCCGCCGCCCGGCGGGCTATCGACGCCCGACCGGCGCGCCCCGATTGGCGGTCGTCGCGTCCTCCCCGTATGCTTTGATGCCGTTGAGTCCTTCACGGGAGCACGGCCCCATCGTTTAGTGGCCTAGGACGTCGCCCTTTCACGGCGATAACACGGGTTCGAATCCCGTTGGGGTCACGAAGCCCTAGACTGGACTCAGCAAAGCAAGGCCCTGTAGCGCAGCTGGTTAGCGTGCCGCCCTGTCACGGCGGAGGTCGCGGGTTCAAGTCCCGTCAGGGTCGCGGAGGAGGCCCTCCCCTCGGGGAGGGCCTTTTTTCAGCAGGCGTTGCGAGACGCCTCGGCTCTGTAGCTCAGTTGGTAGAGCGCACGACTGAAAATCGTGAGGTCACGGGATCGACGCCCGTCGGAGCCACTGCCCCGATTCCGGGCTTCTACCGGGATCGGGGCTTTTTCTTCGCCCGGCGCTCGCCGCGCCACTGCCGGCGCCGGAGCGGGTCACAACCCGGCGTAACGCCTCCGGGAAGCCTCGACTCACCGCGTGAGGGTGGACTCTCGAGGGGGTCAGCTCGTCCGCCGGTGACGAGCATCCCGAAAGCGACACGAGCGAGCATCGGCCGTAGCGGCAGACGCACCGACTCCTCGTCAACCCCGATCGGACGCTCCGCTAGGGGTTGCCGACGCCCCCGGGCGGGTGCTCGAATCGAGCCATGATGCGGATCAGTTATGCCGGCGACCACGTGCTCACCGGCGACGAGGCAGCCCTCCTCATGCTCGAGTTCGCCGGAGAGCTCGGGAAGCGGGGCTCCACGGAGACGGTGCAACTGAACATCGTGCAACCGTCCGGCGAGAGCGGCATCGCCCGGTTCCTCATCGGGCCGGCGAGCCAGATCATCATCTCCAGCCACTTCACCGCCATCGCCGACCCGGACAACAGCGACGCCATGTCGTTCATGCAATCCCGGATGGGTCAGATGAGCGTCTACGGCGACCGTGAGGCCGGCGACGACAGCTGATCGCGGCAGGGCGCGGCGACGTCAGGCGGGGCAGTGCAGGCGGGTCGGCGTGAGTCCGACGCCACGCTCGATCCGATGCAGCGACATGTCCGCGCCGCACAGCGGGCACACCGCGGTGCGCGCCTCGAGCGGTGCCTCCTGCCCGGTCCCGCCGACGCCGACCTGGGCTGCACCGGAGAAGTTGTAGGTGAACGCGTTCCACCGATTCCAGAAGCCGGGACGACCTCGGTACGGATTCGTCGAAACCGGTTTGTCCACGATTAGTTAGCGTACTCGCTATCGTGGATGCGTGACGGAAGACCCTCTCGCCCTCGACCGGCAGCTCTGCTTCGCATTGGCGGCCACGAGCCGATCCGTGATCGCGCTGTACCGCCCGGTCCTCGAGCCCCTGGGGCTGACGCATCCGCAATACCTCGTGATGCTCGCTCTCTGGGAAGAAAGCCCGCGTCGCGTCCGGGACATCGCCGACGCGCTGCTCCTCGACTCGGCCACGCTCAGTCCGCTGCTCAAGCGGCTCGAGGCCGCCGGACTGATCGAACGGAGTCGGAGCGCAGAAGACGAGCGCGCCCTCGACGTGCGGCTGACGGCGGCGGGCATCGCACTCCGGGCGGAGGCGGAACGGGTGCCCGGCCGGATCGTGGATCGCCTCGGCGTCCCGCTCGACGAGCTCGCCGAGCTTCGGGACCGCCTGACCGGACTGCTCATCGCAGCCCAGCGCCCGCCGTCGCTCATTTCGGCACCCTGAACCGCTCGAAACCGAGCCATCCGGCCGGCCCGGCTATACGGCCATACCGCCCTAGGGGTCCTGGCCCGACTCCGCAAGGGGTCCGCCGTCGGGCGCGGCGGCTCCCAGACTGGAGGGATGCAACAGATCTCCTACTCGGGCGACACCTTCGTCACCAGTGACCTCATCGCCGAAAAGGTTCTCGAGTACGCCGCGACGCTGGGGCACGCCGGTTCGGACGACACCATCGAGATCCCCGCGGTCGACGAGTCGGGCAAAGTGTGGAAGATCCAGCTGCTGATCGGGCCGGCCAGCCAGCTGATTACGCGTCAGATCGAGGGCGCGGAACAAGACCTCCACGCGGAGGATCTGCTGACGGACCTGAGCGGTCGCATCGCGTCCTTCGACCACCCGAACCGCGCCGCGGTGAGCCCGGACCCCGACGCCCCC
>Ga0210040_10011200_pt1 | contig 10187 bp, 5 predicted proteins | sample CryGeyCG12114_NA_FD_185462 | JGI IMG/M metagenome (GOLD analysis project Ga0210040, IMG submission 185462) | Groundwater microbial communities from aquifer - Crystal Geyser CG19_WC_8/21/14_NA (SPAdes) (version 2) | ecosystem: Environmental > Aquatic > Deep subsurface > Groundwater | place: USA...
AATGAATAGAGCCTTCGGAATCACCCTTTCTTTAGAACTGTGCATTGAACCCATAGACATACAGACATTTAAATTTGCTTTTCAACCACACATGCTTCTTTATACACCCTTTAGAAGCACTGGGATAGTTTTAGAATGTGTGTACACAAAACAAGGAGTTGGAAAAGAGCAAATGTAAAGCAAGAGAGCATAGACGAACTCTTACTTACTTACTATGCATAGACAAAGTCTTTCACAGCAAACACACACACACACAGAAAGAGAGAGAGAGAGAGAGAGAAATGAAAGGATTCAGACCGTTATTATTATTATTGTGGAGTGCTCTTTGATTATAACAAGAGCAAGTAAAAGCAACCAAAACTTCTCTCTCTTGCTCCTTAATATGGGATGGAGCAATAAGCTTTGTCCATATATGAGAAAAGACGATAAGCAAATGGATTTGATTTATCCGGACTGCAATGTCAGTTAGTTAGCATACGCGTACACATGCACGTATGCAGATTGCTGCCAGTAGATTTCGTATAATTTCATTAAAGACAACACTGACTAACTGAGAGGCCTGCAATAACTATAAAAGCTAATGGCTATCGCCTTCTTCACTCGCATTCATTAGTTAGTTAGTTAGTTCGTTGGTTAGTACATGACATGAAAGTGAAAGGGTTCACTACTCCACCTACAGGGGGAAAAGGATATGAAAAAATAGTTTTTTTTCTTTCCCACTTTGTTCTCGTGAGGCTGTGCTTTCACTTGTACTCTCAAATGAAAAAAAATCTGAGCATTATCTCCATATGCACGTTGTGGGACTTGCTAGAGGAATTAATCATTTATGTAGCAATTTCGGATTCTCAAATAATTAGCAATCAGAGCGCAAAAGAATGTTAATTTTCTTCCAAGCAAACATTTTTCATGCTTTCCAAGCTAAAGACCAATATTGTATGTTGATTTCAGGCAAAGTAGAAATTTTAGTGGATTTTTTACACCTCCGTTCATCTGCATGAAAAATGAGTAAGCAATGTGTGCTTGGCTCAAAACGCAACTAAATAATAAAACTACCCTGCATTCAAATCGTCCGAGTAAGAATCAATTAATTCACATTTATAAACAAAAGTAATCATATCCGAAATTTCCACCCGCTCTCATACACACACTGACACTACACAATACTTTTTGCTGTCCATCCAATTTGCATACACACAGGGACTGCCTGTCTGCCTACACATCCCTTTTACATAACACACTACAATATCCTTACGCCTTTCTCGTTGTGATAATTAGAAACGGGAAACTTATTCCTTCCACTGACCATGTATACGTACATGAATGGATCAATAGACACGGACCGATGAGCGTGTGGTTTGGGTCTTCTCGTCCAACTCAAATTCTCGCCTTATCAGCAACTAACTAACTATAAACTGCAAAGAGACTACATAGAGAAAGCTTCTTACCCACACGTGTAGTTAGTTAGCATACGTGCTTTGCCCATGGACTTATTCACATGGTAGTATTCCACCGCCCAGGTCATAGTTAGAATAATGACCGCATATAAGATAAACCCTGATTATAGTCTTGTAGTTAGTTAGTTCTAACCAACTAACTATATGGCTAGTAGATAAGTAATTAAGAAAAGGATGATATAGCAAGCAAATGAATTTCACCAACCATGGACACACAATATGGTAATAGCAAAAGGATTATTATTATTATTCCTTTGGCTCCGTGAAACTAACTAAATATATCCCGAGATGTGTGTGCTCTGGGTTGTCATCAAAAGGAAAAGATTTATCGATTCACATACTCAGACTGTGTGAAAGGAACCCTAATGTGTGTGTGTGTAGGTATAAGACGAAAGGCTTAGTTAGTTAGAATACAGAAACTCAAGGCAGTTGAGCAAACTACACACATCATGTTTTCTCTCAGTCAGTCTCTGTTGTATGATAGGAGATGCAAAAGACAGATAGAGTGATCAGTCCTTTTGTCTTTTCTCCCCTTCATCTCAATATGTTTTGCCGCAGCGAAAGGGCTGCCCTGTAGGCAACTACAAAAATAGAAATGGAACCTATGGGATGCAAAAATGATCTTACTAAAGCAGCGCATATACAGTGGGGCTCGCAACTGACTGACTGACTATGTACACACACTAAAAGAGTAAAATTCCCATGATTTTTCCATTCTGCTCTCAGTTTTTCTCCGGCTGTCTCGCTAGTAGTAGCTACTACACTTTTTCTCTCACAATTTTTGGCCAAAAAAAGTTCCTATGGGTAGTGAGTAGTGAGTGAGTAGGGATGGACTAGGAGCTCAGTAACCGACCAACGGGAAATTCTATACGGTGATTGCATTCATTTGCATATGTACATGGGGCACATACGTGGTTCTCACAACTAACTACCGATGGATGACCAAAGGAGTGACCAGTATCGATTTTAGGCCGTTCTCATGGAAACCCAGCCTCCCATCTCATCTGCATAGAAAGTTGTGCGGTGAAAGTCCAGTGTGGCGTTCAAGTGAATTCTCTTGTTCAAAGAGTCCACACAAAATCAACACTATATATGCATGCACTAACTAACTAACTAACTTTGGGAGAGTGAGTGTGTGTTGTGTGAATTCCCTAGAATTTTTCATTGTCCACTCCTACTGGTCAGTTAGTTAGTTGGGAGCAGTACTTATTTGTAGTGGATACTCGTGGGGACAAATAATAAGTGCTTTGTCTATTCACATTGGAATGGCCAACCTCTGCAAAACACAATGTACAGACAGACTACTATAGCTAGTAAGTAATAATATTGGGTTCTCAAATGTACAAGAGAGGATGATTGAAGATAGGAACTGCTTGCTGAGCATTCCTTTTGGGCATTTAACTGGGTTTGAAGATGCAAAAGGCCGTTCATTGCTGGATTACTCCCTAATAAATCATAGGGAGAAGGGAAGATGACTAATTAGAATTTTGGACTGCTCTCTCAGCTCTCACTTTCTCTCTCCTTTTGAATGGCCGATTAGTGACTACTGTGAGTGTAGTACGTCCAACTAACTAAGTAACTATAACTATGCATGCCGTGTGTGGATCTCTAACTAACAAACTACATACGAGTATGTATGTGTGTGCATGTAAACTCTCACAAGAGTGTAGTTTTAGTTTAGTTATACCAAATATGTATGTATGCAAAGTAAGGAATGGTGAGTTTCCGTTCTTCCATCAAGTCCCTTCTCTATCGATCCCATTTATCTTCTCCATTGATTTTACATACTCCCCACAAAATGTTGTATGCATCATGCATGATTTTAGTTAGTTAGTTAGTTAGTTAGTTTCCTAATACAAAGGTTGCTTACAAGAGAGTCCACTCTCTTTGGTCAGTGAGAAAACATAGACAGTCGGTTGTCGGTGGTACTCTCTTGCATCACTCGACTATAGCTTGTTAGTTACTCCGTTTGTTTCGAATGGATCTGGCTTTCAAGTTTGTTTGCACATCCGCTTCCTTTCTAAAATGGATGGACCAGAGTGCCGGACTTTGGTTGGTTGGCGAGTCCGTCATATATGGGATTGGCATAGGTAGCCTCCGGAGTTTGTTGTATGATTTTTGTGCATTTTGAAAAAACAGAGACGCACAAGATTGCACGCCTGCATTTAGCAAACCAGCAAAAATTCTTAACAAAAACATATAGTTAGTTAGTTAGTTAGTTAGGGAATATAATAGAGAGAGCGAAAAAATATGAATGATGACAGATGTACCACTCATTCATAAAAGAATGAATGACTGGAGTAGTATATTGATCTGGGCCGTAGTAAAAGTGGGATAGAAAACTTTCACCCACTTTTTTCTCACCCTACCGACATACTTACCATGTTTTGAGTGAATTCTTTCCTCCCCTTGTGTGCTTTGGTCTCCTTTTTTGGAAGGGGTCCATGAGAGATTCAGTATGAGATGCGCTAATATAATAAGAGCGAATAAAAGGGGGAAATTTTTGCGTAAACTTTTATTGCACGCTTGTATCAAAGATACCATTTACATAATGTGAATATAGTAGTGGGTACAAGTATTTTTACAAACCATGAATGCATGTTATTTGTGCATGTGTGTATGTATGTTGGACATTGTCTGTTTTGTCGGCATTCAAATATTTTTGCTTGCTAAGCATTCAACGGTTGTCAGTCGACTAAATATTTATTAAAATAGTTAAAAACTTTTTGTATTTTCTCTATAGCTAACAATAAAGAGCACCATGAAGGAGGTCACAATTATTTACACCGGGTTGGCTTGAAAAAAAACTTATAGCAGATGATTGACTCTGTGAAAATCCCCGAGTTGATGAAAATTTTTAGATTTCAGTTTATTTCAAAACCTCTACTCCCGGCGAAAATAAATTGTGACCCACCCTGTATACCATGTACAGATTGATGATACCTAAACAGGAAAAAAATTGCAGTTTGTCATACAACTTTTGAGCAAATAGATAAATAAATAAAAGATTTTTTTCTTCGTCTCATTTGATTACAAACTACTCTATTACTGTGTCTTTGATTTTACTAAGTTATTGTTATTAGTTGTAGCTAGTTTACGAGGTGAAGAAGACGTCCGTTTCCGTGTGAAGTAAGCGCCGTAAAAGAAGTTGATGAAGAGAGCAAAATAACTGGCATACATACAAAGTCCCATGTTCAGATGATGGTAGGCCACATCACATTCCACACCTGTATTCTTCATAGTGTACGCGTAAAGGTTAACTCCTACGCCCAGAACCATTTGCGACAGTTGAAGTGTTGTGATGAACATGGAGATAAATTTGGGAATCCGGAATCGGAGCGACTGTAAAAAAGAGAAAAAAATTTCCATTAGAATGCATAGTATAAACCACACAGTAACAACGTAATATATAAACGTAATATATGTCTACTTCTATGCTATCAACCTAAGGAAGCCAAAAGAAAAATACTGATTTCCTAAATTACAAACACAAAGTAGCCAATCCCAGAATTTTACGAACCATATTAAAAATAATGCGACAAATAATTGCGAAAATTGCAACCATGAACACTTTTTTCGTAAACCGCAAACCAACCCAAGTTAATAAAAAAATTTAACCTTGCAATATAGTGCTAATCTATAACTACATAATATACTATACTGTATAATATACTGTTTGGTCCCGAATAGTACGTATTAAACGTTACGCAAGGTGGGACATGAACATAAAAGCAAAATATTTAGATACAACAAAAAGACGCTAACGACCCAACTTTAGATACATACACACAACAGGGTCCTCCGTACATCTTAAACAAATGAGAAGCTGGAAGAGAAATAGGATCGCACGTTTTGTAGCTTGAATATTCCTTTGAAGATCTAATTGGATCGTGTAGCATCTTTTGAGTGAACATCACTCAGAAAATGACAAATTCGTCTCAGACGTGTGTCACATAGAAATTTAACACTAACCAATATTAGCTAGTGCCTAGCTATACATAAGAAATACATAGTAACCAACCGTATGTACTAACTAGGTAAGTCGTTGTTCACACTTCATTTCTCAAATAGAATATCGTTAGGGACTGAGCAAATGAGTGAGCAAAGCTTAAGACTGTGAAATCCGAAATGCTCATCATTAAGAGTGCGGCCGCACGATCATTGTATTAATAATCTCGTCAATTAATTGTGAAAGCGAGCAAACGCAAACCAATACATGGAATGTTGTGTCGCCCAAGGAAATTAAAGTGATTCTTTCCGCATGGATTCCACTCCACCACGAGACCCATTTAGGCTAGGGGAATTCCTCATTATTGAATTTCTCAAGAGACAAACATGGATATAGCTTTAAGAACACTCGGCTCATGATGTTTGCGTCGTCCCAACGTAAACTAAAGGACGGTTTTTCACCACTGCATAATCCTTCGCATACACTTTCATTACTAAAAGTTAACTGAATGATTTTAAGAGAAAAATTCAATTTTCCTTGCCTCAACAATCGTGATAAATGAAATTCATTAGTTGACATATTTAGTAAAGCAATATAAATACTAAACGTTAACTAGTGAAGAAAAATTCTATCGCTGGATTGGTTTGTAACTAACTGACTGAACTGACAACAGTATTGAATTCATTCATTCGATTTTCCTTATAAGTGTTGCTTTCTATTCCATTTACATGTCTCAATGTCAACACGCAGCTAAAATGGATAAGGTGGAGAATTTCTTGTGTTTACCTAATCCTCTATCTAAGCTTTCCCTGAAGAGCAGAGCAAATCCCATAATAGGCAGCTAGTTCCCTATGTAAAACATAGGGAGCGAGAGCAAATACATATTTATAGATTCTAAGAAGTCCAGTGTGAGTAATACAAACAAAGGAGTTAATTTAGACCATTTATTATAAAGAAAGGACCATTGACGGAATATTTGCTGGAGCCATTTATCAGTGGTTGCGACACTTTTCAATTGGACTCCAATGTTTGCACGGGTGAAACAAAGAGTAGTGATTAAACTGTTGGTAAATATTTGCCAACCTGGAACTTGTAGATTAAATTGGCTGACAAAAAATATACCAATGTTTGTACTGGTCTACGAGTTTCTTAACCGGAATTTTTCATGGACGGTACCGACATGTAAATAAATTGAACAATAAAGTTACGTATCCACAGTGAAGGTGTGAATAACAAGATTGTTTACCCATAACGCTCATTTTGCGAAATATAGATGCTCGAGGTTCTGATAAAAGGGAAATGAAAAAGTTGAATGCAGTCTAGCACACCAAAATTGTTCACTTGAACACCCAACTGTAAAAATGTTGTTGCCTTGAATTGTCTCATTCAGTGGATTTGAAAATTTCTGTTTTCGACACTGCCTTCACTTTTTATACGGCATTCTCACTTTCAGTATCAGATTGAAAAAACTTAATAAATGACTAATCTAGTTAGTTTACGTAAATTATTTAATAGAAAATTATTTTCATCTACAAATCTACACACCAATGTGGAATCCATCCATATAAGGAAGGAAAACTGTCCATAGTAAAATCAAGTTGAAAACTTAATGCAGCCTCATTGCTGCCCTCTTTAGAGCATTTGTAAAAGCATTCCCAGATTTTGATAAACAGGATTCACGAAAGACCTCACTACTTTTTTAATTAGCTCGCTCAATTCAATCCATTGGACATTTACATATTTCGACAAGATAATAGCAGAATTAGAGGAAAAGTGTAGAATTAGCAAAAAAAAACTTTAGTCTTCCTTGCATAACAAATCGCGGTTTTTTTTATAGCAACGCGTACGTAAGAGCGACCCACGCAAGACATGTTTTTTTCGGGAAAGTACAACAATATGTGACAAACAAGCACGAATGCAGTTTTGTCTTACCTTCATGGCGTAATAAGTATACATGAGGGAATGGACGAGATAATTCATCACAACAAACCACCGAGCTGGAGCAATGTAGTCACTGTACGAGTACCAGGCATACACCAAAACTGTCATATGATGGTACCTGTGAAAGAATTTAAAATTGTTTTAAGTTCTTTTACACGCAAGACAATCATTTAATTCCACACACATTTAATTAAACGCTGGTTATATGTAAATCAGCCAACGCAATTGATGATTGAAAAAGTTATATGGTAAACTTGATCCAAGGAATTGCGCATACAAAATGCTAATTATTCTTTTTTCTAAAAACACTGAGAATTCATACGAATTAACGAATCTACAAAATCCCTGGTTCAGAAATAACCAATAAAAAAACTTTGTTTTACAAGAAAGTAATTTTTATAAGAACAAAATAATTCTGGTCCAAAAAAAAAAAACAAAGCATGATTAGCGATGATCGCATGAACGGTTCCTTTTTTGGTGAGACATTTTTTATGAAAAAATGCTGATTGTACCACAGAAAAGTGAAGTTTCATCCATTTTTTAACACTCCAAGATTACAGCAAGTTTCACCAACCCACCGTTTTGAAACGGCCATGAAACATTTTTTTGTGTGTAACGCACAAAAATAATGGCTTAGCTGGGACATAAACACTTTTTTCAAACAAAAACTTACCAGTGTAGGAAGATTAGTGGCTGTTTCCTCAAAATGATAAAAGCCGTGTCACCCAACTCGACTAATTTTGATAATACAAAAGCCCATGCCCAAAATGCAGAAGCAGGACTCACATCATTGCTGCAAATAGAAAATCCCCCATTATCCACATTGTATTTCATTAGCAGCCAATATTTTCAAGTTCACATGTTTAAATCATGAAACTAAATAACTAACTAAATAACTAACTATACAAACCAATAATGTTGCATGCATAATCAACATTGTCTTAAACCGGTTGCACCATCTTCAATAATATAGGTGAAGTGAGAAAGTTTTCTATACCAATGTGTCAGGTAGTGCAAGCAGATAAACTCTGTAAACGAGTACGATGAGCGAATAATGCAATTTTTTTCTCTACAACATACTATAGTAGTCAGTAGCTCATCTTTAGAACCCTCTAGCGTTGCAGCTATAGAGCAACCCTCCCAAAAAATCACATAAGCACGTATTCAACATATGCACGGCAGACCATGCATGCAGTAATCATAATCTTCCCTTTGTGCACAATAGCATACGCATACTCGAAAGTAAGTTCATATACAGTTACGTGACCTCAAAAAATGATTTCAATTTCTTTGCAAACATCATGATATCAGTCAACTAGCTCACACAGACTGAAAATTCTGAAATTCTTTCATTTTCTTTTCTAACTACATTACTATCAAATCCAAAGAACACACACATGATACAAAATTACATTTGCTCTTGACATTATAGCCAATGGAATGAGAAACCGTTTTGAACTAACCATGAGGAGCAAACAGAATGATAGAATCCCAATTGTGGGTTGATCAGGATTCGGATCATTTCAGGAAAGGTGCGTATCGTGGCCGCTAGGGAAAAGAGCGCGAGCATGCAATTCCAAAGAGCAAGGGCACTTCTGAGACCCATGGCGGGCCGCGTCCGCATGTACGTTTGACCCACATAGATGAGGAACAAGTAGATCCCGGTGCCATACAAGCTCCAGTGCCAATGGTCTCGCATCCATTCCTTCTTATCACGATAGTCAAAACTTTCTAGGTACTGGAACACAAATACTGACATTTTCGTAGCACCGAAATTTCCACGCGGGGTTCTGCTGAGGATGGTGGGACACTGGGAAAAGTGTGTTCACTAACTATTAGATGTTGGCTGCTGAGACTCCCAGCTCAATGGGAGCGTTTGCACGCAACTAACTTAAACGCTCCAACCAAAAAGAATCAAGGGCAGCACGTACAGGTTTTTTTGGCGAGCAACCCACTTACTTTATTCCTAGTCGTCTTGGGGTCTACTAACTGACTAACTAAGAGTGACTACTTGAGCTAGTGTAGCCTCTATCTTTTGGAGATGTCTATGGGTGAGCATTATAGTGGCAATCACGGTATTGTGTCCTAGCTAGTTAGTTCGTCTTTAGGTAGTATTATAGTTAGTTAGTTTTGATCATCTTGGGGGATGAACTGACACTGACTGCGAGTTAGCAAGCCGCCATTGGTATTTAGCTTCTGCAGCGTTATGTCTTTTCCTATCCTAGGGAGTGCATTCAGGAATGTTGAAGACATTTCCCTAGTTCGCAAGACAATTTTCATGTGTGTGTCATTTGCAGTAAAGTCTTTATTTGGTTTGGATGGAATTGTTAGCTAAGAACTAACATAACCAGCTTTAATTTTGATGAGTTGAGGTAGTAGATGATGGTCTTGATGAGTTTTGATCACCTCCTCAAGTTTCGTTGTTGAAAGCAATCCTAATAATTCTTCGATTATATTTGCTATTGCTAGCTACGAGCTACGCACTAGTTATTGTATAACCAGCTTTAATTTTGATTAGTTAGTTAGTTAGTTAGTAGACTAACTAACTAAGTATTAAATAGTCGTTATCCTCTCTGGTTATACAGAACAATTTATTGTTAAAAAACCTTATATTCAATGCATAACTAACCAGTTTAGAAATAAAATCAAAACAAGCATAAACTATCCAGATTGGTGAAAAAATGTAGCAATTCGGCGTATTAACCTAACAATTGTTAAAGCCACCCACTTAGCAAAAACGAAACCCATTTCCATTTTAACATAATATGCATGCACTAACTAACAAACTAACAAAATACGTAATACACCTGACCCTAATCACACATTTTGAGAAACTCGCCAAC
>Ga0210040_10011201_pt1 | contig 10186 bp, 6 predicted proteins | sample CryGeyCG12114_NA_FD_185462 | JGI IMG/M metagenome (GOLD analysis project Ga0210040, IMG submission 185462) | Groundwater microbial communities from aquifer - Crystal Geyser CG19_WC_8/21/14_NA (SPAdes) (version 2) | ecosystem: Environmental > Aquatic > Deep subsurface > Groundwater | place: USA...
GTTTCTCCAATATTATCTTGCACATGAAACTCGTATGTGAAATACCCTAGTACGAAGTTACACAATCTGCATGAATTCCCGCAGTGTATTTTCTTACTAGGGTAACTCAACACAGGGAATTTTTCAATGCATTGCTTCTGGAGAGCAGTGTATTGAACGTATGAGTAAGCCACCGAACAAGCAAACTTTCTTGCTCTCCATAAGAAATGCATAGAAAAATTCCCTGTGTTGAGTTACCCCAGTACGAAGTTACACTGCGGGAATTCATGCAGGTTGTGTAACTTCGTACTAGGGTAACTCAACACAGGGAATTTTTCTATGCATTTCTTATGGAGAGCGAGTGAGGCTCTTGTTACTAGTTACTATTGCATTCATAGGGGGGTAAATTTTTTGGAAATAGTAGAGTGATTTTAGGGGGGGGTAGCCACATTATGGCACATTGCCCTCGGACAGGTATGATCCCTCTGTGGCTTCCTCTGACTCAATCTCAAAGGGATACTCCACACTCCACAGCCGAAGGTAAAAGTGGAGGGTAGGGGGATTGTGTAATCGATCGTCTTGGCGATTCATTCCCATTGTTGCCACCTGAAGTTACACCAGTTGTTGTTGTCCAATCTCTTTCTGGATTGTTACGTGCCAATGACGATCCATCCTGATTTCTTCGACACCGGCACAACAATACTCTCCAGCTTGAGCTCATACATGCGAAACAACCTTTAAACACGTTCAACAAATTCAGCAACATGTTTTGTCTATTTAACCCCATTGTAATTAGTACCATTGAGCTAATTTAATAGCATCGCTAGCAAATACAAAAGCAACTAAAAACCATCCCTTAAACTTTTACGATCATATTGTATTTTTTCTGGTAACTGACTGGGAAGCAAAATTTTGCTATGGCTCTCAAGCTTATACATAACTTAAAATGATAAGCCAAGTAGCATACATTACATACATACATTCAGATAGCCAAGCTGACTGATCATACATTTCAGTGATGGATACGAGTCCTTGAGTGGCTGAAGTACATCTGGTTTGCAAACGTAAATCACAAAAACTCCAATCGCTCTCAAAATATTGAGAATATCCAGACCAGTCCAGTACCATGTTTGAGTGGAGCCGTGTACAAAATATGAAATTATTTCGAAAATCCATGTCAAACCCATGACTATGAACAGCTTGGCAAATCTGACAAAACTGCAAAAATGTACTTCTATAAATCTACTCAATTTCCACTCAAAAGTAAGGAAGTTACAAAATCTATCATGCATATACCATTGTTTGCGCGCATCTGTGTTGGACATAAGCTGTGTACGTCTCTGCTGATACTGGCATAGTTTTGCACATGTTATAACGAACATGACAAAGGTCGCCGAGAGTAAGATTGCACCCGGGCAGTGTACAAATACTACTGACGATTTCATCATTATCCAGCAAGCTTCAGTTCCATAACCAGGATACACTAATCCAACACAGTTGTCATCTCTGTTCAAGTTTAACAACATATCATCAGGAGAAAGTAAGAGAAAGTACTTTCTCTTTACTAGCTTTTCCCAGCCAAGTACAATCATACTTCATTAGTGGGTAAGTAACATTTGAATTATATTTAATTACATGGTCTCGATAACCACTCCAGTAACCGTGAATATAGCTGGGATTCCCCAACCAAATAGTGAGTACATGCGATATTTCTTATTGTCTTGCTTTCTCTGCCTTGAAGGTGGAGCCAAAGACCTAATATGTGCATAACAGTTTTAATTATTTTTGTAAAAGGAGATAATGTGTCTATTATGTCTCAAAATCTTTAGAATTGGCACATTACCTGAATGTTGTCCATAAGTCAAATGACATGACGGTGAGCCAAGCAAAGGTTGCCAGGAAGAAAAAATGAGATGCTATCGCTACATAATGCGCAATCATAAATAATACCTTTTATAACTTGTTCTTCTATAGGAATAATTTCAATTTGCTGGACGTAACTAAACTTTTAATTTTTGACATTTCCATTAATTTGCTTTTCTTTTGCGACACACAAATTAACATCTTTACCTATGAAAACGCATCCTGAGCTTTCCTTGTTGGCTATTTCCCTTCCATAAACAGCTTTTAAAATGTGAGCCGTCCCTGTCAATACATAAAGAAAGAAAAGTGACGCTGATGTGGACACAATGGATTTTCCGTGGGCATTTTGCTTTCCCCAGAGCAGTATGTACACAGCAGCAGTAACAAGTGGGAAGACGGACAATGGAATCATCAGTGCACCATACACGATAGACACTTCAGTTTTCTGTAAAGCAAATACACATTGTTAATGTGTTAACCACTGCGTAGTCTCTTAAAATAACTAATAAATGTCCATCTAACATACTGAGCTGGGATTTGGTGAAACGCATAAAAAAATTATCATCTCATCTTCCGAGTTGGTGTACTCTTTCCCTTGTGCTCCGAAATTATGAATGCCGTCTACACAAATATGCTCCTTATGAACCACACAATGCTGTTTGTAGTCTTTGTAAATTATAGATCCGTCTTTTCGGACTGCAAACTTCCAACTATGGAATCCGTTGCCCCTCAAGTTGTAAAGTTGGGTCACATTGTCCGCGACTGCCGATGAAAATGGAATCATTTGCACGGATTTTTGGTGGCATTCTCCCAGAAATGAAGAAGGGCTGCTCTCTAAGTAATGTGGCAATTTTTTTGGATATTTGTCCAATGGTAGTTTTGTTTTGTAATCCTTATACAATGGGGGAGAGAAGTACTTGTCTGGCTCTACTTCTTTGCATCCACCTGGTTGGATACTGTACACTTTGTCAGGGCTGCAGCACTTTTTCAAGCATACACGCTCTTCATCGTCACAATTAGTTGGACAAATTTGGACTTGTATTGACTGCTCTGTGAATCTAATCGATAGTTATTGAGAAATAAATGTACTGAACGTTCCATCATGGTGGGGTGAAGAGAGACAAACAGTAAAACTTACGATTTAATGCAATATTCGTCTGGAGCGTAGTATTCAAAACCCTGCTTTAAATAACCATTGGGCAGAATGAGTCCTGCAGCAACATCAGCTATCTTCAGCTCAATTATTTCTGAGTCACAGTTTTCTGTTGGTCTTACTTCCACATCACTGTTCATAAAAATATCTTCTGATGAAAAACATATTATTGATAAAATGCAATAACTAGTGCCTTTATAACAAAGTCCCTTTTGTGTGTACTTACTGGATAAAAAACTAATTGGAAACCTAATTACTAATTTGTATTCCATTACTCCGAAAAAATCTAACTAATTAAAGTTGCTTAATTGAAAATGAAAGCTAAAATTACTACAAAAAATACATGACCAAGAAATAAAAACTTACAAAAGTTGTGGACTTTTCTCTTCCGTTGAATTAAGGAATGACTTCGAAAATGAGCACATATATTTTCCACCAAAGTTGTCATCATTGACTCTAGAACATACTCGAAAGAATGAATTGCTAGTTCGTACTTTTTCTTCACAAATATTGAGCACCGAGTACGCCAATTTTGGACTGTGGGAAATATCACTTTCTAGTTTCTGTATGTTTTCACCTGTTGCTTTGATAATAGTGACAAAACACAAGAGTGGCCACAAAGTATTTGTTTTCATCATAATAAAATTTGCCATACTGTTATCAAGCGATGTGAGTAAAATTAGAATAAGTTGGAAATAGAAAAGGAGATCAGTGCAGTGCACTGTAAGAAAGTAAAACTTTCCAGCACACGAGAATATTTAATATAGATTTGTACGGATGTTTGCTCTTTGAATTCTGAGAACTCACTGAAAGCCAGATACATAGGCTTGTTCAACGACAGAGCTCTTTTTCCTATATTTCTCCTTGATTGGATTTATGTAAAACAGATACCCCGAAATAGGTTACACAGTCTTCACTCTAGAGCAGCGTAATGTTGAGTGACTGTAAAGGTTGCCTGTCCCCAGTAAAAACTACAGATCGTATTTGGATCACTAGTTTGCCCACTTGTTAGTTGCCGACTCCTCGCACACTCGTAAATATTTCTTCTCAACGTGAATGTAAATGTACATGTTGCGAAATCCAGGGCTAGCAAACTTGTGGATGCAATTATTCCGGAAACGGATTATTTGTCAGTTCAGTTGGAAATACTTGCATAAGCTTTCCTTACGTGCCATATATGAAACAAATCCTCTTATAATTTTACTTTCCCCAACGCGCTACCATTTTGGTTTTTCGTTTTGATTTTTATGCAGATTGACAGTACATTATAATGCTTCTCCAACTTTGTTTTAGTGTGCGTACGTAGATTAAATGTTTTCTCCGTGTTTTTTATTCAAACTACATGACTATGACACGTGTGTGGTTTATTGCAGCATATGCATAAAATATGAGATGGATGAATGTATCTGTAAAATACACAGCTCAAGATAAAGAGAAAGGTCTCTATAGTCAGTACCCAAACAAAATGTTCGTTTGGTTGCTAATGTATAATGTTTAAGAGTATCCATGGGTTAATACTTCATCCATGGGTAATATAGTACACCATTTAGCTAGGCTTGTATAAGGCTACATGTAACAGTGCCTGCGTAAGCACTGCGTGCCCGTGGCCATGGAAAGAGAAAATCCTATAGATACCAATGATAATCAGGAGTCTACCAGTGTATAATTATGAGACTGTCTGTTGCAATGTTGAATACAAAAGCCAAATAGTTAGGATTCAGCCGAATATATGCGAAACATGAACCATTTTTAGCATAAAAAACACAATATTTGCATAACTGTCACAAGAAATGCGTAAAATGTTGCAACTTGCAAGTTAATTAATACCATGGTAAAAAAATTAGTATTTGCGTCAGTCACGCAACTGCTTACTTTACTTGCATAAACTTTCATATGCTAAGGAAAGTACAGTTTGCTGTCTTTGATCTGAATATCAGAAAAATGGTTTCCTTGTTGTTACCAATATACGGTTACTTGTTAAACTGTTGTGAGTAAACTTCTTGTTCAAATTTTATGTGGATTCCAGATGAGTATCATATAATGGAGTGTGGATATATCTTTTTTTCGATAAAAGAAGCTTCTATTTAAGTGAAAAGCAGCCCTCGTCTTACTAATACTTTATTGTCCATTTTGAAATCTATCCACAATTAACTGCTTTTTCCTGCTAACTAACTGAAGTCTCTAAATTACACACATTTAATTACAGGATACTGTATGCCTCATCAAAAAAGACACTAGCTCAGGTTCGGCAAAAGGCAACTCAAATGAATAGCAGAATAGCTGTCTTCAAAAAGACCACAGTACTTAATTAAACCTATGATTTGGGCTTCTCTTTATTACTGGTTTTGTCATTTCTACTACAGTTGCCTTACATCAAATATTGTCACAACACAATGCAAGAAGTATATAGTAGTGTAATAACACGCTTTTCCCAGCTACTGTGAAATTTCAGAAACCTTAAGCATGAAAAGATGACAGAAATATTAAATTTCCGACAAATCTTAAATATTCTTTCATATGTAAGAATTTATGCAATCATATATTATGCAAATTATAAGATTAAATTTTGCAGGCCCGCTTTTTCCATGAAAAATGAATCTAAACACTGTTGTAAAGCTCATTTGCTTCACATTTTGTAGATATGCAAGGCAGGATATTTTACCCTTTTGTAAAGTTGGTCTTAACATTGATGAATAGCATACTGTATCCTTTACAATATAAAAAAGAGAAAGGATGTCTGTACAATGCAATTCGTTGTTTGAGCTTTATTTTCTGTTTGCATAGGTTTGCCCACAATCGGCTCATTTGTTTTCACAAGGACAGGAAAAATAAACCACCTTTCTTTACATGCTCTTCACGTTCGTCTTCCACAGATGCGAAATCCTTTCGTCTGTATAGTCTGTACCTGCGGTAACTCGACCTGCATGGATTTCATTTTTACAGCTCACATTCTTAATGAAACTAAAACGATGATACAAGAGTGCATGTTTTACGACAGACTTAATAACTAATAACGTCGTATGTTCCCATTATACAAAAGTTAACGGTGCCCAAAATTCCGTAGCTCAGTCAACCAGTCAGTTTAAGTTTATGATCCCGTTCCAGTGAAATGAGTAGGCTTTTTTACCTGTAAAAATTCCTTACAGACTAGCTAATTAACCCTATTTTTGTTTACGTTTGCTAAAGTCCAAGCAATATAAACGAACATATGGTGGTATAGGGTCTTAATCTACTGTTAGATAACGTAAAACACTCTAAAAGTACATGCTCATCGATTACAAGACATGAAGACATGACAAATATGACCATGAGATGCCATTTCGTTTCCTCATCAAGACATCTTCTCAGCTATAATTAAACACACTGAGTTTAGGAGCATGAAACACAAGTAGCTGGTTCTATGTGATTTACGTTCTGTAGGAAATTATCTCTCAGCTGCCACATAGAATGTTCGTCCGCACACTATTTGTCAGCCCTGGCAGAGCTCTATGTAAACGAAACAGCGTTCATGTGTAAACCTTATGACGAAAACATGGCAAACAAAAATGATGGATTGTCTTTCCTGAATTGTAACAGAAATTAAATTTTTCTATCAGTCCCTAAATCAACCAGTCAGTATTTCGTTTCGATGAATTATCATGGTTTTGGATCTCAACATTGCAGACATTTAAAAAATAAAAATCATAAACCAAAATTCGTAGGTCGAGCTCTCCTAGTAAGATATGCGATTAACATTAAATTGCATGCAAAGATCAATTTTTGTACCTAGAAAATAAATAAAAATAGTCTGGACAAACAAACCTCATACGTTTTAAATTTATATTTCTAGAACACTGAATTTAGAAAGTACAGTAAAAAATGTTAAAAACAAGGAACATTGGTAGAGATGCAGATAAAATAATCAAAACGTTTTAAAATCAGGCAAGTCTTATAGTATATGAAGGAAACTCAATACTACTATTAACATTGCTACCCCTCCTGTTGCAAATTCTTTGTGGAGAATAAAAGATTATATCCAAGTAAAACAGTAGATTCGGTCCGGTTTTCTAACGAATAGACACTGTGTGGAGGTACCATTATGCAAGATCCAGCCTGTTTAACTTCAGGACTCAGGTAACGCCGCTCTCCATCGATGGCGAAAAAACATGATTTCACATTAACTTTACCACGGAGGACCCAAAATGTCTGAAAAAATTGCAAAAACTTACTCTGGTTTACAGTTGTCAAAAGTGAATATGGGAAATACGTGTTGAAATACTACAAAGATTCACATTATGTTTAAAGATCTACATAATTTAATTGTGACTTACAAAATGACCATCATTCGTGATTTCCAAGGGCTTAATCGTCCTTGGAGCAATCTTTAAGTAGCCCGTGGCGATATTATTTTCAATGGAAAAAGCAGCGCCCTCAACACCTTTGAAGCCACTTTTAAAAACAGGAATTTCAGGCTCCATGAAGCTAACATGGTTGTTTAGGCACGATATAGGGAGATCAATGGTTTCGTGGTTTCCAGAATTTTGTAATTCTATGTATCTACCAAAGTCAAAGTCTACGTCGACGGACATGTATTCTGAAATTTCATGGGCATCAAAATCCTGATCGTGGTCACTACTAAAACCATTGCCTGCTTCATCCACAGTTGATTCTATAAGATTTTGATCTCCAGAATCCTCTTTATCAGACACAATCCGTGACACAGATCTGGCATTTACTATCTCTACTGCCTTCAATCTCGGCTTTCCCCTTGGGTGTTCAGATTTTTCTTTAACCACTTTTGATTCTTTTTTCTTGTTTCTTTGGAAAACGTTGTCGTCCTCACTTGCATCATCAACTTCTTCACTGGCAGCTGCAGGTGGACAATTTCCTCGAATGGATTTAATAGCCAAATTATCTCCCGCACCAACTTCAGAATTGGAATCCTTACGTTCATGGGCATTTTCAGTTATCCCGTTTCTTTTCGTTTTTGGATGATTTTCTAAAATCATGGTATCTTCGTCCCAGCTCCTCCTCTTTTCTACAAAATCTAATTTTCTTTTTCCTTTAATAAATCGAACATCTGGGTTACCAGTCCCATGATTAATAATTGCAACAGGAGAAGGAGGATCTACTGTATTAGATTGCAGCATGACAACTTCATCTTGGTCAGATGGAGAAGTTACTTGAGCCGATGTCTGATTTGTGTTCACAGGAGTTGTCTGAACTTTTTCTGGCTTACGTACTTTTAACTTTTTTATAGGACCAGATGGTCGCTTCTTTGCTGGAAGACTCTCCTTTAAAGAATGCCCGACATCCAAATCAATAATCTCAGGGGAGCAAACTTTTCGAGATTTTGACCGTACGCGTTTATGAAGAATTTCTGAGCGGCTTCCCCGGTCATTATGTTTTATGGGCTTTGAAGTTAGCAGCGTTCTGTCACTTTCAGAGTGGGAATCTGAGTGCGAATCCGATTGATAAGAATCTACTACATTCTCAAAGACACTGTCAGACGATAAATATACTCGCGCTCGTTTTGGCTTTTTTCGAGTAGAGTGAGCTTTTTTTCGTAAGTTTCCCACAGAGGGTTCGTCATCTTCCGTCTGATTAAACAATGCAGAAACAGTTTTATTCGCCCTGTCTTTAGCAGCCCTTGATGTGGGTAGCTGCACAATTTTAGTCTTGGATTTTTTATCTGTGAGAGCCAAAAAATATCTTGTCAGTTTAATCCTGATGTCAGAATAGTCAGAAAAAAATAGTTCGCTGAAATGTGGAACAGTGACTATGTTACTTTTTTTGGATCCGAAGGAAAAATTAAACAGAGTAGCCTTAGGATCCTCCTCATGAAGACTTCTGCGGTCGCTTAGTCGAACCATTCTGAAATTCCGCCAAATAAAGGGACAATGGAAGTCTTAAATAAACGCCCCAAAATCTTGCATCCCAAAACAACCCAATTATTCACGAGTTCTTAGACAATTTAATTTAGTCAGCCAGCAAACACTACTTCCTGTAAAATACATAATAAATAAGATTTATTAAATTGAAGCAACAGTTGTCTTTAAATATCGATTGGGCATTGGTCTATGTAGTGTTGGACTTGTTTTTAGACTTTAGAAAAAAATCTAGACCATAGCATTGAAAGTTGAATTGAAACAACTTACAATTTCACAATTTCAGACCTCAATCTTCATCGTCGTCGTGGCTAGTGAGTTAAGTTAACTAATTAACACCCCGATTATTAGGTAAACAAGTCGCAAACAAATACAAAACGAGTTCTTTCTGTAGAGCACGGAGACGGATTTGACTGACACTTAAGTCCCGGGCGATTGAATCCCTAATTTTCCCGCCGCTAACTTTACGCTATGAAATTCCTCATGAAAATCTACCCAATGAACGAAAGTAGTTTCGCGATTTCCCAGTGTCGTCTGCCAGCGCTATAGGATAGTTGTGAAATGGACCCAACAACCAAGTCTTTTTCGTAATGTTTGAGACTTCACTTGACAAGAGTGGATTGCCATATAGATTTAACGTAGATCAACAAATGAAAACAATATTTTTGATATGCTCCACACTTTTTATTACTTTTCATTTAGGTTCAGACACTGACTGAGTACAAACCACATAAACTTAGACGAATTTTTGTCTAACTTAACCTATATCAACATTAATGTTAGTTTGTTTCAACAATTTCTATATACATACGTTTTGGGTTAATCCAAACAGTCCGAGTACGACATAATAAAATTAATAAAATTAAGCAATCGCAGGCCTATTGCCTTCTGCGTCATTCATTTTTGGTAATTAAATTGGTCTGGTAATATAATCGAAATATAACATGGTTTGCTTTGCGCAATAATGGAAATATAACATTTAGCACGACAATCAACTCAATTGCTTGATTTATTACAAATGATAAAGTTATAGAATTTTTACAAGCGTCCCCAACTCCGATGTTAATGCGATAAAGCAAATTCACCACTACGGCATTTTTAAATACTATATAGCTAACTAAGTTAAAATTAAAGCACCGTCATTGATTTAAATTATTATTTATACAAGTTATACAGTAACTAGAAATTATCCCATTTTTTATTTATTTATTTGATTCATTCATAGTTTCCTTTTATAACAAAGGTAGTTACACTATGAGAACTTGACTACATTAAATTAAGATGTTCTAAAATGATAATTGATATCTGTGGGCGTCAGTATAAA
>Ga0210040_10011202_pt1 | contig 10186 bp, 9 predicted proteins | sample CryGeyCG12114_NA_FD_185462 | JGI IMG/M metagenome (GOLD analysis project Ga0210040, IMG submission 185462) | Groundwater microbial communities from aquifer - Crystal Geyser CG19_WC_8/21/14_NA (SPAdes) (version 2) | ecosystem: Environmental > Aquatic > Deep subsurface > Groundwater | place: USA...
ACGCCCGACACCATGACCATTGAAGGGGTGCATTTTATTGAAGATCCTAATTCGCTTTGGAAAAACCGGGAGTTATACGATTTATACCGCGAAGCTTATACGCCCTGGGAATGGCATCAAGCTTTATTCGACCGGGCTCAAGAACGGGGAATTTTGGCTTTTAGTTCTCCCTTCGACGAAACCGCGGTAGATTTTCTGGAAACGCTAGAGACACCTGCTTATAAAATTGCTTCTTTCGAAAACACCGATATTCCCCTGCTTAAAAAAGTAGCAGCAACCGGCAAACCCGTTATTATGTCGACGGGCGTGGCCACCATAGCCGAGATCGATGAAGCCGTCCGGACCTTAAAGGCTCATGGTTGTGAAGATATTATTTTACTTAAATGTACCAGTACTTATCCGGCCACTCCCGAAAGCACTAATCTACGCACCATTCCGCACCTAGCGCAATTATTTGAATTACCGGTAGGTTTATCGGATCATACCATGGGCATTGGCGCTTCGGTGGCGGCAGTGGCTCTGGGCGCGTGTGTCATAGAAAAGCACTTTACCCTACGCCGGGCCGATGGCGGTGTAGATTCGGCTTTTTCGCTGGAACCGCAGGAACTACAGGCCTTGGTTATTGAATCGGAACGGGCTTTTTTAGCTTTAGGAAATATTCAGTACGGCGTACAAAAGGCAGAAACCAAAAGTCGCCAATACAAACGGTCTATTTACGTATCTAAGGATATAGCAGAAGGTGATTCTTTTTCGAAAGAAAACATCAAAGTTATTCGCCCGAATAATGGTTTAGAACCAAAGTATTTAGACCAAGTGCTGGGTAAAACAGCTAAAACGGCCATTAAGGCCGGCACGCCCTTAACCTGGGAATTGCTCTAATGCGCTCTAAAAAGTTGGTTCAGATTTACGCCAATATTTTACATTTACGGTTTACCGATGTTTTTGCCAGCCTACCGCCTCATACGCTTAACGCCATATCACCGGCCAATTTCTGGAAACGGTTAGGACAAGTTTTGCTGTATACGGGCGGCCGATTAGTTTTAAATCTTTTCCTGCCGTTGCGTAACCCGGAAGATATTCGGGGCAAAATCTGGCTGTACGTGGTAAGTAAAAACAACTACGATTCACTTTTTTTTCTAAAAGAAAAGTTACCGGAAGCCCTATTTGTAGCCGGACAAAACAAGCAGATTGGTATTTACAACGCTGAGGTTAATCGCCTTTCTACGCGCTTTAAAATTTTTTATCTGTATAAGTTTTTGTCCTTATGGTGGGGGCTGTATCAGTTAAAAGGAAAATTAGTTAACCGCTTTTTTGATTTAATATTCGTAGCTACTGGTTATTACGAGCTCTCCTTACGTCATCTCAAAAAGTATCGCCCCACCGCCATTATCTTTGCCAATGACCACAACACCGATCCGCGCGCACTCTTGCTGGCTGCTAAAAGTTTAGGTATTCCTACTATTTATATTCAGCATGCCAGCGTGAGTACCAGTTTTCCGCCCCTGCAATTCGACTTAAGTTTGCTCGAAGGACAAGATGCGTTGGATAAGTACCGGCAATGTGGCCCCATAACTGGCGAGGTTAAATTAATCGGAATGCCTAAAGCCGATGAGTACGTCAAGCAAAAAAATCAGGGCACGATTATTCAGCGCGTTGGTATTTGCGCCAATACCATCGACGAATTAGAGCCAATTCAGGAACTCGTAAAAGCGCTTATTAAAGAATTTCCAAAAATGAAATTTACATTTCGGCCGCATCCCGGCGATAAACGAGATTTCAGTTTTATACAAGATTTTGGTAACCAGGTAGAATTTTCGGACAGTAAAACCGAATCGGCTTTTGCTTTTTTACAGCAACAGGATGCTCTAATTGCTGCTGACTCCTCTATTCATTTAGAAGCAACCATGCTAAATATTCTGAGTTTGTATTACCGTTTTAATGATAATAGTATTATTGATGATTATTATGGTTACGTAAAACAAAGGTTAATTCAACGGGCCAATAATATAGCAGCCGTAATTGACTTTATACGAACTTATGAGTTTAACCGCCCGCTGGTGTACGAACGCGCTCAATACTACAATGCGGTTATGGGAACAACTTACGAGGGTAGAAGTCACGAATTGGCTATAAACTATATTCAAACATTTTTAAGTCAACGCTAGCTGGGTTCCAGAATATTCCTGTTAACTGTCCGGAAAATAACGAAATTTGCACCAGCCAATTTTATCGGCCGCTTATAGATGGGAATTATTAAACGTCAAGGTATTCAGAATACCATTATTTCTTATGCCGGAGTAGTTATCGGTTATATTAATGTGGTAGTATTATTGCCTTGGATCTTAAACAAGGAGCAGGTAGGCCTCACTCGTTTATTGCTTACCCTTGCAGTAGTTTATGCTCAGTTTTCGGCGGTCGGCTTTGCTAATGCCGGGGTAAAGTTCTTCCCTTACTTTCGTGATAAAACAAACCGCCACCACAGTTTTCTTACTTTTTTCCTGGGAGTGCCCTTAGTTGGCTTTTCAATAATTACTATCCTCTTTTTTCTGTTCCGGCAATTTATTATTAGTTATTACCAGAAAGAATCGGCGCTAATTGTAAATTACTATTATTATATTATTCCTCTAGGCTTCTTTACCCTACTCTTTAATTTATTTAATGCTTACCTCACTTCACTATACAAAACAGTAATTCCCTCTTTTATTCAAGATTTTTTGCTGCGGGTGCTGGTAACCATTACAATATTGGGTTACGCCTGGAAATTTTATTCGTTTGAGGTTTTTCTTTTTTTCTTTGTAGCGGCTAACTGTGCTGTTTCTCTGTTTTTATTAATATATATAGCTTGGCTAAAACAATTTTTTATTAGCCCACAGCTAATAGCTTTAAAAGAAAAGCCATTAAAACAAATGCTGCGTTATGGCTTTTTTTCGTTCTTGGGCAATGTATCGGGCACTATTATTATGTCCATCGATTCGCTGATGATTGGGCATTATATTGGCTTAGGCGGGGTCGGTATTTATACAACGGCTGCTTATATTGCCAGCGTAATTCTAATACCAGGCCGCTCTTTGTACAAAATAGCCCTGCCGCAAATTGCCGATTTTTGGAAAGCGCAAAATACTACCGGGTTGGCTAAACTCTACAAACAAGTAACCCGCATAAACATGGTTATTGGGTGCCTGCTGTTTATTGGCATTATGGCCAATATGCATAATATGTTTGCCTTACTGCCGAAAGAATATAGCCAAGGCAGTTATGTAATTTTATTTGTGGGGTTAGCTCGCCTCTTCGATTTAGCTACGGGTATCAATGGCCATATTTTACTTACCTCCACCAAATATCGTTACGATTTGCTCTTTAATGTGCTGCTATCACTCATTACAGTTCTTACTAATTTTTACTTTATTCCGGTTTATGGCATTAATGGCGCGGCTTTCGCAGCCATGCTGGCCTATGTACTTATTAATTTACTGCGCCTGATTTTTGTTTGGTACTGGTTCCGGATGCAACCTTTTGATAAAACCTCTCTGCAAATTTTAATTTTGGCAGGATTATGTTATGGTATTAGCGCCCTTTTACCTCTTTTACCCAAAACTTTTTTCGATATTTTTGTCCGTTCGGCTATTATTACCTCCGTATATGTGGCTGGAATCTGGTTTTTGAACTTAGCGCCGGAACTAACTAATAAACTAAAACTTATGCTTCAAAAAAGCAAATAAGTTATACAAAGCTTGTATTAATACAAAAAACCTAAGCTTAAAGCATTTATACGCAACCAAGTTTTGCCATGTACGTTACAGGCTACAGGAATTAATCCGAAATATTAAAATTATTAGAAAATGAAATCTTCAAGCTTAAAATACTTATCAGCTGTGCTGGTAGCAGGCCTGTTAAACTTAAATACATTAAATGCATCAGCCTTATCGGCTGTTAACGACGATAAAGATAAATTAGCGCTTCCGCAAGATACTGTAACAACTAATAAAGGCAGAGCTAAAAGAGGCGTAAATGAAGTAGGCCAAGGTGCTAAAAGCGTAGGTAAAGGTACTAAAGACCTTGCCGTAAGTGGTGCTAAAGCTACTGGTAAAGGAGCTAAAAAAGCAGGCAAAGCAGTTAAACGTACTACTAAAAAAGGGGTTGAAAAAGTAGATAAAGAAATAAATTAAAATCTTTTCAATAGCATAAAAAAACCTTACCAAAACAAACTGGTAAGGTTTTTTTATGCTTGCTTATCAACCTAAAAAATAGTTCTGCCTTATTATACCGAATCGTATCACCCCCTTTCCATACCCAAAAACGCTCTTCTTGTCATGCTGAAAGCATCTATTGTTTAGAAAGGAAAGTAGGTAGCTCAAGCTTTACTAATTGTTACCTGTAAGGCTCTTTAATCAATACATCTTTCCAAGATGGAAACACAAAGTGTATAAAATTATGGTATGAGGTTAACCCTATTTGGAATTATAAGCAACATCTATAGATCTTAGACTATACAAATTCAGGTCATTAGTTCTTCAAAAACAATAATTTAGTTTTTATAATAAAATGACATGATTCATTATTATTTTGAATATTAGTTAATTATTATTAAAATACAATTACTACTGTTATTAAACCTAGAGGCTTAAATGGTAAATAAACTTTTATATTCCGTCGGAAGTTAAGGTAAAACTCTCTTTTGCCGAATCGAGTACCCGGCCGTTTTCACATTTGAGAATGCGCTTGGGATAGCGTTGAATAATCTGGTGGTTGTGGGTTGCCATTAAAACTGCCGTACCGGTATTATTTATTTCCATAAACAACTGCATAATACCCTCGGCTACATCGGGGTCTAAATTACCAGTGGGCTCATCGGCCATTAAGATTACGGGTTCGTTTAAAAGAGCCCTGGCAATTACAATGCGTTGCTGTTCGCCACCCGAGAGTTGATGTGGCATTTTAGACCCAGCGGCGCCCATACCAACCCGCATTAATACATCGGACAAACGTTGCTTTATCTTAGCTTTTTCTTTCCAACCGGTTGCTTTTAAAACGAAAATTAAGTTTTCATTAACCGTTCGGTCCGATAATAACTGAAAGTCCTGAAAAACTATACCAATTTTGCGACGCAGGAAAGGAATTTGATTTCTCTCTATTTTAAATATTTTAAAGCCGGCCACTTGGGCTAAACCACTTCGCAAAGTTAAATCGGCGTAAAGAGTTTTAAGTAAAGAGCTTTTACCACTGCCGGTTTTGCCTACTAAGTAAACAAATTCGCCTTTATCAATCTCGAATGATACCTGATTTAGGACGGTATGTACATCCTGATAAATAATTACATCTCGGGTGGTAACAACCGGCGAAGAAGAAAACGTCATGCTATTATATTTCGAGTTTCTGTAGTTTGCCAAATTCCAGGCCTTCAATCACATTTGCCAAAGCCTCTTCTTTGCCGGCTAAACCGTATCTCTCTATATTTTTTAAAGGCCGGTCGGCGCGGAAATAAGCAACCAGTACAAAATACTCATCGCGCAGCTGGATGTAATCCGGAATTTTAGCCTTTCCTTTAACTTTTATGATGTACACTTATAAAATTATAAACTATGAATTATGAATTAGAAACTACAAAAGCCTCAAAAGTAAATCTACTTTACGCAGTAAGACTATTCCTAATTTCTAATTCATAATTTTTAATTAACCTAAATGTTTACACTTTTATGGTCGGCTAAGAATTTGGCCAAGCCACTATCCGTTAGAGGATGGTTTAGTAACGAAGTAATTACATTTAGAGGACAGGTCACCACATCGGCTCCTACTTCAGCGCACTGAATTAAGTGCATCACGTGGCGAACCGAAGCCGCTAACACTTCGGTTTGGTAACCGTAATTAGAATATATATTTACAATTTGTTCAATCAGTTGCAATCCATCGGTACCTACATCGTCGAGGCGGCCCACAAACGGCGATACATAAGTAGCTCCTGCTTTAGCGGCTAATAATGCCTGCCCGGCTGAGAATATAAGGGTACAATTGGTTTTAATGCCTTTATCCGAAAAATATTTAATGGCCCTTACTCCTTCTTTTATCATGGGCACTTTCACCACAATATTATCGTGCAATTCAGCCAAAGCTTCGCCTTCGCGGATTATACCTTCGTAGTCAACGGAAATTACTTCGGCACTAATATCGCCGTCTACAATTTCGCAAATGGCTTTGTAATGAGCCATCACTTTGTCATGCCCACTAATACCTTCTTTAGCCATTAACGAAGGATTGGTGGTTACGCCATCTAACACACCTAAATCGTAAGCTTCCCGAATATCTTTCAGGTTGGCCGTGTCTATAAAAAATTTCATATATAATTATTTATGGTTTGGATCGCAAATCTAAGGTATATCTCGGGTATTAAAAGCAATATATGAGATTTTAGCGGAAGCAAAGCGAAGTGGAGAGGAAAAAAAAGTGGCAAACCGAATATCGCGCCGCTCAACCATCTACCCTTGCTTCCTTCCGGACCTGGGGGAGTTCAACAGGAGCTGGCCGTATCGATTTGCCGATGCAAAGATAACAATGGTTTTTTTACCATGCAAAGGTTGACCCTTAATTTATTAAAATAAGCCTCGCAGCCACCAATTAAATTAGAAGGAAGCAACAACCAATGAGCTTAACCGTTTTCGTTCGCACCCGCTATTACTATTTCTTCTCTTATCTCATTTTCCAGGCTTACTTCATCCGTTTGGTTAGTACTTGGGTACGGCACATACATTTTCACGGATTCTAATGCTGTTTTTAAGTTAAGCAGCACCTGCTTCTTTTTGCTCTCCGTATCTTCCAAATTTATTAATGATTCGGTTTGTTCTATTAAATCTAAAACAGTTTGGCTATTTAGGGTTACCGATGGTGTTTGTGGAATTGGCATATAGATTATATTAATTAGACTATAAAATAATAAACATCTTCCCGGACAACTCTCTCTATGAAGAATGCTTTAACTCTTCTCCTGTTCTTTTACAAGATGAGTTTTGTAAAATTGCTTCGGTTAAATTTATTTAACTTTATACGCAAATAAGGTAATAAGATGTTTTGTTGGCCAATACATAAGTAATTGCTTACAACATTTAAATAGTGTATTTGATTTAAAATACCTACCAAGCAGCTATACAATAGAAAGTTTAGGTGTTTCTATTGGCTACACTATATTTTATGCATAAAAAAGCCGCTACTATTTAAGAAGCGGCTTTTTTCATTATTTAACTGATGCTTTTTACCAGATTTTTATCCGGTTGGCTGATTTTTTGTAAAGCTTATCACCCGGCTTTACATCAAAGGCTTGGTACCAGGCATCCATATTCACAGGGGCACCAATGGTGCGGTATTCGCCCGGCGAGTGCGTATCGGTTAAGATTTGTTGGGCCGCACTTTCGGGTAAAATATTACCCCTCCATACTTGAGCCCAGGATAAGAAAAACCGCTGATCAGGGGTAAATCCATCTATTTTCTCGTTCGATTTACCTTGCTTAGTCATTTTAAAGGCTTCGTAAGCAGCATTCAAACCACCCAAATCACCAATATTTTCGCCTAAAGTTAATTTACCGTTTACGTGTATGGTATCAAGCACCGTATAGGCATCGTATTGTTTTTGTAAAGCAGCAGCTTTTTCTTTAAACCGGGCTAAATCTTCGGCGGTCCACCAGTTACGCAAGGTTCCATCTTTATCATACTGGCTACCAGAATCGTCGAAACCATGGGATATTTCGTGACCAATTACGGCACCAATACCACCATAATTAACGGCATCGTCAGCATTCGGGTCGAAGAACGGAAACTGTAAAATCCCGGCCGGGAAAACAATTTCATTCATAACGGGGCTATAGTAGGCATTTACGGTAGGTGGCGTCATACCCCATTTGGTTCTATCCACGGGTTTGCCCAACTGATTTACCATATCGTTATAAGCCCAAGCGCTGGCATTACGAACATTCTGGAAATAAGTATTTCGGTTAATTTGCAAGCCCTCGTAATTTTTCCATTTACTTGGGTAGGCTATTTTGGGGGTAAATGCGTGCAGCTTGGCTAAGGCTTTTTCTTTCGTAACCGGGCTCATCCAATCCAGGTTTTTAATCCGGATTTCGTAAGCTTTTATTAGGTTACCGATAAGCTCTTCCATACGGGCTTTAGCAGCGGGTTTAAAATATTTTTTAACGTATAATTGACCCAGCAATTCACCAACAGTATTATCGGTTAAAGATGCCATTCGTTGCCAGCGAGGGGTTTGCACTTTTTGCCCCGTTAAAGCCTGGTTATACGCGAAATTGGCCTCTACAAACGGCGAACTTAAATTCGGCGCCGCCGATTTAAGGATATTCCATTGTAAATACGTTTGCCAGTCTGTTACAGGTGTGCTGGTTAATAAGCCGTTCAGTTGAGTAAAGAAGGTAGGTGAATTAACCAAAACGGTGTCCTGGCCCGTAACTTTCATTTTGGGCATCAAGGTTTTCCAGTTTAAGTTAGAAGTAGTTCTGGATAAATCAGCCACCGCAAATTTGTTGTACGTTTTGTAAGGATCGCGCATTTCTACCCGGCTCAATTGCGCAGCGGCAAATTTCTTCTCCAGGTTAAAAATGGTTTCGGCATTTTTTTGCGCTGTTGCCTGCGGCACACCTGTTAAGCTAAACAGTTTGGCAATATACGTTTTGTAAGCTTGTTGTATTTTAGTACTGCGGGCATCATTTTTCAAATAATAATCGCGGTCGGGTAAGGTGCCACCGCCTTGGCTTAGTTGTGGCACCATTTTGTTAGGATTCTTCCGGTCCTGACCCACGTAAAAACCAAATAAAGGCGAAGCAATGCCCGAAGTACGCATAGCGGCGGCCAAATCTAAAACACCATTGAGGTCTTTTACCGCAGCGGCTTTTTGCAAATCGGCTTTAATAGGTGTATAACCTAATTTGTCAATGGCTACACTATCCATACCGGATGCATAAAAATCACCTACTCTTTTTTCTATAGAGCCCGGAGCCGCATTAGTTTGTTGCGCTGTTTCGGTTAAAATGGTTCTGACAGCATTGATATTAAAATCCCGTAACACGTTAAAACTTCCCCAACGCGTTTCTTTAGCTGGCACCGGATTATTTTTAATCCAGTTACCGCTGGCATATTGGTAAAAGTCATTGCCCGGCTTCACGCTCAGGTCCATGTTGGTTTTATCAATAAAAGGAGTTTTAGAAGCAGATTGGGTATTTTGTTGTGCTACGGAGTCTAATGCAAACATAGCTGCAACTCCCATCAATAGAAGTTTTACTTTTTTATTTTTAGTAAACATGTTTAAGCGATAACTAGTCAGTGGTTTAAAAAGCATTATTTAATATAAGGTTAACTATTTAGATGATTTAGAAAGTAAAATTACTTAATCTTTATTGTATCTAGCTTTAATTATAGAGATTATGCAGTTATACAAATTCTAATAATGGTTGGCAGGAGTAACAATCAGATTTCAATTTTCATTCCTATTCTAAAACAAAATTTATTGTTATCTAGGGTAAGCCACTATCTAATATAATTTGCTGGTTAAGGCGGCGCAATCAATAATTCCTAAACAAAACAGAAAGGTCAACCATACTTTTTAAACTAGGCTGTTGCTTAAGATTCAGAGTTATAATATATTTAATTTCCACAAAGTTATAACTATCTACAAACAGATATAAATATTCTAACATTAACAATCAATTATACAAATACAGAAATTATAAAATTAAAACTCAAACTTTATAAATTGTTTTACATCAACAAATAAACTTTATCATTTATTTACAATTCTTAAGCAAATAAGTTATCTATCCAAAGTAATACTTAACTAGAAAAATTTAAACAAAATAAAACCCCTCCAAATAGTTTGGAAGGGTTAGGTGTTTATGTTTTTATTAAGGAATTAACTTTTTTAAGAAGATATGCGTCCATTCTTAAAATCGTCTACGGGGCCGTATTGGGTAAATTGAATGGTTTTCCCTCTTCTCTTTAAATGTACTTCTACTGGTGCCATAATTTTAGTAAATTCGGAATTAACAACTTTACTGTAAAATTCAATGGCCTGCTGCGAAGCTCCGTTCTCGAAAGTGTGTTTTAACTGATTTTTATTAATGGGAAAACCAGGAATCAATTGGTAATTAGTACATACAACTTCGTACTTAGGCATAAAGGGCTTTAAAACTTT
>Ga0210040_10011203_pt1 | contig 10185 bp, 5 predicted proteins | sample CryGeyCG12114_NA_FD_185462 | JGI IMG/M metagenome (GOLD analysis project Ga0210040, IMG submission 185462) | Groundwater microbial communities from aquifer - Crystal Geyser CG19_WC_8/21/14_NA (SPAdes) (version 2) | ecosystem: Environmental > Aquatic > Deep subsurface > Groundwater | place: USA...
AATATGGCTTATTTAATGTGATGAAAAATGGGCGAAATACTTCCATAACAGTAGGTTCCAATGTCACTCCAATGCCATGTTCGGAATTCAAGGAGAATCCAGAAATCATCCAAGAAGTTAAAGTGTCTGGAACAACTTTATCTAAAGTAACCATTCCAGTCTCATTTAAATCAACTTGTTCCCAGATCCAGGTTTCAGGAAATTTTGTCCGAACCCTGGGAGGACTCGTTGCTCCAGAGCCTGCACCCCCTTTATGGAACTTCCTTTTGATCATATTTGGTGGACCTGGACGTCCCATCGGTGCCATGTCAAACGCGGCTTCAGGCACTGCTGCAAATGCTGCTCCAGGTGGACCATCCACAAGGGGAACGGGCATAGGATAAGAAGCAGCATGATTTCTTTCATAGTGTCCATTAGTAATGACCACCAAACCAATTTCCTCCATAATTTGGAAAGAATTAGAACCACCCCAAATCTTGTACTGATTAGCAGTCTGGTCGAAGCTTTGCAATTCTTTCTCCACTGCAGCCATATTGATATCCCTATCCTGTTTTAAAATCAAAACGGATTGGTCCACTCCACGCAAAGCAACCAAAGAATTCTCCTTTGAAGAAATTGAAATTCCAACAGAGCTTCCCGGTTCCGCTTGAGATTCACTGGTGCTAATGTTCAAAAAGTTGTGTAATGCCGGAGTTTTTAATTTGATTTCAACCGAATCGGCTACAAATTCGTAATTAGGGGCGAATATGGCGTAAGCTACTACTGTCACCTTTGTGCCAATATTTTCGGGTAGTGCAACTTGCACGTCTTTAATCAATTTCCCTTCCGGTTCACTATTGGTAGCAATCCCTGACAGTTGAATTTCTCCACGGGAGTACAAAAGATATGTAACCGACGTGAAAGGTTTGCTAGCTTGGAAATCCAAATGTATATTTTCGCCAGTCTCTACTTCATCCTTGGTTGGAGTGATTTGCAAATACGCTTTGGATTGGGACGTGATTTTATGCGGTAAGTACAAAGTCGTCTTCATATTTTTGTACTCTACTTCAAAATTGTGAGTGTTCAAGTATTCATTAGATGGGGTCATGAACGTTTTAGTGACCAGTCCGTTGGAGGGGATGGACGTTTTCAAAGTCCCATCTTGAGCATTGTATGCGAATCCATGGCTGATTGTTAACGCCTCAGGATTCTCATCTTGGATGGGTTTGTCATCTTGGGTACTAACTTTGATTGTCAATGTGAGCGGGAATCCAGGTTTGTAATTTTTTGGGTTGTTTACCAACTGGATTTTGTACGGATATTCATGTAGTTTGATTCGACTTGTCCCGTTTTGTTGTTTGGCTGTAACTCCTTCAGTTACCACTGCGTCCACTTGGAATTCTTTGGTGTAGGTTTGTTCTTTTGGGATTTCCAGTTCTTTAGCAATGTCGAATTCCACAAATGCGGATCCATCCAGGGGGACTGTTTTGACAACTTTCTTTGGCTCTTGCAATTTTCCTTGGTAGTAACGTCTGTAGTTAGGATAAGGACTGAATTCTGATAAGGTCACTTTGGCTTCTCCTTTTACACCTTTCCCGTATGTGTAAGTAGATTTAATTTCAGCTTGGATTTTGGAATTGTTGTATGTGGCGAATGGAGGGAGGATGACTTCTGTTTTGAATTTAGGTAAAACGTATTGTTCTACTGCAAAAGTTTGATCTGTGGCTTCACCCAGGTCAGATGTCACATGCAATTTCCAGTCTCCCAGATTCGGTTCTTTGGATAGTTCCAGTTGGTCTGAGAAAATCCCTCGGCTGATCTCCACTTCACTCCATTTCTTGATGATATTCGCCTGTGGATCTCGCAATAGAATCTCTACTTTTGATCCACTCAACGGTTTCAACTGTCTGTCCATAAGTATGACTCGGAATTTCACAGTCTCTCCTGGCTTGTACACTGGTTTGTCCGTTTGGATTAGCAAGGATACGACATTTGGATCTACATAGATCTTTGTAGAATTTTCATACGCTGTTTCTCCATCCACTTCTGCCTTCACGGTTAGATCGTACCGTTTGTCTTCAGATGTCAGCTCCGGGATGACGATGGGGACGGTGGCAGACATCCCAGGTTCCACTGTAACTTGTTCCGACGTGTGTTCATCCCCCGTGGAATTTATAGAGATCAAGAAAGTTGCTGCACTTTTCGCTTTGTCTACTGTCACTAGCACATTGTAGGTAGAATGGGACTGGATGATTTTTGGACTGATAGTGGTGAATACAAAGTCTTGTTCCGCATTGATTAATGTGGGTAATGCTATAAACAGGGTAGCTATCGACGCGATTTTGAAAATCGCTTTTGTCTCCATGTTGAACAAACTTTTTTATGTATACTCTCCTCTCAACTAATAATTTTAAAGTATCCGTGTGTAGCAGTTGTGCAGATTTTATATACTTTCCGACCCTCACGAAAACAACAAAGTGTATGTGTGTATAGTAGTAGTTAGTTAGTTAGTTTCTATGAATTTTCAATACGTACTCTCTCGAAATGTATGGTGTGTGGAAATTAAAATTAACTCGCTCACTCGCTACTACTACACACGTTAACTGATTGTCCAACACTATCTTCCATATAGTGGTTTGTGTGTACACAAGATTTCTATTCCAAGTATTGCTGTAATTTGTAATGTGTCTTCATTCTACGTATGGCTAGATAGATAGATGAATAGGATCATCCTTATTTGGCTACTCCTTTAATTTTATACACGCAAAGATAGCCATGGCAGTAATATTGGTTAGTTAGTTGGGTCAATTTATGAGGCGAAGGCGAAGATGTGTTGTTATGGATAGATGCCGAAGCCGAAATAGCAAATGTAAGGTTCTGTATCTTTTACTTAGCATGGAGAAGCACCCGTATTATCATAATCTTCCTTCTAGGAAAACTTAGTGCCGTAGCTAGGTGCAATATTAACAAGAGTAGCTAACTAACTAACTAAATAACTTGCTTCCAATTGATACTAGCTAAATGTATGGATGGATACTCATTAAAATGGATACACGTCACGGTAGCCACTCCAAATCTGACGGCTCTGTAACCTCACAGTCCTTGGAAATTCTACTTGATCTATGGACTGTATGCTGCTGCAATGCTAGTTTTTATGCCTGCGGGATAGACCGCTGGAAAACTGTGATTTTCATTCGTATGGAAAATTCTATCCGTGTCACACAACACACATGCTGATACAATTAATTTTGGTTTAATCCACTTACTGACAAATAGTTTATCCATTTATTTGAAGGAAGTCCGTGTTCGTGATTCAGGTGACGTTCATTAGTATGATTTAGCCAACGTATAATTTATGCGAGAATATGCTGATGATCGTGCAGCTAAAATGTAGAGTTTATTTTTGCTTTTGTCCTTATTAGGATAGAATGTAATTATTAGAAAACCAGTTTTGAAAATATTACATAGTTAAACATTTATTACTTAACGTGATTTTTTAATTTTGTGACCAGACCACACCAGAATAAAAACTATAAGCTGCGTGACGTGAAAAGTGCATGCATTTTGGTTGTTAATGCTTGTGCTAAACTCACTTTTAAAATGCTAGCACTATGGACTCGGGATTTAAATTTGACAAAGCGGTGAATTTACTTGACTCATCTACCTAATGCGATTAAAGTGAACAGGATGGAAACTCCAAACTGGCCCACAAAACAACAAATAATTTATTTTCCCACATGCAATGTTGGGTGAGTCACCTAACTGGTAGAATTGCGTGTACACAGTCTATTTTTATTTTTCAATTCTTGTTTATTTTATTCATGGATACAAAACGCACACTATACAAATTCCAATGATTGGATTTTCAGAGTTGACAGAATTACATACAACTGGGCATGACACACGTTACATCTCCCTTGCAAATCTCACACACTGAAGTTGCCGGCGGCTTATAAAACACGGTCATACTTCTACCCAAATCATTATAGTCATAAACATGAACATAACTCTGGCCGAGTTGAGCTACCATGTGAATCCTCTCGGCATGAACTGGGAAACATTTTTTTTCTACAGTCAGCCCATTTATGTACAAATGCAGCTGTGTATCCATCTCTTTTAGATTATGTCGCTTCACCAGTTGTATAGTATTCATCAAATCTTTCGTCTCATATGGGTTGAATACAAACCCTGATGGCAAGTTCACTATCATTGCTACCATGGACTCGGACACGAAATTTGTATCTGCGTAGGCGACACAGATCTGCAAAGCGAGATCAGTTTTGGCCGATGAACTGTCAACCTTGGAAGAATAAAGAGAGCAAAAAATTAGCTTTGCTTATGCTTTAGCTTAATATATTCGACATTTAAATGCTCGTTTTCATAGCACTCCTGACTGACTGACTATTCAAGTTAAGTTAGACTTTTAGTAGTTGGTGCATGGAAAACGGACATCTATTCATTATGAATAGGACAGTAGGGTTAATTTTTATTTTACTTTCTCAATAACCCTGTTAGTCAATACGAAGTTGAATTTGTTTAAATGCTTACATCCACTGTTAAACCAAATGCAGTCTCAGTCTGCGTGACTCCATCTTTCATAGGATCCTCCGTATGATAGGTCCATTGTAATTGAGCCAATGCAGTGCCAGTCCCATTTCCCACCAATGCCACAGTCCTACTGCACGAATCCAGTGTGAATTGTTGAACTATCAACGCATTCTCCGTAGTAACTTTAATCTGTTGCTGGCCTGTTGTCCAAGTGGCCAAAATGTCCAGATCCACATGACTACCCCATGTAGACAAATCGTATTTAGCGACAGCAGCCAAGCTGGCCAAGGCGCCCATAGGAGTCATAAACATTTCATTTACATTCCTTTCATGCAAAATGTATGTAAGAACTGGGAAACTATCCTCAATCTCATCTCTGAACAAATATATCCTTAACCCATAGGATGTGATTTCCACATCAGTGGTTCTAAATTGATCCATTCCATCTCCCTCACGACGAATGTACGTCTCATTGTCACTCCAGAATTCCATGTAGCCTTCATACTCGTTTCGTTTTCTAATCAGCTCTTGACTCTTTTCATAAAACGTGTCTTTTTCTCTATGATCGATATGGTGCAAATAGTAGGCAATCAAATTGATGATATAGGCACTGCTGGATTTCTTGCCAGCCTCAATCAGTGCTTTTTGGGCCTTGTTTATAGCTTCTGCATATTTGTCCACTGGTAAAGATTTAATCTCCGCAAATGCCAGCAAAACGTATGCAGTGATAGCAATTTCCCGTGCGGAACCAGCTACAGGTAGTGAGAAAGCACTGCCTTTGTCTGTAAAAAAACCTTCGCTTTCTTGCTGCTGCAATAGGAATTCCATTGCGGACTCTACAATGGATTTGTCCACATTATAGTAATCAGTTAAAGCAACAACTTCGAAAACTCGCAAAGATAATGCGGTCCCTAAAGTGGAACCATATCGATCGGATTTGCCATATTTGGAAAAGGAGCCATCAGGTCGTCTATAAGACAATTGAGTTTCCATGCCTTGGGAGATAAATTTTTTAGCCTTTTGCAAAGTTTCACTCGTATGGACTTTCTTTGTAGTCATGTAAGAGTCTAAGATCACATTGGTGGCTAATGCGACCAAATTCTTTTCGCCGTCGCCACCAGGCATGCGCACCAAGTCGTGGATATCATACAAGGCTGTCCCAAGAATATTCCCTTTCATTTTTAGAATCACCGTGTCGGCATTCGGAACTCTTTGTATGGGAATCAAAGCTGTCAAGTTCACATGGACTGAGGAAGATTCTTTCAAATCGATAATACGCTCTGCTTTTCCAACTTTTTTCATCCCAGGGGGAATTACGTGCAAACTTTTCTCAACTGTGTCCCCAGCCTGTGGACAAGTAGCAGCGACTTTGATTAGTAGTTCGCCGATTTTTTGGGGAGTGACGATGAAAATCAGTGTAGAGATCTCTTGTGATTTCGCTGATATTTGTTTTTCCATCGTTGAAGAGTCTTTTTTATCCATCTCTGAAAATTGGAAATCGCCTGCTTCATTGTAAAACACAATTTTTGTGGGCAAATCTTCCTTCATGTTGTTTCTCACTAGGATTATAATAGAGACAGCTTCTCCAATCTTCACATATGGCGGGCAGTTGAATGTTATGAAAAATGGACGAGTAACTTTCAATTTTGCGCTTCTCTTTGACACAACTAAACCATTTTCGGCATCTAGGCTGTATCCACCAAGAATCCAAGATGTCATACTGTCTGGTACTGTTTTGTTTATTTTGGTTTCCCCTGTAGGTCCACTTAGAATTTCCTCCCATATCCATGCTTGAGGAAAGTATTTTCGCACGCGTTGATTTCCGATGTCAAAGTTGGGCAAAGGAGATGACATGATTGACATTCCAGGGGGCCCTGCCGACAATGTTACGGGTGGATTGCCGCGAATATCCCTCTCTTCTGGTTGGCAATTTGTATGCAAAACTAGCCCAGCATCCTCAAACGATGTGTACCAATGGTCCCCCCAACTACTGCCAACTCTCTCGAATTCCTCCATTTTCTTTTTTAGTAATGCATTGTCGATATCTTGATCTTCAGTCGCAATAAAAACTGATTGGTCTATTGCCCTGAGAGCTACAAGTGCATTTGATGGTGCTTTAATAGCTACCTCCACGTTTTCATTCGGTTCAACTGACGTTTTAGAAAATTTAAGGTTTAATCTATCTTTGTTCACTTTGAATTTCATTCGAAATGTGTCTACGACGACTTCTTTGAATGGTGGGATGATTGTGTATACAATCAATGTGGTTTTTGGTGTGACTTTGTTTCCCATGTAAATTGGTATGGTATGATTATTATCTGGCTTGTCGAAATCAAATCTTCCCGCCGAAAGCACCTTCCCCCTAGTGAGTACAATGTAATTCACATACTGGAATTCTCGGTTTGAACTTACGTGGACAGAAATATTGGAAGGTGCTACCAGCGCTTTTTTCTCAATAAGTTCTAAAGTCATATACGTTTCCGTTGGAGATTCCACGCGCTTAGGGAGAAAAATTCTCTGGGTCAAACCTTTGTATTCCACCTGGATATAGAGAATACTCATGTACACATTGGAGGGTGTCCAGAATTTGAGTTTTACTAATCCTGTTTTTGGGATACTCGATTTGATGACCCCATCTGCTGCATTATATGCAAACCCATGCTTGATAGTAAGCGCCTCAGGATTCTCATCCGAAATGGGGACGTCGTCTTGCGTGGAAACCTTCAATGTCAATATGAGTGGAAATCCAGGTTTAAAGTTGAGTTGTTGCTTCACCGCCTCGATTTTATGCGGGTAGCGATGCATCTTTATACGTTTCGTGGCATACTGCACATTTCCTGTGAGTTGGCCGGTAACCTTGGCAACGAATTTAAACTCTATGCTATCGCGTACATCCGTTTCTTGGACCCCTAGTTCTTCTGCTACATTAAAAGTTTCTGATGCCATCCCGTTAATTTCAAATGTTTTCTCCACACTTTCTTTCTGATCGTTTGATCTGGACCATCTTGGATAGCTGTAGCTAAGTGTTACTGTCGCTTTACCTTTGACCGGATCGCCCAGAAATGAGTCAGCTTTTACGTGGACAACAACTTTGGAGTCATTATGAGTGATAAATTTAGGCGTCATTTTCATAAACACTTCAAATTTGGGCAGCTCATAATGCTCCACAGAGATCTCTCTAACTTCTTTTGTATGGTCAAAATAGGTGGCCTCAATTCTCCATGTTCCCATAGCGGGCTCCGGTTGAATATAAACTTGGTCGGAAATGAGACCATATTCGTTCACTTTGGCACTCAATATGCTTTTGACAACATTTTTTCGTCCATCATAGACGAAAATATCGACAGCTTTTGTATCCTTAAAAGGCTTCAAGAATCTATCCAGCACCAATACCCGGAATTGTATGGTCTCCTTGGGATTATAAATTTGCTTGCTTGTCTGAATCAAAATGGTTGCCGTTCGTTTGTCAAAGTAAACTTGTCTCGTCTCATTGTAAGTTTCACCTGAAGTCCCTTTGGCTATAATAGTTAGATTATATACTATGTCCGGGAGCTCTTTCACGTTGATCTTCAAGATGGCTGAGACGCCTGTTGAAATCTCTTCAGGCGTTGACTCGTATTTCACAGAGTCAGAGTTCAAAATGGCCAAAAATTGTATAGTATCAACCGTTTCGTGAGGAACTAAGGAAACTACCACTTGGTGAGTAGAAAATGGTCGTAATGTTTTAGGTGAAACTGCTGTAAACTTAAATGACTGGGTTAGGAGTAAATGTTGATATAAAATCAGGATCGGGAGGACAAGGTTCCACATTTTTAATGACCAGGCAGGTGAGCCACTTTTGCATCACGAAATATATAGATGCAAGAAGGTTATACAGCTTTTTTTTGTGAACAACCAAAATATTTCCAAGCGTATTGGCTCATGGTGGCAGTATTTGAATTTTATGGCTACCTACGCCATTGTGATGATGGATGGAGTATCATAAATAAATGGCTGTTGAGCGAAGGACAGAAAGTTTTCCCAGTTTAATTGATGATACTAATGGTCGTTAATATGGAGGAACAAAGAGTGCTAATGTGATAGCAGTGAATAAGATTTTTATTGGCACACTTGTGCGTAATTTGTGACAGTACGGATTTGTTAGTTGTCCATTCATTTTTTATTGTTAGTTAGTAAGTGAGATTATGATTATGACGATTTGGATTTTTCTTCCATGGTTAAGTTACGACACAGTTTGTGGTAGTTTGACGAAAGGCACATTCCGAATTTTTGGATTGCAGTACAGCGAGAAAGTTCTTGTTCCTCTGAAAAAAAAATAGTCAGTCAATTTATTAGTTAGAGTTTCTAGATAGAGATACATTTTTGGAACTTTTGCAATGTATTTTTGTTACCAAATTTTTTCTTGGCATTTGTTATATTTGCGGCTGTGTCAAGTTTTTTGAAATCGCTCATACATGTGGACAATATTTCTTTCATATCCGAATCTGTTGCGTTTACGGGTTTTAGTTTGCTTTCCAATATTTTCATCACTTTTTCCTCCGATGGTTTATTGTCTTTGTCCAACTATGGCATGAACATAAATTAATAAAATTCTTTTTATGTTATGGCTCAATATGAATATCTGTTTGTTACTAATATATTGGCTAACCATTCCGAACTTATCCATCATGCATGTGCTGAAAAAACACTGCAAATGCAATACGTGAAACAGGATTTAGTTGATTTAGTTTTCGCTTAAGTTACTTATTCCCGCATTACTTGCTTGGCTTACCAGTCCTGAATCATTAGCTGCACTGCCCCACATGGTTCTCATGGTTGTCTCCATTTTTTTCAACGCCATAATATTTTCACGAGTCAAATTTTGTGGCATTCCAGTTCCGTTTGGAAATGGTTTAGGAAGATTTTCAATACTTTTCGCAGCATCAATCATCTTTTCCCGCAAAGAGCTATCTCCATTCGTCTTAAACTTTATTCTATATTCTGTTGCACACTTTTTAAAATATTTTCCTACATCTTTTCCTTGGTAAATGCTCTTGCATTTGTAGTTTTGCTTCTGAAAAAAATGGATGTAACAACTATGCTTTTTTATTGCATTAATAAATTCCCTACAAATGTTACTTGAAAGTTTCTCACCATTTGTTCATACGGATTTCCAGACATGGGAAGAAAATCTAGTTTAAGTTAGTTGTGAGATTGTAAATGAGATATTGCATTGTAAATAAATGTTACGAAATAAGGATACTGACTTTGACTATACTTACCTTCCTCCATAGATGAACTCGTGCCATTACTATTTGATATGTTGCCTAAATCATCACCACATTGTATTTGGAGCACACTAAAAATTAAGAGGAGGCAAACATGTGTTATCAGCATTTCGACAATTTTTCAGTGTTTGGCTTCAAAGTAGACAATGAGTTTTGAAATATCAGATGAATACTGTGAAACTGAACCAAACGTTGTCAAATGTCTCCCTTTTATATGCCAAATTTTTCGCATCATGTCCAAAAAATTCTCCCTTTCATCCATTACATCAGTTTTGTCATCATGTGAACATATCCAATTAGTGCAGTGGACAATAGAAATCGGAAATGACTCCTTTTGTGCACCAATTGTAGCTAATGAGTACATGCAATCATTATAAAATTTGGAGTTGTT